>MDTC01004991.1_pt1 | contig 27394 bp, 11 predicted proteins | sample 811181 | NCBI WGS metagenome assembly MDTC01 (sample SAMN05326644, study PRJNA326480) | marine metagenome | isolation source: seawater | place: Pacific Ocean: North | collected 2011 | reverse complement strand
TCTTTCACTATTAACAACGCCAATGTCTACTAGATGATTTATTATTTCAGGAAGTCTAAATACGTTCCAAGCACCTACTGTTATGCCAGGTTGTATTAATGTATTATCTAAAGTAGTTAATCTTTTTAAGTTAGCTTCAACTTTGCTCCACACAGTTCCAGAACGAATAAGCTCTGCTCTAGGACCTATTTCATCAATGCTTGGCCAAACTTCTAACTTGTCAGCGTTCCATTTTTTCCAATAATCAAATACATCTTTATTTTTATATGTAAATGTAGTGCAATTTGTGTTATATGATATCTTTACATCATGTCTATTGTTTTTATCTAACAGCTCAAGTATTTGCCAGTGTTCGTCCATCATTAACGGTTCGCCGCCAGCAAAATAAATTTTTTCAACAACATTAATTTGTTCGGTTAAAAAATCAAAGTTGTTTGTATCATCGACAGAATCTATATTCCATACTTTGTCTTGATCTGAAATTAGTCCTAATTTTTTTGCATCTGGTACCCAAGCACTACTATACCTTGGTCCACAACTTCTACATTTAAGATTACAAAGATTACTAAATCTAAAGTCCCAGTAAAGTAAATTCATTTCTGAAACATGACCAGTTTCGTCAGTAATTTTAGGAATACGCTCAAGAACTTTTGTAAATGCTTTATTATGATGTATACGTCCGCTTAGTCCTGTTACACGTTCTTTGTTAAAACAAGTACTACATATTTTAGGTTGTTCACCATTGATCATCTGAAGGCGAAGTGATTTCATATTATCACTGTTCCAAATTTCTTCAATAGAGTCTGTAGTTAAATCTCCTGCAAAATAATTATGCGTCGATGTTAAACAACAAGGAACTACTTTACCGTTTGGTTCAAAATTTAAATGCATCCACGGTATTGCACATATTGTATTGGTTTTCATTCTGGATCAATCACAAACTGTTGTTGAGGGCTACGACTAGGGTTTTGGTATACTGTCTTTAAAAACTTGCTTTGTTGAGCATCTAAGGGCGTTACAGCAATAGGGATATCTAACTGTTGTTTTAATCTAACTCCGTAGTCTTCACATGCTTCTAGTAAATCACTTTCGTCTTGTACTTTGTCTTTCCACAAGCTGTTTAGATATTCAAAGTCACGAACATTTACATAATCCCAATCAGTACACATTGTTTTGTAAAGTCCTTCTCTGGCGCCGTATATAGCCCACAATCCGTTATCTACATCTGCTCCGGCCATTAGCCATATCCAAAGTCTATGTAAGTTTTTCCAATGTCCTTTCAAAAAATCTTCTTTGGTAGGCTTTATTCCCTGATCTAATGACATTTTTACACCTTCTCTAAAACCTGCTCTCCAGGCTTGGTGCGGTGTTTCATTATTATAAACATAACTGTAACAACTATTCTGTTGTATATATTCTAAATCCCAACAAAAATCTACTTGGGCTTTTTTGTTATTAGGATCTGCATTCTCGTGAGTTTTCATGTCTAATACATATTGCTTCGGCCAGCATTTTAATCCGCCATTGCCGTACATTAGTCCATTAATTACATTCTTTCCGCACCAACTAATAACACTATTTTCTAAATCTGTATGTGCATCAAAATTAATTTCTTGTTGTAAAAATGCCGGATCAATTTGATTATCACCATCTACTGTTATAAATCTATCAGTTTCGCTTTGTAATGCACAAACTTTATGAGCTGCATCCGAACCTTCTACACCGTGTACACGTTTTGCCCACGGTACTTTACTACATAAATCTGCGTAGTTCTTTTCAGCATTGGGTTCGTCGTATGACAGGTAGATGATGTCGTAATCAATAATTTTCAATTTTCTCTCCGTATACATGTTCTATATGGCTATTCGATGTTAAAATAGAAACATTTTTATTTTTTACATTAGTACTTATTTTAATTTGTTTTGTACCTGCAAGTTCTTTTAGATTAATGCTAAAGGTATCATGTAAAATAAATCGGTTGTTGCAGTCTACAATATAATATTCTTTTAAATAATCATTACCGGCTAATAGTTCTTTACAGGTTGATTTATTCATAAAATTATTTACGACCAGACTTGAATTAGATTTAATGATTTGAATACAATTATCTTGATGTGTTGTAGTTTTCTTTATGATTCCTGCGTAGTGTTTATCTTCTACTTCTCCTTGGTATTGTTGGGGGACAAGATCATATTTGCCTTTTGTTCTAATGTCCTCTATAATTTTATAACTGTTAAAATTTTTCTCGCCTGAAATAAATTTTTCAACTTCGTCAAAAGATTTAGTTATGTAATATTTTGAAGTGTTAAGTTCGTTAGTTATACTAAGTATATTCTTAGTTTCGTTGTCAAAATATACATAAAACATTACACTTGTTCCTCTAGCCATTTTACTACATCGTTAGTCAAGAATTCATCTTCAACATAATGCAATACACCCGATTGTTTATATCCATTTATAATTATTCCAGATTTGCCTATATCAACCGGCAGTCTGTTTGTCCATTTAGTAGGTGGACTATTTAAATTTTGAACTCTAGGTTTCATATGTGTAAAAGATAACAAACTATCTTTGTGTAATGTTTCACCTTCTATGCCTAATATTTTTAATGCTATTGCTACACTGACATCAACACTACACCAATTTTGGAAATGTTTAGGAGCATATTTTTCGTAAAAAACTTTCCAGTTTCTCATTATTATATCTAAAAGTACAAAGAACCTGTGTGTATTTTCACACTTTGAAAACTGATACATTCCTACATATACATCAGGTAAATTATTAGAATCAAATGTTTTTCGATAATATCTATTAGTTATTACTTCGTTTCTATATGTTTTTACACTGTTAGTAAAAACTAGTTCGTGACAGTTATTCCAAACATAATCTATATTATCAAGAACTAACATATCTACATCAAATACAACAGTATTTCTATAAGGAGTTACATGATATACCTTCCAACGATTTTCAATCTTCCAATCATTATATGCCATATCACTCCACGGTATAGGAATAATTTTATCAAATATATCGTATGGCACGTTATCATCTGTAATTAAACTTATATTTGTATTAGGTGACTTAGCAAGTATACTAAGTGCTAGTGCATATGCTTGTTTTACATAGTTTGTAGTTGAATTATTTTGTGCAATTAAACAAATACCATTACTCATCAGTAAACTCCTTATCTATAAAAGAATTTAAACTAAACTTGTTCATTACGTGTGTAGTAGCATCTGTCAATTTTACAGCCGTATAGTCGTAATCTTGATGTGCTAACATCTTAATTTTACTACCTTTCGCATCTATTAGAATATCTTTATCTGTTGAAACCCACATATCACTCGGAAGGGTCGTTGGCCAGTGGCTGTCTTCAACAAATCCTCGCATCATATGAACAGCAATACTAAATGCAAAATCATTCCTAAACTTTTTTTCTGTAATACTATACACTAACCTATAATAATTATAATTTTCTTTAATATGTTCTACTAAATTAAATACTTTTTTAGCAGTATTACTTTTAGTAAAGTATAATATAGTTGCCCAGTACATAGGTATTGTACTATCACTTATTCTATCTAAATCGGCGTGTGATTTAGACTGATTTATTAAATTATAATCTTTTGCAATCATAAAATCATCTAGCATCGAAAAACAAGTCAATAATTTATTATTACTAATTAACAAGTCAGTATCAATAACAATAGTTTTTTCAAAAATAGATAAATCATATGCATTAGTTCGTGCAGTATTTTTCCATTCTAATCTTTTGTTTGCATAAATTCCGTCATAAAACTTTTTTATTGACCCGTTTGGAGTAGGAGTATATGTAATTTCGTCAATGTACTTTTTATAAAACGGATATTCGGTCTCAACATAATCTATTGCATCAGTAATTAATTGAACCGGTACCTTGAGATGTTCTTTAACACGCTTTGCACAATATATTGCCTGTTTGATGTAATCTATATCTGAGTTATTAAAAGCAAATAGAACTACGCCTTTGGTCATAAGTCAATGAGCCCGTCAACTGATCTATTTTCTTTAATATCTGCGTAGTCTTTGGCATACTTTCTACTAGCAAAAATATACACACCTACAATATCTTTCATAAATTCTTTAGGATTATCAATAACCACAGGTATTTCATTATCATCTAAGATAATTACTTGTTCTTGATCGGTTTCTAAAAGAACAGACAGTAAATTTATAAGCTGTGTAGATGCTGTAAACTTATGTCCAAAAGCATAATGAATAAGATTATCTTTATATTGTTTTAAAAAAATACGTTTTTGATTATTTTGAGTTTCTAAAAAATTTGAAAACTCTAGAGCTTTTTCTAGTCGTTCGTCCATAATGACTCCTTGTACATACTACAAGTATATACTCAAACTATCGGTTTGTCAAGTATTAATTGGTTAAACGTTGGATGAATTAGTGTAAGTTGGTGATGTAACCGAAACATTCGAACCGGTTGCTCTAAGCTGTTGAATAGTGCTTGTCAGTGTACCGTTTATAGGTTCGTCTATTGGTCCTGTAGATCCTGCTCCGCCTTGGTCGTCACCTATGTCATCGTCTCTAAATTCGACTTTGAACCTAAGTGTTTTATTGCCAGTACCTTCGTGTCTTGCTTCAATATTATAGTCGTTTTCTGCGTATACTCCGCTACCTGATTTTATAAAAATTTGCTGATAAGTACCAGTTAGGTCGTCACTACCAATAGCTTGTGCAGTGCCTGTACCTGTTGCTGTAGTTGTAGTGTAATTAAATTTAATTGTACCCATATTACTTAACAATGTTGACCAATCATTACTTTTGGCGCCACTTTGTCCAGTTACACTTGCACTAAGCCTTATTTCACCACCGGAGTTGAAGAAAAATCGTCTTTGATTTGCATCTGCAAAGTCCACAGTAAATGTATGTGTTTTTGTTCCATTCCATGGAGAAGTTCTACTACTTGTGATTGCAGCTTCTACAGAACTATTACCAGCATCTACTAATAATTTGTTTGTTTCAATTACACCTATCGCAGTATCATAATCATTAAAGCCTTCTGTAGTAACATTTAAAGAAGCACCTAATCCAGTGCCACTAGCATCTGCTCCTATAATTTGTCCTGCAGCAATGTCACCTATTGATGCATCTGAACCGCTTTGGTGATTACTAGCTTTGTTTATATCTGTACGTAAATTATCGAATTGGGCTGCTGTAATTACCGAACCGGCACTGACCTGAGCACTTGCTAAACTTTGTCCGTAACCGTTAGTGCCAGAACCGGTACCCATAATAGTTGCAATTCTACTTTGCAAACCATTATATTGTGCTGCTGTGATACTGTCGCCTACGCTTACTGCCATAATCTCTTTCCTTTAACTCTGCATATATTTATGCGTGTTTATACTGCAACTTCTATCATTTTGACTCCAGCATCGTCGCTGTCCTCTAAGCTCTTACCTACTACACAATGAGGACTAGGTATAGCACTATCAGCTGTAAGTGTTGTTGCTGTTCCAGGGACTGGTCCAGTTACTAAAATATCACCCTTTCTTACTACGCCTTCTACTTTACATGGAACACGACCTTTTAGCGCAATCGCTACTCCGTCAATGCCTTCATTCATTAAATGTGCTGGATTAGTTGATACTACTCCTGCTAATCTTTGATCACAGAATACTTTACATTCTGTAGTTTCGGCTTCTCCGCCAAATACTAACACTGTGCCTGGCTCGTAATCTTTATCTGCTGTATATTTTTCTGCTAAGTCAGCAAATTGTGCTGACGTTGCTGTACCTCTAAACACATTTGCAGTTAAATCGCCAGCGCCATCTCTACCTGCTACTGTATTTGCTGTAGCACTTGCACTTGCACTTCTTGAAACTCCGCCAACTTCTAATTTCTGTGAATTTGTTGCAGTTCCGTTGAATGTTGTTGCATAAACATTACTAAATCCTGCTGTTGCCGACCCAATATTTACTGTTTCTACACCTGACCATGCAGTTACGTTACTATATCCTGGAAGTATTGCTTCTGCTGTAAGGCGTAACGGCATTTTTTGTGCTGCACTTGAATTTTGTACTTGGAAATATGTTTGTGTACCTTGTTCGTTAGCAATTAATCCTTTGTTGTCATCTACAATTTTTATTGCTAAGTCGTTTGTGTTACCAATTGTAATACCTAAATCAGAAAATTCAACTAATGTTGTAAACGCTGTTGCTGATCCAGGTGTTGAAATAACATAATTACTTGCATCTACACCGTTAAGTTTTAATGCGTTAGAAGCTGTACCCCAGAATCTATGTCCTGTTGATGTAACTCCGCCTGTTGAGTTTATAGTATTTTTAAGAGTAAGTCCTTGTCTAACAACATCAAAGCCGGGGTAGGATGATGCATCGTCAGTTCCTATAGTAAACTCTTGGGCACTAATTATATGTATTACTTCGTCGTTAATGACTGATTTAATTACAGGTCTTGATGTGCCTGTGTTATCTCTTATGTTTGCACTTTGGAATTGTGTAACTGTGTCACCAACACCTTGTGGACCAACTAGTACAAAAGATGTTCCGTTATATGCATACAACTGCTCGTTGCCAGTATCCCACCAAAAGTCGCCTAAAGCAAGTCCGGCAGGGGTAGTTGCGCTTACTTCAGCTCCTCCAGTAGTTCTCCATTTTGTTCCATCATAAAATTTTAGTTTACTATTACTAGTATCAAACCAAATTTGACCGCTTACTGCTTTCGGCGGTTGGTTAGCTCCTGCAAAGTTTTCTAACAAAAACACAAAGTTTTCGTTTTGTATCTCTCCATATCCAGCATAGTTTTTACCAACCAGTTTTAAGTCTGTGGTTTGGTCAATAGTACCGTCTTCTACAACAGTAAGCTGAACATTGTTATATTTGTTAATTGTGTATGACATATGTTACCCCGTTCATTATATACTTATTTATCGCATTATCATATTTTAAGTTACTGTTTGTAATGTCCTACGTACAAATACCCATGTGTTTGCAGACTGTGTGTATTCGTATAGGTATCTAGATGCTGTTAAAGAAACAGTACCACTTGCAGTGTTACTTTGACTTATGTCTTGTATAACACTCTCTCCGCTACTTACATTGTTTTTATCCACAGTAATATTAGATTTTGTAAGAACTCCGGATGTATCCGGACTTGTTGTAATGTCTACAACGATACCAGAAACTGATGCACCTGCATATGACGTAGCCATTATAAACGCAGTAGTACCTACTTCGTAAATCGAAGCTGACTGCATATTTTGGAGTAATGAAGCAATGCTATTCTTTGGGCCGTCTGCTGTACCAATATCATTTGGGTCAGTTAATCCGGTTACATCAAGACTCAATATTACATCTTTACTGTATAGTTGGACATCAACATAATTTTTTGTTGTAGCATCTGTAGATGCTGTTGGTTCAGCAAGCCCGGTAATATTTTGTGCATCAACTATTATGTCGCCGCCAGCAACAATATTTAAGCCTGTGCCATTTAACCGTGTAATAGTTGAAGCATCTATTTTTACATCGTCAACAGTCAATTCAGATAAAGTGCCTATTCTTGTCAATCCGAGTGCGTTGTCAACTGTGCTTCCTAGTGTAGATTTACTTAATATATCAGTTCCATCTATCATTAAAGACGGGTCTGGGTTATCTACGCCAGATAAAATGTTTATATCTTGATTAGATGTCCAAGAACTTGTACTTGCTTGCCAAGTCCAGTCTTTACTTCCATTTGAACTTCTTACTATTATGCCGCCGCCATCTATCTGTACATCAGTTGCTTCTGTACTATCATCTAGTATGCCCAGTTCGATATTTTTATCTTCGACTCTTAAAGTTGTTGTATTTAAATGAGTAGTTGTTCCTTCTACTAATAGGTTACCGCCAACTGTAAGATTACTTGTAAATCTGCCGTCTCCTGTAACATCTAAACTGTAAGAAGGATTTGCTTTCCATATACCAACATATTTTTCGCTTGTGTCTACATAATATGCTGGAAGGAAACTACTACCTGTCCGTACCCTAATTGATAAGTCTGCATCACTTTGTTGTGTTTCTAATGTTGTAGTGGTGCCAGCAATTTTTAAAATAGAATATTCAGTTTCACCAACGCCAACACTCAGTCCTGCACTATTTTTAATTTTAAGACTTCCTGTAGTGGCACCATTAGCATCTGTTGGAATAAAGTTTTCAGCAGCTCTTACAACTCCTGCATCATCAATAAGTCCCTTGGCACTAGTTGCTGTTCCTCTATAGAAAAATTCTGCACTAACTACATTAAATCCTTTTTCAAGAAGTTGTCTATTTTGTGCATCACCGGTTACTTGTGGATATCCTGCAATAGCAAATTCAGGAAGTACATAAAATGTTTCTGGTGAGTATATACCTACAAGCGTACCGCCTAAAAATAATTTTAAAATAGTACGCTGAACATCGGTTGAATCTAATTGGCTAGTAACTTCAAAGCCGCTTTTTCCTTGGCCTGCACTATATTCAGGACCAACTAATGTTAATTCACTTCCGTCCCAAATGTATAATTTGTTGTTTTCATTATCAATCCATAAATCGCCTGTATTTAAATTACTAGGTTGTGTGCTACTTACTACACTTCCAGTTGCAGGTCTAAATACTAGTCCGTCATAAATTTTTAATCTTGCATCTTGTTTATCATACCACAGTTGTCCTACCATTGGATTTGTAGGTTGAGATGTTGATGCAAAGTTTTCTAGTAAAGCAATAAAGTTTTCGTTAAGAAATTCTCCGAAACCTTTGTAGTTTTTTCCTATTAGTGTTAAATCAGTAGTAGTTGAATCAAGTATACCGTCAGTTAGGTCTACTAATAATTCTCCATCTGTTCTGTTTAGTCTATAACTCACTACTCTTACCCTCCAGTATATATTATGAAATTCATAGTCATATATGGATTCATAACACTTATTGCTTGCCCTAGGCTATTGTCTGTCAATATTCCACCACTTGCAGGATATGCTTGACCGGCACCTGTTCCTGTTGGTGAATCATAGATAATTGCATCATTATCATTTGGTGTTCCGGCAACATCTCTAATTGCATAGTACTGATCTCCGCTTTCTCCACGTAGATCGTGTTCGTGTTCTGGCAAATTCTCTGTAGTAATTGAAACTGATTCTGCACCATCTTTTGAACCAATAACATCCGCAGAAGTTGATGTAACAATATCAGCACTTGTTCCGCCCATATTATCAGGACCTAGTAAAAATCTACCTCGTAAATCTGGTAGTGCAAAATAACCTGATGTAGGTGATGCTTTATATGTTGTGCCTATTACTGCATGTAAAGAACCGTAGGCACTTATTAAAACTTCTTTGCCGTCACATAATAACCAACCTATGGGTGCAGCACCACCTGCAAATGGTACAACTGTACCTACAGGTGTCAATCCTTGTATAGCACTAAACAAATTAATTCTGTTTATTTTCTTTAGTCCTGTATCGCCGGAGGTTCTGTTTATTAGAAGTTCGTCATCTGCTTGCGACGATAATACATTTGTTTTTCCTGCAACAATATCGTTACTTATACTAGTATTAAAAACTTTAAGAGTTCCGCCTGTTTGTCCGTCGAACACTGTGTCTGCGGCAGTAATATCACCCGCAAATCTAAATGTTGTAGCACTTGTCAATCTATCAGCACTACCTGCTCTACCAGAAACTGTTCCGCTTACGTTACCTGTTACATTACCAATAAAAGTTGTGGCATACATATTTGCAAATTTTAAACTTGTACTACCTATATCTTTTGTGTTATTTTCGTTAGGCAAAATATTTGTAGTAGTGGTATTACCAGTAATGTTTATAGTGCCGCCTATGTTAACATTTTGTGCTACACCTAATCCGCCTGCTGTTCTTATACTACCATTACTGAATGTTGTACTGTTAATTGTTGATGTTGTATTGATAAGTCCGCTGGCTTGTATGTTTCCTGTAACATCTAATTCTTGGTCTGGTGCAACATTATTAATACCTACTTTTAAATCGCTGTCTAATCTTAACACATTTTTTAGAATGCCATCATTTTTTACCTTAAAGTCCATACTGGATCCAGCAATATTATGTTGGAATATACCAGCATTTCCTTCAACACCAATATTCATTTCTGCGTTTATACCGTAGTTAATACCTGTGTTATTTTGGACATTAATTGGAAAAGCTGTTGTACTGTTAACATCGCCTCTCAGAAAGTTGCCTGCTGCAACTGTGTTTCCGCTTACAATTAATCCTTCAGCTTTTTCTGCTGTACCATAAAATTTTGGGATACCATCGCCAGCAATATTATTTGCACTTAAATTAAATCCAGGGTTAAGTGTACTAAATCCAGGTATAACAACCTTAGGAGTAAAACTTTGGCTTGTAATTAATGCAACTGGTTTTGCATTCACTTCTATTTGTAATACATTATATGTAACATCGTCAGTACCAATAACTGTAACCGGTGTTGCTCCTGTTACAAGACCGTCACTAAAGTTAGGTCCTACTAATACCCAACCAGATCCGCTAAACAAATATAATTGTTGATTATCAGTATCAACCCATAGGTCTCCAATTAAACTTTGTCCTGCTTGCGGAGCATCACTTGCTTTTTTAAGTCCTCCACTTGCTACCCAGTTTGTACCATCATAAACTTTTAACTGCTCAGTACCTGGTGTTGTGTCGTACCATAACTGCCCCTCGACCGGAGTTGACGGCTGAGTTGCACTTGCAAAATTTTCTAGCAAATGTAAAAAGTTTGTAGCAATAGTTGTACCATATGCTGTTGTATTTCTACCAGGTAATCCTAATGAAGTTTCGCTATTAATAGTATTATCTTCAACAGTAATTGTGCCTTTGTTAGCTTGGTCTGTATATGCTATTGTATATGCCATTTATTATTCTCCAACTGTACCTGCAAGACTTTGTATTCTTACAGTATAATCGATTTGAATTAATCTGTTCAAACTCTTTTGTACAGGATGGAAAACAACATGTGTTAATAAGTTTCCTGTTCCAGATGCAGAATAGCCTTTTAAACCTAGTTCGTCAAATACATATAAACTATTTTGGTCTGTAGCTGTGTCAAATGCATCTTGCCCGCTAGGCTCACCATAATCAAGTAAACATGTAATCAAAACGTCAGTGTAGTTTGTACCACTAACATGCCTTGTTTCAATTTTATTTCTAACAGGATCTGTATTATTAACGCTGTTATCGTCTACAATCTTAGTATATGTTTGATTATACAAACTAGCATTTGTTCCAGTAGAATTTGGTGTAAGGTATGTAATAATGCCAGTAGGATCGACACTAGTACCACCATTACCGAAACTCATTTCGTATATCCAACCATTGCCTCGATTACCAACACTATCTGCTAAAGCTATACTCATATTTTCATAATGAATAGCATTATTCTTGTTGATAAAGACTTCTTTGGTTTCTGGATCATATATCTTAATATGACCTTTAATTAATATACCGTTTTTTTCTTTTAATTTATCATTCATTTTAATGTCCTACTGTGTTATTTATCAGGGCAAGTCAACCGTTGCGGATAGTAAGAATCTACTAATGTCACTTTCAGCATTACTTAACGCTGTTCCTTGGTTATTCCAAAGCCTACCTTGCTTTCTTACTATTATTACTTTCTGGTTTTCCCCCGGTGTCTCTAACAACACAAGCTCATTACCATTTTGTAAACTAAATTCTTGAGGTAATGTTACATCACCTTCTGGGCTATCTTGGCTTATTATTTGTGCAGAAGTTGCATGAGCTGTTCTTAGTGCAGTATTTAACTGGTAAGACTCTAAAGCAGTTTTCCTTAGTCTACGACCTGCTACAAATACTTCAAATTCGTTTGTACTAGAAGGTGTAAAGTCTAATTCATACACTGATGATGTTCCATCAGCTGTAAATGTAGATGTTATTACTTCATCTTTATATGGCAATGTTGAGGTTTGGCTCTGATCGTAAATTTCGGTGCCCACAGTATATGTTTCCTTCACTCCTGTACCAAGTGTTCCTCTTCTTAATTGAGTTAATATATTTCCGCTTTTCCTAAAGTATTCTATACGTTCGTTGTCAATGAATAACACACCTGGATATTTTGATCCAGGTACCGGGTCTGGTAAATTTGCACTATTTTCTACTGTGATTATTTTATCATTGTAATTTAATGGTTCTGCTAATCTGTAATTTTTCTCGCCGTCTAGTCTTTTATAGATATCTCTATTTAAAATATCCTTAAACTGTCTCCAACCAAATTTATTTTTTAAGCTATCTTTTGCAAAGTGGAATGTTTCAACAGTATCATTTTCCGATAGTATTTCTTTCAACTTAACCCGCATCTTGTTAGGAGTAATTACATAGTCAACGGAAGGATCTAATAATGTTCCATTTTTTACTACCCAAACATATTGGTCATCAACTGCTGGACTCTGTAGATTTATATAACCTGCTCTTAGCTGTCTCAATTCGTACCAATCTTTAGTGCCATCATCAGGCGTAATACCTGCTCCTAGTTCTATTATTTCAAATATGTCGCCTGCAACTACATCTATACCTAATACTTGTAGGTCAATTGTTATTTGATCTGCTCCAATTATGGTTGACATTTTTGCATTACTATTAACTTGTAATGATGTGTTGTAATTAGGATCATCAATTCTTACACTGTTTAAATAAACAGCATATAGCGTTCTAGCTGTTAGCGGAGGTGTAAGATTTAAATTAGCAGTACTACCGTCTATTTCGAAAACCTGTCTTCCTGCATTTATACCTGGAGATAATAAAGTTCTTTCAACTACATCTAAACTCTGTCTTTCTATGCCTTGACTATCGTGGTTACTAAATTGATAAATTTTAATTTTGTCGCCATCATTGAGTGTAGAATATATATGTAATCTACCTTCATCTTCAACAAAGTTATTATCGTTATCAAAATAACCATACCTATAATCGCCGCCACTTGCTGTGCTATCTTCTTGACCAACAACGTAAACTCTTAATATGTCGCCTACATTACCCACGTTTGCATTAAGCAGTATTGCACTACCTACTTGATCATCATCATCTAATGCTGGATTGTATTGACCTGAACTTGTAAATGACCAATCTTGGATATAAGTTAGTTCTTGTCCGTTAAGATATACCCTCAACTGACCGGCACGTATACTTCCTGTAGGAACTTGCCATAATTTTAATTGATATTCTTTACTGCTGGTCATAGTATACTTTTGTGAGTAACCTGCATTTAGAATAGTATTATTAACCTGTACTATAGTAAACCATTCATGTGGCTTTTGAGTAAATGGTGTTTGTGTAAGGTCAAATACATTTGTACTTCCATCAGTTACATATTCGTCGATAGTAACTGCACTAAAGTTTTGTATTTTGCCTTCAAATATTGCATACTTTACAACAGAATCGACTTTAGGTGGTTCGGCAAACCTAATTACAATTCTATTTTCAGCTGCATACGTGGCATTACTTTTTGTAAGCACATGTTCTATTTGTTTACCGTCTATAGTTACAAGACTACTTAATTTATCAGTATAGGTAATATTAGTTAAGAAATCTGCACTACTGCCGTCAGCAGTAAATTCATCTAAGTCTAAAATATTAGTTCCACTGTAATCTAATGTAAGTAAATTTATGTTAGTTCCAAGTGCAGGTGCTGTAGTAAATTTAATTGAATTTGTTGTGTAGTCTAAGGTATATGCTGTTTGAATTACATTATCAACTTTTACGAAAAGGAAGTTTTCTACTACCGGTGCTGTACCTATTGCAAAATTGGTAGTTGTACCATCGCCTACATAATTACGTGCATGTATTTGACTGGATCCGCCTGTTGGTCTTTCATATACTTTTATATCTACAGTATCAAATACTCTTCCCGGTAACTGCTCATCTGGGCCGCCGCTGTTTGCAGAAGTTGCAAAACCATCTCCGTCAATGTTAATTTCTTCTGCGAGTATGCCTTTAGCAGTTGTGTAATCTAATTGTCCACCTTCTATAACAGTATCATAGCTACCTGGTACAGGAAGGAAACTACCGTCGCTAGTGCTTTTACGTATTACAATAACATCGTTTGCTTGGTTAGATATTCCTAATTCATCTAATTCAATTACTGTCTGTACTCCGTCGCCTGTAATACTTCTCATTATGGCGTTTGGATTTGTGAACTGCGAACTGTCATTTACCCAATCTGGGTCATCTAACCTAACTCCATTTTTGTATAAATTATATACCACTCCACTTTCTAAAGGATTAGATAGTGTTATGCTAATTGTACTACCATCTAAGGTAAAAGTTTCATCTTCAAATGTAGTATCGTATGTATCATATTCTGTAGTAAACCAAGGACCAGTATCCCAACCAGTTGGACCGCCAAATTCAAAGCTCTTTACTTGCACTCCGCCGTAATCAACGCCGTCCATAAGTTGACCAAGGTCTTTAGCAAACTGACCTGTTACTGGATTATATGCAATATTAATTCTATCTTGAGCAGTCAGCAAGCTAATTGCTTTTTTATAACTTATATTCATAACTGTGTTTACAGGTACTGGTTGTGCTAACACAATCTGTCCATGAAATCTAGTATGACTTTTTGTTTTACTATCTTTAATATTGCTATATGTGTATTCACTTCTTAACAATTCGATATTATTTACTGTTATAATAATATTACTATTTTTCAAATCCATTGGCCAAGTAAGTTCATATGTGTACTTTGAACCTGATCCTGTATACGTTTCTACTTCATCTATTGATGTTATAAAGTTTTCGCCACTGATTCTATCAAATTTTACAACATTTTTTATACCTCTTGTTAAACCATCCCCAAGTATAGGACTTATTTTTGCAGGCTTTCCTGTAAGTGAAACACTGCCTGTAAGTGTAAGCACCGGTGCTGTGATATAGCCGCTACCTGTATTGAGCATTTCTACACTTGTTACTGTGCCGTTAGCACCTAATTTTGCTATTGCAGATGCTCCTGTGCCGCCGCCGCCAGTTAATTTTATCGTAGGTGCTTGACTATATCCTGAGCCGCCATCGGCAACTTGTATGTCAATAACTTTGTAGCCTACATTATCTGTCCAATTCTTATAGGGGTAAGTGTCTAATTTGTCGTTTATTCCTATTAAGTTTTCTCCGACAACTTTTACATTTTGAGGTTCAATTTTTTTAGTAGTATCATTATAAGATGCTTGTAAATCAAAATCTGTTAGTCTGCTTTGGCTGTTTTCGATTTTCTCGTACGCACTAAGATACTCGCGCAATTTTGTTTTAAACGGTTTTACTTCTTCAAGATATTTTTCATAACTTGGTAAACTATCATTGTTAAATGTGATGTCTTCTCTAAGCTGACCTACGTTGTGTTTTGCTTTTACAAAACTAGTTTTGAATGCCCAGTCAACATTAGATTGTTCACTAAACACATATCGTAAACTTGCAAAAAATAATTTGTTATATTCGATAGATAGTGCTTCAGTATATAAGTCATTTTTAATAAACTCTAATACTGCTCTAATTTCTATACTAGGAACACTGTCAAAGAATTGTGAGTCAAAACTTATTATATCAAATCCAACTGCACTTTCTCTAGTATCGTACAATGTATTTTTAAATTCTATTGTTCCGTTCTGTCTACCAATAGTTTCATAATTTACAGTATAATCAACATCAGATTGCTCCGAAATTTTTCTAAGTAGTAACCAACCGCCTGTACCAACATTATTAATCTTTGTAATGTCACCTATAAAGTCATCAATCCCTTGTAGCTGGTATGCGCCATCTAAAACAAAATTTACTTCAGTAAATTGTGTATATCCTGTTTGATACCAATCTATATAATCCCAATACAACGAAACGTCATAGGCCTGACTTGCAACCCTTTGCCAAAGTCTAGTTTTACTATCTCTTTCATATAATGCCCATTTTCCTAAAATAGTTTCGTCATTTTTAACTAATGCTGTATATTTCCTTATCGTAATTGCATCATTTTCTACATAATCTTTACCACCGTTAATAACTTTAACATTTGTAATTACACCAAGGTTGTTTATTGTAAATTCTAATTCTGCGCCTATGCCTGTACCTGAAATGCTGTATGTAGGTGCAACTAGATATCCACGGCCAGGATTAATAACATCTACCCTAGTTATACTGCCATCAGTTATAACTAATGACATAGTTGCCTGAGTAGCTTTTGCAACACCTATAAATTCAAGATCAGCCACAGTATCTACTGATGTGTCAAAATGTCTACTTACTGCACTAGGTTGTGGGTCAGCATCTTTTATTTTTGTTAGATCTTTGTCGTCAATGATTAAATTTTCTTTTAAGACTCCGTTTACTCTTTCAATGACTTGTTTTAATGCTTCTGCGCTGTTGATAAACCAACTTTGTCTTGGTGTGTTCAATATACCGTACTTTTCTTTTGGACCTAATCCGGGTGCCGGTACTTGTTTACCCTGTTGATCATATCCTACTAAACTATCAAACCATTTACGCTCGATATCTCTGTTAGGTATACTTGTTGACAACCCGTCAGTAACAATTTGATACTGATTGTGTATATTAATATTTTGGTTATCAATTGTCCAATATTGTAAACTAACTGCAACATCTTTGTTTTCTAATAAACTATCACAGTTGTATATTGTAAAGCTATCAGATGAAATAAGAGCCGCAAATTTATATCCTTGTCCTTTTGGATCTCTAATTAAATTTGCTACAGAAAACGCACTGATTGTTCTAAATTCAACATCAGGTGTTGTACGTTTATTTTTTACCCAGAAATAATACTTTGTAGTTAAACTACCACTGATACTATCATATGTTTGTCTAGTTGAATATACTGTATCGTCATATAGGCTGACACCATCTATTCCTTGTTCTTGTGCTTCTTCAGTGTTACTAAGATTATTCCAGCTGCTAGGTAAAACACTTGATTCTACCCATTCATAAACATCAATTGTATTGCCTTCAAATAGTGTATTCCAGTTGTTAGCAGAAAATATTACATCTGATTGATATGCATTTAAATATTTCGCATTTGTTAAATTCCACCAAAGCTCACCAACTTGTTCTGGTCCCCAACTTGCTGTTGGCATAACAGTTACATTAGATCCGCCAATTGTATAATATGCGGGGTCATAATAAGTTTTATAGGTTAAGTTTTGTTCAGCAGGTCCTGCAACTTTTCCTTGTACAGGGTCAATATAATCTAAGTATGTAATTAACTTGTTTGATTTGGTGTTGTATAAAATTGCACGTTTAATTTTACTAATGTCAACAGTATCTTTAGGTAATCTTAAATTTTCCCAAACATTTTTTCCGTCTGGTATTCTAAAATCAATGACACTACCTGTATATATTGCATTGACACTTGTATCAGGTAAACCAATGTATACATGGTTGTTTTTTAACTTAAAATTTTCGCCAAAACTGTTTACACTACTACCACTTTGACTAGACTGATACTGTAGTTGCTGTGCATATAACAAGCCGTCATTTATTACTTCATATACAAATACAGAACCTTGCTGTTCGTAATATTTTTTGTATGTAGTAAATTCGTTATCAAAGGTAGTTGTTTCTAAATTCTTTTGACTTGTTGGATCTAACAAATAGCCTGTATCTCTTTCAGAAAATGTATCAAATGTTGTATCTGTCCAGTTGTCGCCATTTTTACTATTTACAATTAATCTGTTGCCGTCAAAGTCAATTTTATTGCCAAAAAATTGTGAAGTTTTATTACTAGGACTAGTCAGTGTTTGTAGATATACAAACGTACCATTTACTTGTTTGTATACATAAATTTTACCTTGATTGTTTTTATTAGAATCGTCTGATGGAGTTGATACTGCAATTAATTTTCCATCGTTGCTTATTGCTATACTATCGCCAAATGATTCTGTTCCGCTTGGCGCATCAATTTGCTGAGAACGCTGGTACTGTCCGTTGAGTATCCTGTAAACCACAACTAAATTAGGTTTACCATTTCCGTATTTTGCATTTACAATTAAAACTTCGCCGTTTGGTGTGACGTCAAAACTATTTGCAAAATCATAAAGCAATCCTTGATCTAAAACTGTGCTTATATCGTTACTGCTGTCTGATACTATTGTAATACCAGTATCGTTAGGAACATATCCTACGTAGTCTATCAAATCGTCTGTGCTATTCCATTGTAGGGTATCAAATGTGCCTGCAGTTATGTTTGTAACAGCATTATACAGTCTATTTTCTAGAGCGACTATATCGCCAATAAAGTAATTAGACGAGGCACTAAATTCACCTTTGAATTTTTTATTTTTTGCATATTCCCAACTATATGTAATACCGTTTTCAACACCATACTTTAAGAAATATATTTTACCTGCATCAGAAACTGTACTGCCTGCTGGTGCACTTACATATCCTCTGTAAACGTTGTTAGCATTTTGTGAAATCTCTACCTTTGTTCCTAGATAATTGTTGTCCTGTCTTTCAGGTCCGACATAACTTCCTAAACTTATATAATTTCCGGCATTGTTTTGTTGGTATACATAGTAGATGCCTTCATTTGTAAATGGTGTACCAACGCTTCCGCCAGATGCTGTAGGAACTTTATATACTTCGGTCCAATCAAGGTTATCTGAACTAGGAGTATTTGCTCCTCTTGCAATGCCATTGATTGTAGTTTGTTTGTAAATCCAATACTCAAAATTATTATTTGACTCTAAGTAAGCAAAATCGCCTGTCAATGCTGAAACAACTTGATTAGCTCCTAATGCAGAAACTGTTCTAAAGTCACCAGCTGGCGGCGTTATATTTGCGCCCGTATCAACAACAAATAATTTTCCTATTCCGGCTGCACTATTACCAAGACTTATACGTTGTATTTGACCCATGACACGCGGAATAGTATAGATTCCAACTCTGCCATAATTATCTGGGTTAGGTCCTGGTGCGTATGGTAAAAATTCTATTTCTGCATTATTGCCAAATTGATTACCTTTACTCCAATTACCAGATATATTTTTAACAAATATAGTTACTTGGTTCAAACTTCTTTGATAAAAAGCAACTTCAGCTGTTGCCCCTGTGGATACATCACGCACTGTTTGTCCTACAATCGGTTCAAACGGTAATCCATCTAAACTTTTAGTGTTTTCATAGGATATATATCCGTCCCATATATCATCAATAGTATGCTCTTTATTAACTGCCGAGAAAGATAACCCTATTGAACTAGGATTGTCTAAGGCATCAATAATTGGTAATACATTTATTTTAATGCCTAAGTTACCTGTAGCACTAAATGTTATAAAATTAACTGCATCAAATGATCCTGTAATAGTATTAATTTTTACTACTGTATTGTTAGTTGTTGCTTCTACTACAACTGCGGTAGCACCTGTGACTTGTTGGGTAATTATTTCGCCTGCACCTAACGATACTGCTGTGTCTAAAGTTATTTCGGTAACTGTATCTGGTAAATTGTTTACATATAACCTAAAATCTTCACCTATACTAGAAGAGTCACTTAACTCCTTAGGCACCCTTACAACAAATTTAGTGCTTATAATTGGATCAGATGTACCTAAAGGTCCTGGTGTGCCTGTAAAACTAAGAGTTTGTAAATAGCTGTTTATAACACTTTCACTATCTTGTAAATTTGTTTTGTAATCTAAACTTTGATAATAGTATCCGTCTAATGTACTATCAGTGCCAACATCTGTAATTGACACAAAGTCTTTAAAAACTAAACCTCGTCCTGAATCTGCATTGGTGTTGCCTACTGCATACGGATTACTTGATTGAATAAACCAATATCCGCCCCATGAACTAGATGTTGTAATTGTTTCATTAGGACCAATGCGTTCATATTCACCAACAAAATCATTTCCATCAATAAACAAACTATTTGCTGTTGGAAATAATCCATTAACAGCATTAACATATATTGTTAATTGAGCGGATTCATTGTGCGTGTAAACTACTGTACCAATTGCTCCTTGTGTAGTAACCTTATCTCCAATAGCAGGAATATTATTAGATGCATCAACATAAAGTATTGCATCTATTTTTTTAGCAATAGTATGTTCAGACTCTAGATATGATTTTGAGATATACGGTACAGTTCCGTCAAATGGTGATCTGTCTACAAGATTAAGTTGGGTTTGGTTAGCGTTTGCTAAACTATTCCATCTTAAATATATTTGATCTCCAACACCCGATCCGTCAAACATAGATTTAGGAGCTCTGAGTAAAAAGTGATCAGTTGTAATATTTTTGAAAGGATAATCACCTGTAAGTATTACTGGTATTTCTTCAGCGGTTTGAGAATAATTATTAAGTGTATAATTAATTTGTGCAACACTATCAAAACTGCCGAAATTTATGTTTGACACTGCACCTAAAATGTCTTCGTCTGCTGACCACAAACTATTATTTAATCTTACTATATCGCCTGCTGAATAATTTGTAGTAGTATCAAATCCGTTTTTAAAATTAGTTTTTACATTAGAAGCATACGGTGCACCAACAATAATATATTTTGCATCTTCACTCATTGATATACTGTAACCAAATTTTTGTCCTGCACTTGCAATATTTGCATCAGGTTCTAAAACTTGGTATAATGTATAATTTAATGAATTACTTGCCCTATTGTATATATAAACTTGGCCGTCTTCTTTGTCTGGTGCGCCTACTGCAAGTTTAACATTTCTACTATCTACTGCTATTGCAGTTCCAAATTTATTTTCTGTTCCTACATCACCGTTAGATAATTCTTGTTGAACATCAAATTTATTTTTATTCTGAATGACTCTCCATTTGCCTTTACCATCATTATCAATCCATAACTTTTCGTCAGTAGCAACTTCTTGTTCTGCAAGTGTGTTTGCCGCTGTAAGATTAGGTACTCTCACAGGAATAAATGCACTTATTCTACCTTCACATTCTTCTACTGTATCTATTGTTTTAGAAGTTTCTAAAACAATCTTATTTAAAGCAACTGATTTTACTTTAAAAAATCCTTCAATAGGGGCAAGTGTCTGTGTTAATGTTTGAGTACTGTCAAATGCACTTGGTGTATAGGTCTTTATGAGTATATTATATAATCCTAAAATGTCTCCAGTGTTAATATCTAATGGAGTGGCATTTACAGTAATTGTAAATTCATCTGTACCTGTTTCTACTTTTTCAATTTTGTAGTCTTTTTGTACATGCTGTAGAACTGACCAATCTTCTTTTACATTTCCTACCCATACATAATCTTGATTGTCAATGTTACTAAAAGATTTTGTTAAAATATCGTTGTATGTTCCAACTACTGTATTAACATCTTCTGGATTTACATAACCTGAATCCTTAGTATAACCTTTTGTAATATATTTTGTAGGGAAAGGCGCATGATTGTAATCCTTAGGTTTTAGATAAGTTTCATAGTCTTTTATTCTATATATTAGATCAGTTTCTAATCCGGTACCGCTGTTAGTAAGTAAAATAGGCTGAGGATCACTTCTAAACTGTTTTTCATCTAGTAAATATTCAACTTCTTCAAAACCTTCTGAAGCTCCGTACTGGCCATCTTTTATTGCCCATTCTTCAAAAAAGTCTAAACTTTCTTGATCAGCACTCGCAAGTGCATCAAATAGTTTTGTTAAAGAATTTTTTGATCCTTTATCTAATATAAAACCTTGATAGAATTTATACTGGCTTACATCATCATTTATTATATTTTCTAAATAATTACGTTTTTGATATCCAATTAAATGCTGTGCTAAACGCTGTTGCTCGGTATCAAAATTATCGCTATCTAAATCATAAAAATCACTAAATTGATTTATTTTATAATCAAAATTTGTTAACAATCCTGGTGTAGGTTTTTGATCTAATCTGTTCCAACTAGACGCTTCAAAAAGTAATGTTCCAGAAATTTTCTTATCTGCACTATAATAAAATTCTTTGTGTTTTACAAGGTCGCCAATAGAATAATCTTTCCAGGCTTCCCATTCAGCTGCAACAGCGTTATCAAATATAAATCCTGGAATATTTAAACTACCATTCCAGTTATCAGTTCTATATCCTAAAACTTTAATTCTTTCTTGTCTATAACCTGGGGCAGCATCATAAATTACATCATTGAACACTGTCTTATTATCAATAAGTAGCACATGCTCTTTTTGTACTAGCGGAAATCTTACTGCAAAGATACCGTCTGCACTATTTACAATACGAACTGTACATTCATTTTCTATACCTTTTGATATACGAATATATTCACTGTTTAATTTTTTTCCGTCGCCTTTTAGAATACTGTATCCAAAAAATGTATCGTATATATTATCTACAATACTATAGTCAGTTATTAGTTTTAATTTTTGTGCTCCAGGACTTAATGTAATAACAGTGCCTGCAGCCCAATTTTGTGTAGTCCAAAACATAAACTGTTTAGAACTTGTTGCCCAGTTCGCAACTTCATTTGAATCTGGCAAGAGTTCGTCAAATACAAATCCAAGCTCATTTAAATGTTTTCCATAACCGTATAAAAAATTTACTACATCTTGTAATGTAGAGAGTTTATCGCCGTAATTTAAAACACTTGTTGTTTGTTGAAATACCCGTGGCATAGTTGCCACTGCGCCGCCTACCAAAGGTACTTCAGGAATACTTGCAAAATTACTTGCGTCAAAGTTTGTAGAACTTGTATGTGTAGTTGTGACTCTATAAAAAGCGTTTGATGCTTTAACAATTTGTCCTACAGTATAGGTTTTATCACTGTCATAGTTAACATATGATTCAGATATTCCGCCTACATTAATTATTGGATCATTTGATTGTACAATTCTTTCGTAATATGTAAAGTTAGGTTCAAAATTATCATAACCTTTAACTACGTATCCGTCAGCTTGTTTCTCAACAATAACACCACTATAACTTATTGTTTTGATAGGACTGCTTGTGTTTAAAATTAGATCATAATTTTCTTTAGGTACAAAAACATTACCTTCATTAGTGGGCGATCTTGAATCTAATATTAATCTAAATTTTTTCTTGTCAGAATATCCAGCAATTTTGCTGCCGATTTGATTGCGTATATTGACTAAATTATTCTTGTAAGAAGTATATGACTCTATTGTGTTGCTTGTCATATAGTTAGCAACATAATTTACAAGACCACTAGTATATATTTGCGTTACATCTTCTATAGTATTTGGAAATACTATATTATCTAATTTAATAGGTATGTGTGAGTCACCGTATATAATTTGTCCTGCTAAATTCCTTGTTTGTCTAGCTCTATCAAATGCAACCGAAAATATGTTGTTAGGTTGATTTTGTACCCAAGCAGTAATTAAACTAAATGGATATTCTGAACTTCTTCGCCAAGCCGACTCAACCGGACCACCATCACCAAATATCCAATTATTTGTAACAGTAGATGAATCAAAATTATCAATTAACCCTGCTGTGTTTGGATCTAGAATATTTCCTGCATCGTCTACTGGTATATTTTTTTGTAGATTAGGTCTAATATAATTTTTATTTACAACTATTTTCTTATTAGGTTCCCTAATAATACCCTGTTCTAAATCTTGCCATAATAATTTATTGTTGCGTGTATAAGGTGCTGGACCGTATTGCGTCTCCCACCATGTAGGTTTTATAGCAAAGCCTAACATTTCCCAAGGATTAGTATGCGGACGATCAGTATCAAATGCATATATAAACGCCTGGCGCCAGTGTCCTGGTAATTTATCCGGTGAATTATTATATTTTGATTTAGAATAATTATATGTTAAAGGATTATTCCTGTCAAAATATGTATTGTTAACATAATCGCCGTCTACTAATTGATTCCATTGGATGAAATCTGCTGTCATTGAATAGTTAATTTCTTTTCTTGTAAATGACGTTTCTCTATGCAATCCTGGTACAAATTTATGTATATCCAAAAGATCTGGATCATAATTTATTTTTATATTGTTATAAATCCTTAGCTCTAATTCAAGTAGTAAGTTATCTCTAAAATCATTAAATCCTACAAACTTGCTTCCGTCGTGTCCTTCAATTACTGTAACAGGAGTAACAGGAGTATTGTCAGTATAAATTTTTGGCCGAAACGCAGGATATAAACCTAACTTTGTTGGTGTTGGTGGCATGTAACTAGCATTAGTACTGTCGTATTCGTAAATATCAATCACATCATCTACAGACTTCGTAATAGTTACGTCAGCAAAGCCTTCAGAATTAAATGTATAATCTTTATTGTGCGTAAGTTGCAAACCATTCAAGTAAACATTAACAGCTTTCCTACTTAAAGTTGACATTGAGAATGTTGCACTTAAAGGAAAATATCTTTCTTCTACATCTAACACAGTATGTGATGTTTTTATTGATCCGCCTTGTGGTACCATATCGCTAAAATAAAACGGCATACTAGATGTTTTATCCTTATTCATTTCTTTAAGGATCATATCTACATGTTCTTTTACAGGTCCTTCAAAACCTAAAGTATTAGCTGTTGATAAAAATTGTCTTTTATACTTTCCGTATTCTCTTCTCGAATGTCTAATAGATTGTATTATGTTAGCACTCTTATCAACTAGATGATAAGTTGCTAAGTTTATAGGACCACTGTGTTTTAAAAACTTTTTCCCGTATAAACTTAAATCTCCCATGTCCCGTAAATTACTCGGGCCCGGAAAAGTACCATCAAAATTACTAACTTCTTCAACTATAGTAGAAACATGATCATTTACTTCGCCTAATGTAAATTCAGTTACATTTTCATTTAACGGATTTCTTTCTAAGTTCTTAGCAATTTCATAATAGCCATTTGTATTTTTATTATATTTGCTCCGTGTTTTAAGTACAACAACATCATCTATATTCAAACTGCTTGTAAATGTTATATAGGATAGACCGTTTGCATCAGAATTAATAGTATAATCTGTATTGATAAATTGTAATTTATTATTTAAGTAAACTCTTAACCATAAATCATTTATATAATCTACATCATCGTAGACATCAATATAAAAATTATCGGTTGTGTTGTCATAGATGTATTGCCGTATAACTGGCTGGTTACTTAATTTATTAGTTTTTAGCCATCCATTTACGTATGTAAAAGCATTAATCTCTGTATATTTTCTTAAAAATCCTGTATCAGTTTTTGTTGTATATAATACTGTACCTATTTGATAGGTAAATTGATCACTAGTCAAATCAAAGTTAAATGTGATGTCGCCAGTATTTGTAATATTTCTATATGATACTGGAAATCCTAATTCGGTATCGTTTGTTCCTGTTCCAACTTTATAGGAAAATATTTTATTTCCTGCAAAAGTTGTAGAATTAAAGTTAACAGTATTGCTAAACGCATTTCCGTTTTTATCAAACATGTCAAATAATGGCTGTTGATTAATAGCAGTTTTTTGTTGGCTTGCAATCCAAGATGTTCCGTTGTAACTATAAAACTTACCACCATTAGTGTTACCAAATTTTACAAAAACATTTTCATTTACAACAGGAGTTGTGTCAGTTTCTTCTACAAGTGATATTTGTGTATTATTCTTAAATCTTATGAAACTTATTTTATATATTTTGCCGCGTACTAAATTATCATTATCAGCAGTGAACAAAACACGCATACCATTTGTTAAATTTACACCGTCAACATTATAACCAGCACTACCTTCTATAGTAGAAAATATATCAGTTGTAAAAGTATCGACTAAGTCAACATCTACTTTTGACTTAGTACCAAAGTTAAATAATTTTAAACCCTTTTCAAATTCAATAATCGGCCTATTTGCACGAGAATCTTCTAATAAAGTAGAAGGATTATTACTAAACTTACTACTGGTTTCAATTACAGATTTATGAAACCATCTATTATATCTACTCCACAAGTTTCCATCAGGACTTGCACGATTAACAACGATATAATCTTTTTTACTAGGATACCCTAATGCGTTACTAAATGGATAAAAATCAAATCCTTGGGCATCAAACTGTACTACTACATCATCTGTAAAAGTTCCGCTTACAGTCAAATCTTCTTGTTGGACTATTTGTATTCGATCGCCAACACCTTCTACATACCATTGGCCTGTTTTATATTTTACAGGAGTAACTTCACCTGCAAATTCTACTTTCATTCCGTTTGATAGATCATAACCGCTACTAGTAGTATAAGTTTTTTTACCTAAAATTTCAGCCGCAACATCTATTGCTGTATTTTCTTCTATATCAAAAATCTGCATATATCCAGATACATTAGGATCATTTTTTGAGATATAATATAGTGAGTCAGGTGCAGTGTCTGGAATTGTAAATTCTATTATTCCTTTTTCAATGTATACCGTAGTTACCGTATTACCGTCTTCATCAGTTTTTGTTATACCTGTGCTATATATCAATGATGTGTTAGTCGCATCGCCAAATTGTACCGAAGCTAGTGTTTCTGCTTGAGATACAGGATCTACAATAAATCCGCCTGCATCATATGCTGTGCCATCTTGATCGTATAATACAACATCAAATACACCGGAACTACGCACACCATCTGTAGTTTCTACAATAACTGCTTCACCTGGCGTAAAACTTTTCTTTGTAGCAAATGCTAAAGGGTGATTTGGAGTATCTATACTAAATCTATACTTTTGCCCTCTATATAACTTAATAGTGGGATTATTTGTTAATCCATCAGGCGAAAATACGTAAGTCACATTGTCGCCATTTTCTCCTAATCCAATAGAATATGTACTTACTATCTCTTTAGTTTGGCCTGCTATAGTAAGCAAGTCTGGTCCGTTGGGTAACCAATAATATTCTCTATAGTTTGTAAGTTTATCCCAATCAACATGAGGGTTCCATGCATAATCTTCTTGTGCATTTAATCTACTATGATTGTTTATTGAGCCGCCTAAATTTCCAACTGTGTTAATATAATCATTGTAATCTTTAAAATATGTAACATTACCTAGTTCATCTTTTATTACCGCAGATGGTTCAAACTGATAGTTTTCTCTGTCAGCGGTTACACCACCTATATAATTATCTTCAGCAGTAAATGCTTTACTTACTTTTCGTCCAAGGTATCCATTTAATTTTTCTGCAACACCTGGTTGAATAAGTTGATCTAATGTGCTTGATAAGAATTTTTTATTGTGAGGTGTTCTAAAATACCTAGGTAAATGATCTTCACTTTTTCTTCTAATGTTATCATTACCGCCTGGAAGTGGTGATTCAGATTGGTCGTTATCGTAAGACATTAGTAACTACTACCTCCGCTACTGCTACTGCTACTGCTACTGCTACTGCTACTGCTACTGCTACTGCTTGTAGAAGATGTGTTTG
>MDTC01096114.1_pt1 | contig 27397 bp, 23 predicted proteins | sample 811181 | NCBI WGS metagenome assembly MDTC01 (sample SAMN05326644, study PRJNA326480) | marine metagenome | isolation source: seawater | place: Pacific Ocean: North | collected 2011 | reverse complement strand
CACGAGACAACCAACCTTCTGGACAGCAAACCCTGACGCTGGGTCAGGCCCTCGAGCTTTGCGATGAAAAGGGCCGTTACGCGTCGGGGTACAGCTTCCGCCTCTTTTCTTCTACTTTCAAACCGCTTTCTTTGCAATGAAACAAGCGATGCAATCAAAGAGCAGTTCACTCCACAGCGTTTCATGACATCTGCTCGGCGTTTTCGCTGTTGTCTGGTTGGAGGTACCTTCGACCGGCTTCATGCAGGACACCGATTGCTGCTCAATGCAGCATGTAAAAATGCAGATTCTGTCGAAATTCACATCACTTCTGACGCAATGGCTGATGGAAAATCTCCATTTGTACAATCTTTTGACGACCGTATGGATAAATTACACGATTGGTCGGCAAAGAATACTGATTGCAAAATTTCCGTTCACCAACTCAATGATGTCCATGGTCCTGCGCCTCATCACCCAAAGGCAGATGCAATTGTAGCAACGCCTGAAACGATTGGCATGTGCCACTCGATAAATGAAGAACGTTTGAAAAATGGATTATCTGAACTTCATATCATCGAGGTAATGCATCTTGACGGAGTAGAAGGAGGAATCATCAGTTCCTCTGCGATTCGAAACGGACACATGGATCAAGAAGGCCACCCCTGGATGTCGAAGAAATTACGAAACAGTTTCTTGAAGATGGCATCTGCTCTTGATGAAGAACTCAAGACCCCGATGGGGTCATTGTTTGAGGGGCCTGAAAATGACCCTGAGATCGGAATGGCTGCGGCATTGGATGGACTGCCATCTCCACATGGCGCAATTATTACTGTAGGTGATGTCACGACCAAAACCATGCTCGACATGGGGCTCACACCTGATATTGCGCTCATAGATGGATTCACAAAAAGAAATGAACTTGATGATGATTTGAAAGTGAATACAAGCCAATTCCATCACCATCTTCATGCAGAAAATCCTGCAGGGCATTTGACACCATCACTCAACGAAGCCATTTCCAAAGCTTTGCTTGCAGAAGAAACATTGGTGCTGGAAGTCGATGGTGAGGAAGATTTGGCTCCACTTGTCATCCACTGCCTCGCTCCTATCGGGACACTGGTCTTGTATGGTCAACCAAAAAAAGGAGTGGTTGTCCAGTACACTTCGCTTGAAGTAAAACAACGTTGCCGATATCTTCTTTCCCTCTTTGAAGTGATAGAATGAGTGAACAAAAACCGATGGTTAGCGTTACTGTTTGTGTGCGTAATGGTATAGATTGGATTGACGAATGCCTGGAATCACTTGTTGCTCAAACCTACAGACCGTTAGAGATTATCGCAATTGATGATGGCTCAAATGACGGCTCTAAGGAACAACTACTCAAATGGGCCGATGGTGAAGGGGATGTGCCAATCCACATATTCACTCAAGATGCAAAAGGCCTCTCTGCTGGGAGGCAACTGGCAGTAACTCAAGCGAAGGGTGAATGGATTGCTATCACAGATATTGATGTGCGGCCAGAACCTGATTGGGTCAATAACATGATACTTGAAATTGAACCAATTGATGAAGATGAAAAAGTAGTGGCCGTCACGGGCCGAACGATCTTCGAACATGGAGGCGACATTGTAAGCCGTGTTCGTTCGGTTGAAATAGAGACAAAATATCGTTCTCGACCAAGAAGAACCAGCTTGGCTAACGGTCCTTGTTCAATGTTTAAGCGAGAGGATCTAGTCGAAATCGGAGGATTCGACCCTCTGTGGTATCATGCTGAAGACATGGAAGTGAGCCTTCGACTTATTGCTGAAGGAGGTTCAATAATTTACGCCCCCAACGCTGTAGTTCGTCACGTACCCGAGGTTGAATCTTCCAGGTTCCTCTCTAAACGTAGACGAGATGCCCGTGCACACATGAGGATTATTCGGCATTTTCCGAGGACAAAAAGAAAAGGCCCTGACTTAGATTTCATTGGAAGTTCAACCGTAGTTCTCACGGTATTTCCTCTTTGGGTCATGGCTCTCATTTCAGGAGTCCCCTTTGTGTTCTCATTCCTAACCCAAGAGGATTGGTCGTGGGAGATGGCCAAGTCTCGGTGGCAAACTCAACTCTTGTTAGCCACAGGTGTGTTGATGCTTCTGCATGAGTTTATTTTGTGGCGGGGGCCACTGGGTGTAGTTAACAGAGGTGCAATCAAACAAGGAAAGTGGTCACTGTTGACCATTTTCAAGGTACGAAATCTTACTTTGAGATGGAGCATTGCCTTATGGCAAGGGTTGTTTTTAGGATTCACAGATGCTTTACGTGGATTAAACGGTCATCGCAAATTATTTGGAAAGAAACTCAAATGAGTTCAGTCCAAGTTGTCGTCGCCTTCTGGAGCATCTGCAGCCATGAGAAGCGCAAGACCGAAGGCAATAAGGGCGATACTCATTGAATAAACGCCAATGTCAATCCAACCTGTGTAGAGAATTCCGTAGGCGAAGTAGAACAAAAATCCGAGCAGAAGTGCCCATGCGCCGAAGAGTTTACTCCAACCTCCGATTTCAGGGTCGACCAATGCAGGCCAAGTGTCATTGACGAGTAGGCCTTTGAACCATCCGCCAATACCAGATTCATCATTACTGAATGTTCGGAAACCAATAGAGGTGATAACTGAACACAGGCCAATGAAAACAACATCCGAAAGAACAAATTGTGGAGAATCACTCTTGATTTCAAAAGCAGCGTTCGTTGCCTCAAAAGTAAACAGACCACCCCAAGAAAGGTGATAGGTCGGATGGATATACCCAAGAATATTCAGGATTGCAAGGAAAATTCCAAGCATACCTAGACCAGCATACCAATTTGCCATGGTCCGAGAAGGATTCAATAGCATCGAAACTACACTGTTGGAAGGGTCGCTCTCTTCTGTGCTCATGAACTCGCCCACCTGCCTTTTGGATATAAGAACACCGAAGATTCAAAAATACTCATTTTATTGATTTTATCAGTCAAAGTCGTGTTTGGTGTCGATATGGACGGGTAAACACTTCCTCCATTTCTGATTCAGATTCGATCATGATTGTCTGAACATCTACGTTTTGGGGGATGCATGAATTGATTTGTTTTGTACGACCGTATCTTCCTTTACTTATTGTTCGAGCAGTAATCAAACCAAGCATATCGAGATTCGATATCAAGCCTGAAACTCTACGTTGTGTAAGTGCATTGTGTCCAATGTAACGGCATGCTTGTTGATATACATCGTAAACTTCACCGGTCTGAATATTTCGAAGCCCATTCTTTTCATTCAAAAGAACAGATGCAAGTACGAGTTTTTGTTGACTTGGCAGTGATGAAATGACTGGGATCATTTGTTCTCGTTCGATTTGGTGTTGAGCCATTCGAACATGGCGCTGAGAAACGGTTGCGTCTCCGTTTTGCTCCGCTCTCTCTGTAGAAACGCGAAGGAGGTCAAGTGCACAGCGTGCATCGCCGTGTTCTTGTGCTGCAAGAGCTGCACATAATGCGATAACGCCATCGTCAAGAATTTCTTCCTTCAGAGAACCTTCAGAACGTTGCCTCAAAATATCTTGAAGTTGTTCTGCATCGTATGGATTGAAGACAATATCCAATTGTCCAAGCCGTGAGCGAACACGGGGGTCGAGGAAATCAGTAAACTTGAGGTCGTTTGAAATTCCGATGACGCACGTTCGTGCAGATTTAAGTGAAGCGTTGAGGCTCGTCAAATTGTATAACAAATCATCGCCTGCTTTGCGTACTAAATGGTCAATCTCATCAAGAACCAAAATGTAAACTCCGCCTTTTTCATCCATACGGCGGACCAATTCTCCGAAGACTCGGTCAGTTGGCCAACCTGTGAAAGGGATCTCATCAATCTCGTGTTCTTCACGCAGAGAGTTACCTAGATGGCTCAAAACTCGATATTGGGTGTCGATTTGGCGACAATTCACCATGATAGAGCGAACGCTTCGATTCTTTTCTGCACCCTTCTCTTCCAGTTGATTACAGACGAATTTTGTTACCGCTGTTTTACCAGCACCGGTAACACCATACAACGTCATGTTTGATGGGATTTGACCGTTCAAGGCTTCAACCAAATTGAACGCAATCGCTTCAATCTCTTTATCTCGATGAGGGAGATTTTTTGGCAAGTGATCATGGCGAAGAATTTCTTTGTTAATGAACAGGGTTTGACGAGAAAGAAAATCGTCGAAAATGTTTCTGTTCATGTCGGTTGCCTCTTTCTCAATTGCATTATCGAACTGAGCCGATAACGGCGTTGCGCGATAATGTGCGTTAGTCCGAGTCCCCCTCATAAGTATGACCGTCGCTCTTCGATGAAGAGTAACTTTTGTTTCTGTTCGAAAAATAAAATGGATATTATAAAGGGTCTTAATTTAAATACGTTTTTTTGTAAAAATAACATCAACTTTTGCCCCTTTCCGGTGACTTTGGAAAAAAATTTAAGTTCAAACGAGAGAATCAAAATTCCCATCCTTCTTGTCCCAGAATAATCCGAAGCCCGTCTTCAGCATGATGAACATTTTTCGGATGAGTCGGATAAACATCAGTGACTGTAGGATTCGGGTTGATACCTGGTTGGTCAACAAAAGTGTGCGTGATAATCAACGGTATTGACCCTGCTCTTTCAGCAAGAGATTGAATATCTGATGGCTTATGATGGTGAGGAGAATCGACCCATTCAGGTAAACCCATTTCTACAATAGCCATTTGCGATGAGAGAATTTCATCGTGAAGAGTATCAACAGGACCCGAATCACCACTATGGACGAAACTACCTTTTTTGCCAGCATCAAAGTGGTAGCCGTGAGGGTCAACTGCATCATCGTGAAGAACTCGGAAACGCTTCCAAGTTAATCCAGATGGGAGGGCACCCTCTGTTTCACATCTCCATTGAATTGTTGCAAATATTTCCTCTAGGCTTCCCGGATATGCCAGTTTACAAAGATGAAGAAGATGTTCTTTAACCCCTTCTGATGCAACAACTGTGAGTGGTTGTTGCATGCCCCGATCTGAAATATACCGTCGCTCAAGTAAAAAGAAGGGAAATCCAAAAACGTGATCTCCATGAGTGTGCGTAATGAATATTGTTTCAATATCACTCAAAGGAATCCCTGCTCTGCGGAAACTCGCCATTGCAGTGGGTGGGCAATCGATGATGTGTTTACCATCAATCATGGCAAAAGAGTGGTACCGGCCATACGGCATGAATGCATTTCCAGTTCCAAGCATTCTCACCTCTTGCGCCATGGATTGACGAAGAGGGTTGACTTCTTTTCATCATCGGTCAAATCTGCTTAATTAAGTTCGAGATTTTTCGAGTGTTTCCAAAACCTGTTGTACTGTTTTTTCGGCTGAAAGAAGCGCACCTTCGAGACTTCCATGCATCATGTGATCGCCGCATTCAAAGGAATCCTCATACGTGTTAGGGTCTTCGGAAAGGCCACTGTTTGCAGAAATTTCAGGCAGTGCGTGCTCAATATGTTGAACGGCTAAAACCTTCCAAGTGTCAACTTGAGAACCAAACCAACTCTTGAGCTCATTAATTGCTCTCGATTGAATTTCATGTTCATTGGTTAGACCTAATTTCTGTGCTGCTTCACCCACAATAGTTACGGTAACCAAGGAATGGCCCAAAGGAGCATAACTGGGCTGAATGTCTGAAGGAACTGCGACATGAGCAATCAGTTGATTTTTTGTTTTCACATCTCCGTTGAGCAGAATATGCTTTGATTTAAGTGGAGATTTAGGAGCATCAAAATGAAGTGTCCAAACATGCCGTTTACTCTCTTCCCTGTATGGATTATGTGCACAGATAATGGCATCAAATTTTTGATGTTTATCTCCGACCAACAACGTGAATTCATCAATTTTTTCGACACTCGAATTCAAGTGAATCCGGTCAAAGCCTAATGAATCAGCAAGCGATTTAGGAGCTGCAGCAATTCCATCTTTTGGAAGAATCATGTCCCCTTTCGACATCATCCGAAAAACAAATCGGAACATACGTTCGCTTGTTCGCAAATCATTTTCAAGAAATATTCCAGAAAAAAGGGGATGGAAAAATTGGTCGATCATCGATTTTGAAAAACCGCGATTTAACAGCCAACGTTCAGATGTCTCATCGCCTTCTAAGTACACATTCGAAAGAGAACCTCTTCTCACTTTCGAACGAAGGAAGGCAATTCGTAGTAAATTGAAGGGAGATGTAAAACCATTCATTCCACTCATCATGCCTTGAATTGGGCGACGGAATGGATCGGATAAACGCCAAAATTTGGCTTTCTTTTTACTTTTTTTAACGACTAATGCACCAGGTTCGAATGCTTCGGCACCGAGTAATTCAAAGTCAAAAGTTCGTCGAGAAGTGGGATAGGCTGTTTGCATGACGTGGAATCCATGGTCGAGTAAGAAGCCGTTCACATTTTCAGTGACCATTCGGCCTCCGATGTGATTCTGACGTTCAAAGACCTGGACATCAATACCGGATTCTTTCAACAAAAGGGCGCATTGCAAGCCAGCGATTCCTGCCCCAATCACTGCAACAGTTTGCCCCACAGACTCACCTCAAATTTTCAATTTAGTTTTGAATTCTTCTAAATACGGCCCCATAGATTGAATCAAAAGAGCGTCCGGGTGGGTTCGAATAACTAAGCCATCAAGATACATAAGGGCGCGAATGATTGGGAACGCTTCCTCGCCAAAATTTGCACCAGCGTGTTCAACTGCTGCCCGAACTGTCTTCATCATGATACGCGTGAGACTTTGCTCTCCGACGGGTTTCAATTCAAAGTCATGATAGATTTCCGCCATAGTCGAATAATATTTTTCCAATTTCTTAGGCTTCGGCGGCAACTCTGTCATTGCAAGTAATGCAGTAAATGCCTCTGTCCGCTCTTGACGAGAAAGATGGTCAAAGAAAGTAAACAGGGAATGTGCTACATGTTGAGGCGCATGGCAAATTGCACCGTTGTCAATGAAAACGAATTTTCCGTCCGCATCAACAATACAATTTCCTGGATGAAGATCTCCATGGAAAGTTCCAATTCCAAACAAATATGCTCCATGAATCCGGAAGAACTGAAGTAAGAAATCCCAACTCAGTGCTTTCTCTTCAATACCCTGTTCAAGTGACATTCCTTCGATAAATTCAGAAACCAAGATATCTTCATTCGAAAGTTTTGGATAATATATGGGGAAACGCAACAGCGACATGTCAAAATCTTTCGAAATTGATGATTGAATTTCTTTCAATTCATCAGCACCCTTGATTTCGTTTCTCAAATCGAGTTCACGCAATGTGTAATCTGCAACGTGATTGATGAGAGCCATTGGATTTCCGACTTTGCGTAATTTGGGAGCAAAGATGAGGAATATACGTAACCATCTCCTCATTCGAACAACTTCTTTTTTGAATTCTACTGCATTGGTTTGCTTAATGAATTTGATAACAACTTCTTCTCCTGTTTTTAGCCGTCCACGGTGAACTTGACCAACTGAGGCTGCAGCCAGTGGTTCATCGTCAATAAATTCGAACGCATCCCTAAACCCAGCGGGTGCTTTCAATGCAATGGTTTCGTGAAGATTTTCAGATTCAATAGAGGCTGCGTGCTGGTATAGTTGTTGTAATTGACGACATTTTTCAACTCCGAGTAAATCAGGACGTAATGCGAATATTTGAGCGAGTTTTACTGCGATGAGTCCCTGCTTTTGTATCCAATCGAGATCTGCGGGTTTCTTACGCAAAATCTGACGCATAAATCGAAAGAAGGTCAGCATTCGCATTACTTCACCTCATAGTTTTCAATTTCAATCAGAGTCTTCGTCTAAATCTTCATCGATAAAAATCAATGTGTAGCGCCATGTAGGGCCAACATCATCTTCCAACATTTCGCGTCGGATTCGAACGTTTCCGGTTTCAGGGTAACGAGCCATGAGTGCGCCTTCAATAATCCCGTCATCAAGTTCCCAAAGAGGGAGAGATTCTGAATCTCCAAAGTTCGCAGGGTGGGCAAGTTTGACGATGATATGGAAGAAAGGATCGCTATCGTAATCCAATTCACCCAATCCTGCATGCTCCCACCAGTCCATCAATTCACTTAGATATTCTACATGCCCCTCGATTTTTCTTAAACTAAACGTCAGTTCTTCACCGATTCTTTGACCAACTTGACGCAGCATTGTATTGATATCAATTCCAAGTTGTTTCAAACTCTGGACTGTGCCGTCTTGTAGAGCTGCACGTGCTTGATTGATTTCTCTTGTCGATGCCAAGAAAGATTTGGGATTAAATGGAGTATCGTTTTCAGGGAGTTCAGTGCTGACTTCAAGAGCATCTCTAAACTGGTCAAGAAACGAACCTTGCCCTACAGTCAGTCGAAGTGGGTCAACAATACGCTCTTCAGTGAATCGTTTCTTGGCACTTTCAAATTCCACAGCCTTATTCCAAATTGCTGACACGAAATCAGAATGTGAACTGTTGAATACGTCCGAATTAATCACGAGGGCTGCATCATCACGCCCACGCCCAACAGGATTTTCTTCGACATGGAGGAATTGAATCACCTGATTCATGTCTTGAAGAACACCAAGCGAACTGATTTCGTCAGTATGTCGAATTTCAATCGAATCATCAAGTTGGTCATAGAAGCGTGTAGTTCGACGGTCAAGTTGTGCAAGAACCGTGACAACAACACCTCTTTTTGCAGCTGAGTTTACTTCATCTAATCCAGAGGAACGGCACAAATGGAGAATACCAAATCGTCCTAAAAGAAGTACCAAACGTTCTTCAGCCTCATCTGCAAAATTCGCAATCTTCTTGTGAATATGTTCTCGACCCTTAAGCACGGCAAATCGCGCATTGGTTTCTGCAGAGGCTGCTTCATCGTCCTTGTCATAATCTGGTTTAGCACCTGACATGAGTTTTTCAAAAGATTGACTGGTCCGGTCAATTCGTTCTCTCTGATCTTTGATAAGGCGTTCAAATAACACTGGAAGTGATGAACAGGAGAAGCGCATGGGCCTATCTGCGGTTACACTTACCAATCCTATTTCGGTTAGTCTCGAAAGAGAATTGTATGCATCCAATCGGTTGGTTCCAAGTTTCTTAGCCAACTCACTTGCTTTGAGTTCCTTGGACGTTGAGAGAATCACTACGGAACGCGCTTCACGTTCTGAAAGGCCAGCATCTTGGAATAACTCTGCCCAGTTCATTTCATTTTACCTCCAGAGGAAAGTTCACTGAAGGCGTCAAGAATTCGGGCAACGTGGCGACGGGGCCTGAACAGCCAGTCGTAACAGTAGTGTACCGAACGATCAGGACCGATAAGGAACGAGGATTTAGCAGGGAATAATCCAAGATGTACCGGCACTCCGTAAGCATCTGCGACCTCTCGTTCAGGGTCACTCAACAGCGAGAAAGGCAGTTCAAGTTCGGTCTTAAAACGACGATGATCTTCAAGCGAGTCTTGACTTATGCCAATTATTTCAACAGGAGGTGTGAGTGACTGGAATAAATCGTATTGTTGCTTGAACGTTAAACAGCCCCGCTTACATGTCGGGGAACCGTCCTTAGCATAGAAGAACAAGACTTTCCACTTTCCGTCATAATCGGCAAGCGAGACCATTTCATCGGTTGATGACGGCAGAGTAAAATTAGGAGCTTTTTCGCCTACAAGTTGACTTCCCATATTCACCCCTCACAGGTCTTGCATGTTAATGTAGTGTCTAAGCCTGTTCTGGAATGAGATGACCCATTCGGTCTGCTTTTGTTGACAGGTAATGGCTGTTGGTATGGCAACGTCCAGTAATGTGCTCAACGCGCTCTTCGACCTGAATGCCATTTTCATGGAGCCCGTTAATTTTGAGAGGGTTGTTCGTCATCAATCGAACACTGTCAATGCCAACCTGGTTGAGCATGAATGCACTGAAGCCATAGTCACGACCATCAGCTGGAAGATTGAGGGCAAGATTTGCATCGAGGGTGTCAAAGCCTCTTTCTTGCAGAGCATAGGCACGCATTTTTTGCTCGAGTCCTATTCCTCTGCCTTCTTGACGCATGTAGAGAATTGCTCCACATCCTTCTTCTTGTATACGTGCCATCGATGCTTTGAGTTGAGGTCCACAGTCACACTTGAGTGATCCAAATGCATCTCCTGTTAAACATTCAGAGTGTATTCGGACCAATGGAGATTTCGTGGTGTCATCCAAGCCAACAGAAAGAACAGAGTGTTCTGCACCCTTCTCGTCTACGAATACTCGCATTCGGAAGTTTCCAAGTTCAGTGGGTAATATGGTGTCTGCTTTGATGTCGTCAATGTTTATGTTTTGCTTCATAGGCAGTAATCTGACGATGTAGATATAAACGAGTGTATGAAACCTCATTTTTGAAAAACACTTCTTTATATCATAAAAGGTGGAAGTTTACTCATGCACACAGTAGAATGCGATGTTGGAGTTGCGGCAATTGTCCGTAAATCAAGGTCCGTTCTACTCGTCAAAGAAGCCCATGGCCGATACAAGGATTGCTGGGGTTTGCCGAAGGGATACGTTAACAAAAACGAACTTCCAAGCCACGCCGTGCTTCGAGAATTAAGCGAGGAGTGCCTCGTAGAAGGACACATTACCGGTGTCCAAGCAATACGTGAGCGATTGCTTGACGGTATCCCCGCAATTTTCATCGCTTACAATGTTGAACTTGAATCCAATCAGCATCCAGTTCCGGGCGATGAAGTATCAGAGGCTCGTTTCGTTCACGCTGACGACTTTGAACAACTGGCCTGGATCAGTGACGCCATGCACTCGATGGCAAATACAGCCGTCAATTCGAATCAATCACTCAAAACAATCGATTATGAAAAAAGCCGTGGCCATCCATACATGTTGCACACTCTTTCCAAAAAGTGGGGTGGAGAAGCATGAACACAAGGCTCAGTGACCGAGTTCGCTCTTGCAACGACGAACCCATCAATACGGACGGTCAATATGTATTGTATTGGATGATTGCCAACCGACGCCTCAATCACAATGCTGCGCTCGAATATGCTGCTGAGATGGCCGTTCATCACAACGTCCCATTGCTCGTATTGGAAGAGATTTCAACTAGCCACCAATTCGCGAACGATAGAATTTGCACTTTTATGATTCAGGGTATGCTTGAGAACATGGAACTGTTCAAGGATAACAAAATTCGCTACATACCATGGGTCGAAACTCCATTGAGCGGAATCAAAGGAATCCTTCACGACCTCTCACGAGAGGCTGTAATGGTCATTACAGACGATTATCCGACTTATTTCCCGCTCAAAGCCGTCAGATATGCGAGTAGATCATGCAATCGACAACTCGTAGCTGTTGATTCGAATGGAGTGTTTCCGATGTCATGGACCGATCGGGCTTATCCTACCGCACATGGATTTAGGCGATTCGTTCACCAAAGATTCGTCGAGTGTATGGAAACTTGGCCTAAATTTAACCCAATACCAGAAGGTAAAGATGTCTGGATGTCAGATGAATTGTTTGAAACACTCTCAAAGAAATGGCAGTTCCATGTCACACCCTTTGAATGGCTGTGGAGGGTTGGAGAAGTAGGTAGTGCTGGACGTGAAGCATTATCGACAATCAATATCGATCACTCTGTCCCGGCGGTTGCTCACGCCCAAGGCGGACGCAGCACATGCGTTCGAATGTTACGAGAATTCCTTACTAATCGTTTGTATCGCTATGCTGATGACCGAAACGCAGTAAGCGCACCTGCGACCAGCGGACTTTCTCCATGGTTTCACTTCGGTCACCTCTCCACTATTGAAGTTGTTCAAAACATTCTTCAAACCAACTCATGGGACCCCGAAACAATTCAAATGCCACGCAAGGGTGCTCGAGAAGGTTGGTGGAACTTAGACCGTTCAGTGGAGAGTTTCCTTGACCAAATCATAACTTGGAGAGAACTTGGATTCAATAATGCCTATCACAACCCCGACCATGATAAATTTGAATCATTACCAAATTGGGCGAAGACTACACTAATGGAACATGCGAGTGATGAGCGTGTTCAGTATTCCTTTGCACAAATTAAAGATGCAGATACGCATGATGAAATTTGGAATGCTGCTCAACGTCAACTGATTCGGGATGGTATCATTCACAACTATCTACGTATGCTGTGGGGCAAACGCATTCTTGAATGGGCACCATCACCCCAGATTGCTGCCGAATGGATGATTGAACTCAACGACAAATATGCATTGGACGGACGAGATCCTAATTCCTATACCGGTATTTTCTGGGTTCTCGGACGCCATGATCGTGCTTGGGGGCCTGAGCGTGCAATATTTGGCAAAATACGTTACATGTCTTCGGCAAATACTCGTAGAAAGTTTGATCTGAAACCTTACCTTCAAGAATTTCGTTAATGAGGTGAACCCATGGAATACAAACATTCGACTAAAGTCGTAACCAATGTTGAAGACACATTCGCATGGCATGAACGCAAAGGCGCTTTCCGCAGATTAATGCCTCCTTGGGAAGAAGCTGAGCAAGTCGGGGAACTGTCTTCTTTGGAAAACGGAACACGACTGACATTCAAGATTCCAATGGGACCCGTGAGTATGAAGTGGATTGCAGAACACTCCGGATATAATCCTCCACATGCTTTTGAGGATACAATGATCAGCGGTCCTTTCAAGAAATGGCACCATGTTCACTCATTCGTAGAAACAGAAGACGGAGCGTGCAGAGTTGATGACCATGTAGAATACACGCTTCCAATGGGAATTCTTGGCCGGATATTTGGCAGTGGCAACATTAAACGACGTTTGAAGAGAATGTTTCGAGCAAGAGAAATTCGATTGGTTAAAGATTCAAAAAGATTCCAAGATTTTGCACATATGAAGAAGAAAAAAATTCTCATCGCCGGTTCATCTGGACTCATCGGGCGTCAACTCATCGCCTTTTTCGACACCGTTGGCCACGATGTCTGGCGCCTAGTACGAAAAGAGCCAAAAGGTAATCAAATATTTTGGAAACCAAGTGAAGGAAAAATCAATCCAGAGGATTTGGAAGGTTTTGATGCAGTAATTCATCTTGGTGGAGCAGGTATAGGTGACAAACGATGGACAAAGAAGCGTAAGATTGTCCTCGAAGAAAGCCGAACAAAAAGTACAGAACTTCTTTCAACTACCTTAGCAAATCTTGAGAATAAACCTGAAGTGTTTATTGTCTCCAGCGCAATCGGCGTCTATGGAAGTCGTGGTGACGAAGAGTTAACTGAAAGCTCATCTGTGGGTGAAGGTTTCCTTCCAGACCTCTGTAAATCTTGGGAACTTTCAGCCAAACCAGCAATAGATGCTGGAATCCGCACAGTTCACTGCCGTACTGGTCTCGTACTGGATGCAACCGGTGGTGTACTCAAGAAAATGTTACTCCCTGCACAACTTGGAGCGGGAGGTCCAATCGGTTGGGGCAAACAATGGTATTCATGGATTTCAATGGATGATCAGGTCTACGCAATGAACCATGTCATGATGACAGAGGCGTGCGAAGGAGTATTCAATTTCTCAGCCCCAAATCCTCTGCGTCAGAAGACATTTGCAAAAGTACTCGGCAAAGTGTTGTGGAGACCGTCATTCATGCCAGTCCCACCATTTGGCATCTGGTTTCTACTTGGAAAAATGGGCGTAACCTTAGCGACTGACAGCGCTAAAGTTTTGCCGAATCGGCTCATTGAAAGTGGTTACGAATTTGAATATTCCACGCTTGAACCCGCTCTTCGAGATGCACTTGGTAAGTGGAAAGATTAATTGAAATCAAATCCACTTGATTTCCCGTGGCGACTCCTCGCACGAGTCAAATTACTTTGTAGAGGGGGAAAGTAACGTCGAGAAAGCAAACTGCATTTTACGGTAGAAGTTTAGTGTCAGTCGCCGACTGAGTACATCGCCGTTTCGGCGGACTGCCTCACCAAGAATAGCATTGTAAGCAGCACACATGAGGCGTGGAGAGCGGCGAGCATCTTTGTCCAAGAGCGGTAAAAGGCCGAGAGCATTTTTCCGGTGTGCTTGAATGTGATCGATGTAGTGACGCATGAAATTTTGCCAGGCTTTGGTGCTGGCAAGAGTAGGATTTTGAAGGTCGGTTTGTTTAATGCCAAATTTAGCGAGTTCTTCTGAAGGAATATAAATGCGGTTTCGTGACAAATCTTCTTGAATATCCCGAAGCACGTTCACGAGTTGGAGGAAAATCCCCATTTCAACCGCATGCCTGCGGGCATTAGGGTCGTTGTAGCCATAGATTTCAATGAGACAAAGCCCTACTGTGGAAGCAACACGATAGCAATACTGGCGTAAATCCTCAAAGCGTTCATACGAAGTATCAAACAAATCATCTTCCATACCGTTGATGAGTTCACGCAGGTGGACCACTTCGATAGGATATCGATTCAGTGTGTCTGCTAAGGCAATGAACATCGGTTCGCTCATTTGCGCGCCAGATTCGATGAGATCAAGATTTTCTCGAAACGAATTGAGCGCACGAAGACGTTCGAAATTCTCTCGTTTCGAATACAGCGGATTGAAATTACGCTCTTTCCGCAATTCTTCACTTTGGATTTCGGTCATTGCGTCAAGGTGACTTAGATCTCGTGATGGCAACCAATCGCCATCAACGATATCATCAACTCGACGACAGAAGGCATAGAGTGCGTTTACAGCTTTACGCTTCAATTCAGGTAGATGACGAAATGAGCGGAAAAAGGAAGACGATGCTGATCGAGCGATACTTTCGCATTCCATGTATGCAAGATGAACTCGCTCTGATGCACCTACATCGGTTTCATCATTGAGCAGGAAAATCGAAGCCATATGAGTCACCCAATACATTCCAATGATTTCTATGCGTATATGAACTATGGTTTCTTGAAAGTGGCAAAAAGAGATTATTCATGCGAGTTGTGTCCAATCAACCTCAGCTTCAGCCATTTCCACTTCGTCAACATCCATTTGTGCAAGTTGAAGTTTTCCGGAAAGTTCGTCATTGACTGCATGCCAGTAAGAATAAGCCTCAATAACCCAAATTCCTGATTCACGTGTTCCGTTTCCTGAACCTTTCACACCGCCAAACGGTAAATGAGCTTCTGCTCCGGTTGTTGAGTTATTAATTCCGGTCATTCCAGCCTTGATTCCGGTCTTGTAACGATATGCTTCAAGACGGTCGTTGGTATAGATAGCAGATGATAGCCCGTATGGACTGGCATTCGCTAAGTGAAGAGCATGGTCGAAATCATTCGCTTTGCAAATTGTTACAGCGGGTCCGAAGACTTCTTCATGGAAACATGTCATGTCCTCGGTTACTTCTGTGAAAACGTGAGGCCACATGAACACACCGTCTTCAGCAGTTCCAAGGAAGTTTGCAGGCTTGTTATTAGTGGTAATTCGCCCCTTTCCAAAGATTTGCTTTGCTCCAGAAGCATTGCACATTTCAACGCCGGAAAGGAAATCCTTGGCGTATTTTTCTGAGAGCATTGGGCCATAAAGAACCCCATCATGAGCGAGTGAATCTCCAATTGTAGTCGATTCAACCTTTGCCATAAATTTCGTCATGAACGCATCATAGATATCTTTGTGGAGAATCAGATTTCCGAGAGAAGTACAACGCTGTCCTGCGGTTCCAAAAGCACCCCAATACGCACCTTCAACTGCGTTGTCAAGATTAGCACTTGGCATAACGACAAGTGGATTCTTGCCACCGAGTTCAAGAGAACACGAAACGAGGTTTCGGCCACATACTTCGCCAATCATCTTGCCAACTTCCGTTGAACCGGTAAATGAAATCTTGTTGACCATTCCTTCATCAACTGCATCAATCAAATATTGACCTGCTCCACTGCCTTTTCCGTGAACTAAATTGATCACACCATCCGGCAAACCTGACTCGTGCATGATGCGAGCAAGAGCGAAAGAAAGCAAAGGAGCATCTTGAGGACTCTTCCAAACACATGTGTTCCCACACATAATTGCTGGAATCATTTTCCAAAATGGAACCGCAGCCGGGAAATTGCACGCATTAATGATGCCACAGACGCCAAGCGGACGGCGGTAAGTGAACAGTTCTTTGTCAGGTAATTCAGAGTTTACTGTTTGGCCGTAGAGCCTTCGCCCTTCAGACTGGAAGAACAGGCAAGTATCGATTGCTTCTTGGACTGAACCCGCAGATTCTTTGAGCGTTTTTCCAATTTCTCGAGTCTCTAGAGCAACGATTGCGTCTTTGTGTTCCATCAACAATCGCCCCATGTTGCCTATGATTTGGCCACGGGTTGGAGCTGGGGTAGCTGCCCAATCAGGGAAGGCAGAACGTGCCGCTTTCAAAGCATCATGAACATCATCTCGAGTCGAAAGAGGAAATTCGCCCAAGGTGTCGTCAAGGATAGCAGGGTTAATGGAAGTAAAAGTTGCACCATCACTTGCCAGAGTGAGTTGTCCGTTGATGATATTGTAGCCTTTAACCGAGGGTTTTCCGTTTGGATTTTCGATAGCAAGGAATTCGAGACCTGTTTCAAGAACATGAACCATGACCCACCCAAAGGAACGCCCCTCTTGAAATTGATGGACGATTCAGTAAGAAAAAATTCTCCTGTGCGTTCATCGATTCTTATCTTAAGGTTAAAAGGGGGGCGGCGGAAAGAGTAAGAAGAGAGGCGGTCAGCCCATCATTAAATAGGCTCGACTGTTGAACAAGTGAAGTGAATGTATGGCGAAAGATGAGAAAACAATGTCCTTGCGTGTGTCAAAAGCAATTCCGTCCGATGTCGGCCATGGAAGAGCCCGTATATCTGGGGAAAATGACCTCGGTTTGAAACCGGGCGATATCGTTGAGATCAAAGGCGAAAAGCGCTCAACAGCCGCCATTTATTGGCGTAGCCGACCAGAAGATTCGAAGATGGAAATCATTCGCGTCGATGGTATCATCCGTAAGAATGCGGGCGTAAGTCTTGGTGACAGAGTCACTGTAAGCAAAGTCGAAGCTAAAGAATGCACGAAACTCGTCCTCTCTCCAGTTATGGCAAATAAACAGAAAGTGAAGTTTGGACCCGGAATAGAAGGCTTTGCCCGAAGAGGGCTCTCAAAGAGACCCGTTGTTCAAGGCGACCGTATTTTCATCCCAGGCATGACCTTGTTCGCTGAAGCGCTGCCATTTGCCGTCATTCAAACAACACCGAAGGGAATTGTCAAGGTTACCAATGATACGGACATTGTGATAAAAGACGAAGCAGTTGATGATGTCAATGTCGGTCAATCAGAAGGAATCACATACGAAGATGTTGGAGGCATTGGACAACAATTGCAAAAGGTTCGTGAAATGATAGAACTTCCTCTCAAGCACCCTGAATTATTCCGCCGACTTGGCATTGATCCGCCGAAAGGTGTACTCCTACATGGTCCACCGGGCACGGGTAAGACCATGATTGCAAAAGCGGTAGCAACGGAAGTTGATGCCCACTTCAAGATTATCAACGGGCCCGAAATAATTTCAAAATACTACGGAGAATCAGAAAAACAACTTCGTGAAATCTTTGATGAAGCTGCCGATAACGCACCTGCGATCGTTTTCATCGATGAAATTGATTCGATTTGTCCGAAGAGAGAAGATGTGAGCGGTGAAGTCGAGCGACGAGTTGTAGCTCAAATGTTGACGCTCATGGATGGTATGCAAGGACGAGACAACGTTGTTGTAATCGGTGCTACCAATCGAAGAGATGCTCTGGACCCTGCACTACGAAGACCCGGACGATTTGATCGCGAAATCGAGATAGGGGTTCCTGACCGTGAAGGACGAAATGAAATCATGGATGTGCACACTCGCCAAATGCCTATTTCGGACGACTTTGAAATCAACTGGGTTCTCGACAATACATACGGGTTTGTCGGAGCCGACCTTGCAGCACTCGTTCGCGAATCTGCGATGAAGGCACTTCGACGATATTTACCTGAAATTGATTTGGAAGAAGAAACAATTCCGCCAGAAGTTCTTGAAAAGATGGAAGTTCGAATGGATGATTTCCGTGAAGCAATTAAGGATGTTGAACCATCTGCACTGCGTGAGATTTATGTCGAGATTCCAGAAGTCACTTGGGATGAAGTCGGTGGATTAGATGAAGTCAAAGACCGTCTCAAAGAATCCGTTGAGTGGCCTCTTACCAAGCCTGAACTATTCGAACACTTCGGAATCAAACCCCCTCGGGGAATCGTCCTGTTTGGAGCGCCTGGAACCGGTAAAACATTACTTGCAAAGGCAATCGCAAATGAGGCACAAGCGAATTTCATCAGTATTAAAGGACCTGAAATGATTTCAAAGTGGGTCGGTGAATCTGAACGCGGTATTCGTGAAATTTTCAAGAAGGCGAAGCAATCTGCACCTGCAATCATCTTCTTGGATGAGTTTGAATCCATTGCGAGCATGCGCTCATCCTCTGGTTCAGAAGGTAGCGATGTTGGCAATCGTGTCGTCAATCAACTCCTCGCCAGTATGGATGGAGTCGAGTCGCTGGACGGCGTCATTGTGGTTGCTGCAACAAACCGGCCTGAAATGATTGACCCAGCGCTTCTTCGTAGCGGGCGATTTGAGCGAGTGCTTCACGTCCCTCCACCGGATGCAGGGTCCCGTGAAGTCATCTTCAACATTCACAGTCAAGGAATGCCTCTGTCGAAGTTTTCTCTCAAAGACATCATCGGTGGTCTTGACGGATTTACTGGTGCTGATATTGAAGCTGTATGCCGTGAAGCTGCACTTATCTGTATGCGAGCAGACAAGAAAAAGGTCACAAAAAAGCACTTTGAAGAAGCAATTAAACGCGTTCGCCCTACGGTTAATGCTGAGATGTTGACATACTATCAAAAGATGGAAACACTGCTTACATCAGGACTATCCAATATCAAGCGAAATCGCGATACTGGGTTCGGCATGGAATCAATGTGATGCGTTCTCTGGAATCGACGCATTGATGTGCTGCACTGTTGTGGTCAACCCATAAGTGAGGTGAAATCGAATGGCTGTCTTTGCTCGTGAAATTGTTGGTCGGCAAGTGGTTGATTCACACAGTCAACTTCTCGGCACCTTACGAGATATTGTCTTTGACAAACAGTCAGGCTCTGTATTGGGTATTCGAGTCAAAATTGAAGAAAATCTTGACCCTACTGCTCTGCCTTGGGATATGAATGCCGGATTGATGGAGATCCCTGTAGATGAGGTCGCTCGAATCGCCTCAAAAATTCACTTAAAGCGTTGAATTGGTCATATTACTCCCGAAAAATGGGCAATTGCTGATGAGCATTTCTCTCCCACATGATAACAACCTTCTAAACACAACCGAACACGTGGGTATGTCGGAACAGTGCTCTAGAAGGTGACCCCATGCTCGACAACGTGAACATCAATTACAGAAGAATAGGCCTACAAGCCGCATTCTGGCTCGTAATGTCCCTGTTGTTGATGAGCGTTTTACTCAATTTCGTGAACCTATCGAGTTCGAATCAATTGTCGGCCTACGATGATGACTGGAATGACATGTCAGCATTTCGTCAAGACATCAAAGATATGGGGATACAAACCAGTTCCTTAGTGAGCAGCCCCCTTCTTTTAGCCGATATTGAAGACCCTCGAAACACAACATACATTCTTGCAGGAGTTGAACGTGATACCCTTTCTCTACCTCAATTTGATAGTGACGGATTCATCACAATAGCTGCCGAAGACGGCTATTCTCCTTCCGAAATTGACGCCATTGTCGAATTTGTAGATGCAGGTGGCACCGCTTTAATTCTCGAAGATTATGGATTTGCAGGAAGTATCGCTCAGGCTTACGGTGTTCGTTATACTGGCTACCAACTTTATGACACAACCTATGTTGAAGAACTCGATTACAACTACGTTTGGATGTGTGTTCAAGCAACTCCATGCGGCATGAATGGCAGCAGCATTGACCCTGAAACCATCTCTGTTCATGAACGATGGAGTGGAATGAACGGTGAAGGCGCTCATCCATGCAGTCTTCTTAACGGGCAAACAATGCCGCTTGAAGATGCAGGTTTGTGCACTCAACACTGGATAAATGGAGAAATTCAATACAACGCAACCTACCAACTGTTGTTGAATAACATCACTGCACTCGAACTTATTCCAGGAGTTAACGGGGCACTTTCTGAAGTATCGATACGTGCGGTAACCAGTAACGAAGCAACGGTTGACGTTAACGGCGATGGAGAAATATGGGTCGGTAATGAGCAGACATCAGAAACTCCAGATTTATGGGGACAGTTTAATCTCAGTATCGAAGCATGTGCACGTAAATCATGTGACCCCAATGAAGGTGGGAGAATCGTATTCATGGCTGATGGTTCAGCATTGATTAACGCAATTTACGATTATCAAGGGTTTAACGATCCGAACAACCCACTTTACGGAAGCAATGACTGTGTTACCAGCAATGAAAAATGCATTCCTGAGAACGATAACAGAAAGTGGGCAATGGACTTTATTGCTGAAGCGTTAATGTCCACCATTCCTGGCGAGGAAGGTCAACCTGCAGAAGATGCAATGGTCATTTTCGATGAATCCAGACATCCACAAAATGCATTGTTCGCTGATTCCTACAACACTGTCTACTTTTTGTTGGTCTATTTTACCGGTGAAGGGCTAGCAATGCTCCTACTGTTCCTTGTTCTGTTTATCGCCTTTGAAGCGGTTCTTATCAAAAAGCGAGACCCTGAACCATGGCGTCACGTCTTCAGCATCATTTACTACGGATTCGGTGATGCGAATCGGTACACATATTACGCAAAAACCGACAAAATCCGTCAAGTATTCCTATCGAAGGTCCGAAATCAAAATGGCTTAAGCAGAGAAGAATTCCATGCGATGCCTGCTCGTGAACTTGTATCACTCATCAATGACCCCGTTCTGGCTAAATTTGCCATAGAGCCAACAAAATATTCTCTTGAACAGACTGTAGCCGTCGTGAAACGAATCAAAGCGTGGGGACGTACTTGAGGTGGTAGGAATGTGGACACGTAAAGCATCATTCACCTTCACCGGCGGTATCGCGCTGATACTTATTGGTATGATGATTGCCAATCTTCAAATGATGATTCTTGGAATTTCATTCATTGCCTTTATTGTCGTTAATTCGTGGATTTCAGGCCATGGTGATGTTGAAGTGCAACGCACACTTTCTGCAGATAATCTCTACAAAGGAGATGATTTGTATGTTGAACTGTTAGTTACAAACCGTTCGAATCGCAATACACAACTTTTGGAAGTCTACGACAACATCCCTCATGAAATGAAATTACGCAGCGGGCTCAACCAAATGCGATTGAATCTGCGTCCAGGAGAAAGTGCTCGAATCCGCTATGTGCTGCGATGCCCATTAAGAGGCCACTATTCCATCGGTCCTGTTTCGCTTCGGTCAAGAAACACATTCAACCTTGGTGTGGATGAAATGTATGTCGACCACCATAGCGATATCGTGATCTTTCCTCAAATCAAAGAAGTCGAAGAGGCCTTCCTCCGTTCGAGAACTCCGAAGATGTATACCGGTGCTACGACATTGAGAACTCCAGGTCAGGGTTCTGAGTTCTACTCCCTGCGAGAATATGTCCCTGGAGACCCCTTCAAGAACATTAACTGGAAGGCATTTGCCCGAACGGGAGAACTCATGGTCAATGAAAAGTGTCGAGATGCAGTCACTGATTTGTATATTCTCTTGGACAGTCGCGATATTGCACGAATCGGCACTGTACTGAAAAATCCGCTTGAGATGGGAACTGTTTCTGCTGCGAGTCTTGCTGCATTCTTCCTTAAGCGACGTGACTCAGTTGCCTTAGCAATCTTTGATGACAATCTTTCTTATCTTCCACCAGATACTGGTGACAAGCAATATTTCAAAATTCTAAGCGCTCTTGCAGGTGTCTCGCCTAAAGGTGCCATGCCTCTCCAAGCAGTAACCAACTCTCTCAGTGGTAGATTTAGTCGAGGCAGTCCTGTATTCATCATATCCTCGTGTGAAGGAGATGGAACGGTTCCTGCCGCAGTACGTGACCTTGTTGGTCGTGGGCACGAAGTTACGGTCCTCTCTCCATCAAGTATCGACTTTGAACGACTGGTTAGTCGAATTCCACGTATGTCATATGAAGTTCTCAAGCTTGAACGTCAAAACCGCCTTACGACTTTAGCTGGTTCTGGTGCAATGGTCATCGACTGGATGCCTGACATGGATTTGTCACAGGCGCTTATGCAAGTGAGGGGGTATTAGAATGGCAGATGATGTTGGGCTTCAAGGAGACGTTACCATTAGTGGTGAAGTCCGACCAAGGACACTGCACCTGAAGATGCTGCGCAAACAGTGGCAAATCATCACCCTGCAGATTATCGCTACCATTGCCCTTATTGGGATGTATCTAGAAGTCGTGTCGACCTATGTCGTTGGTTCGATAGACCATACTATGCTCTTTGATACCATTGAAATCCTCATCGGAGATCAATTACCTATTGGCGATTGGTTGACTGGAGAAGGTCGAACTGGTTTAGCCCGATTCTTTGTACCTCTCATACTGGGACTGGCTGTCGGAGGTGGGATGGCGCTACTGGCATTCCAAACGCCAACCGTACAACAACGGGTAAAACTCGGATTTATCATTACTCTCATCGTCGTGTTGGTCGGCCAACTGTTGCTTTCTTGGCTCACTGGAATGCTCTTTAGTTTCTCCTTACGGCTTCCAAATGCAGGCGAATTGAGTACTTTAGAATGGCCTTTGTTGATGATTTTGTCATTAATGATTCTCTTTATTTACCTTTTACCTGTCATCATGGGAGCCAGAGGAATCTGGGGTCTTTCACGACGTTCTATCGCATGGGCAATTGGATTCACATTGTTGTTCCTTGGTGTTCATGCCATCCTTGCATTCCCGCTCATCAATGGTCAACTTGGTGATTATGGCAACTCAGTGAGTGTGATTGGCGCCCAATTTAGTGAGCCAACCATTGGTATTTTCGGACTTATGTTGGTGACAAATGAACAATTTGCCCTCATCATGATCGCCATCCTCATTATGGTCTTCCAAGAGTCATCCTACGGAGTAATTCGCTACCTTGAATACGCTTATCGCCTTCCTGAATCGTGTAAAAGAGACCCCGAATATGTTCGACAGATGGACAATGTTCTCAACACGCACCTAAAGCACACTTTTGGATTCCTTGGATTAACTGCAATTGCAACAATGGTCGCTCTTGGATTCCACAGTGTTCTGCTCGATATTGTAAAGGATTCAACTGGGAGTCAATGGGCTGGCCAAGTTTCTGAATCCATCGAGTTATCCTTAACCTATGGATTAGTTATCTCCGCTGCGATGTTTTTGAGTATTATGGCTCTGCTTCGATTCTTCGTTCCATGGGAGAGGATATGGGGTCTCATCTATGCTCGTAACACTCCAGAGGCCTCTTCCCAAACAAAGGAAATTGTTGAAATTTGATTTAGTCCCTTGAATAATGAAGGGATTGAACGGCTCGTCCGAGTAACTCTACGCACATGAGTAAGAGCAATGGCAGCCCACACCAGGCCGCTAGACTTCCGATTATCCCCTCTTGCAAATCAAGAGCATACGGATACAAAAAGTAGAATCCAATACAGGCTGAAAAAAAGAGAAGCCGTTCAATGATTAACGGATATTTCTTACCCACAGACTCGTCACGATGAGTCAATGTATTGACTTCTGAAGACATCTTTACCACCTCAGAGGTCAAGACCTGACAAACGTGCTTCAAGTGCCGCTAATGCTGGGTCTGTTGCTTGTTCTACTGCTGGCTCTTTTCGATGATTCCAAGATGCATCAAGGCGGGCAAGCTCAGCTTCCAATTCGGCACGTTCATCACTTTGGCTTGAAGTAGAATCAACAGGGTTTGGAAGGGTCTCACGAGCGGTGACATTCACCTCATCTTCCTCCTCATCTTCAACCGGTACCGGTAGAGTCTCCCATCCTGCCTCATCAACGACAACTTCACTGGACTCTGCATCCAACGAAACAGGGACATTTCCTGCAAGTGAAGGTTCCATATCACTCAACATCTCTTCTTCAACAGGAGTTCGCTGAGCTGCAGGCACGGTATTACGCTCATATGGCAATAATCCATCACGCTGGAATTCCCATAGCATACCTCGAGGAACTCCATCTGCGAGGCCTGATGCATCCAGTTGAGTAATCAGTTCTTCCAAAACTCGTGCAGTGTCTTCAAGAGCAATTGCTTCGCCTGCATCTCGCTGATCAGCCTCGAGATAAATGTCGTCCAGAGCAACTTGAATCAATTTACGGGTAGCTTGTGCAATACTTGGAAGTGCTTCAGGTCGAGTGCAATTGTTGAGTAATGCCTCTACCTCTTGTGGAGGAGCCCCTAAACGAACGAGTTGTTCAAGAACGTTTCTTAGACGGCGAAGCATCGTAATTGAACGATCAAAGTCCTCCAACAAATGCTCCAAATCAATAACAACATGCCCGACTGTCTCTCCAAGTTGATGCTCAAGTCTTTGTTGGACTGACCATCGTGCAAGTCCACGGACTGCACCTGCTGTCTGAGGAACTTGGCGTTCAAGTAACGTCATGACTTCACTTGAAAGGAGGTGGCGAGGAGTTGCTGCAACATGGTCCACAGTCGATTGAATTACTTGTAAACCACGTTCTACAGCACGGTCAAGAAGCGTGACTGAATAGCCGAGTGCTCGAGCATTCTCAAGACGCTCAAGTACGGGTCCGAGACCGTCAAAGGTTGATGCATCATCAAGTAATGCCTGGGCTAAAGGCTCCTCGGCAAGACGTGCTCGAAGTCGTTCCGCTTCTTGGATATCAGAGAGTGCCTCTTCGTGAGCCTGTGAAAGTGCTTCTGCTCGCTCGATTAAAGAAATTAATTCTGCTTCAGCATGTCCGCGTCGAGCACCCAAATCACCGAGTTCTCGTAACGTTTGTCGACGTTCAGTCATCAATTCTCTTAGTTCAGCCTGAACTTGGGCCTGACGAGCCTCGTCAGCACTCAAACGATTACGGTCTTCTTCAGAACGACGCCGAGAGGCTTTTGCCTCAGCATCAATGGTTTCCAACTCCGAGGTCTGGGTGTGAATCTTTTCCTCCAAGAGCATTGATTCAGCCTGCACTCGAGTATGCCGCTCCCGGGTTGCCTCAACTTGCTCTTGCAAAACTCGTAATCGGCGTTCATCATCTTCTGATTGTTGCCGAATTGTCGCAAGTTGTTCACTGCCAGCATGTAAGTCTGCATTGAGTTGAGATTCTTTCAATGCCAATTCTTCAATTTCAGAACGTAACGCTTCGCTGGAAGATGCGTCCCCAAGTGCTTTGGCAAGTTCAGATGCCCGCACGCTGACTTGATGTTCAAGTTCATTTACCCTCTTTACCAAACGTTCAGCACGATTCTCTGCTTGTTCAGTCGCAGCCTTCGATTCTGCAAGGTCAAGTTGCATCCGATCCAGTGAGGAGTCTTTTTCTTCAATTTTGGTGACCGATTCCATCCGTGATTCAGAGGCTTCTCGTGCGAGAATTTGAGCAGCATTCTTCGCTGTTTGTGATTCTTCTAAACGGCTTGCAAGTGCGGCCTTTTCTTTCACCAACTCATCTATTCGATGGTCTGCTGCTTCTAATCGACGGCGGAGACCTGAGTCAACTGCCAGTGGTTGAGTGACTTCACCGCCCAATCCTTCACTGACTTCCTCAAATGTTTCTGAAAATTTCACTGATGCACGCTTTGCACGCAGAATCCCCATCGCAATTTCAAAACCGAAAAGGTCATTCAATTTCACGTTGAGATTTGCCCGGCGACTTTCCGAACGAGTTCGAAGGGTTACCAATAAATCCCTAAATGCCTCAAGTGTAAATGCTTCGATTGTGCCAGATTCTCGTGAAACAATACTGCCAACAGGAAGTCGGTGGAGTTTCAAAACCCATTTTGAGTCGGTGAATTTCTCCATTGCTTGCTCGAATGTGTCCCCCTCTGGCGCTGAAATTCCAACTGGAATACCCCTCGACAAAAGAACGGAAACGGCATTGGATGATTGTCCTGCCTGCAAATGTCCAGTTACTTCTTCGGCAACTGCTGCCGTCAGCATTGAAACAATAGCATCAGGTCCACCTCGGCCCTCCCGTAAAACGAAGCCTTCTGGAATTGCCCCCCCTTGAGCGCCGATTGCGCCAACTTCACCATCAAGAAGAGATGATGCTGCCGAGATGAGGCGTGCGTGATTGGTATTGGCTTCCGTCCAAACCCCCAAAGAAATATCTCCAGACTCTGCAAGAAGAAGAGCGCCATCGTTCGTGTGAAGAGTCCAATGGCTCGAACCATTAAGACCAAGCCCGTCATTCAGAGTCTCCATCCGGATATCGGAAAGTGTCGAATGGATTTGTGCGGAGAGGCTTTCTGGTTCTGAAGGTAAGTCACCGATGGAATCGATAAGCATGCCTTGGTCTACAACGACTCCTCCACGAACTGTTTCTTGTTCAAAGAGGACCCTGAGAACAGCCGAAAGGTCTCGACTCATCAAACGTTGAAGGGCATTACCACGTGCTAACAGCCCCTGTCTGTCCGCAGTAAATTCAAACGCTTCAGGAACAGTTTCTGCAACACTTCCAAGACCGGCAAGAGAATATGAACCGGCAGTGAATCTAAACGAACCTTCTGCTTCAATCTCTTCAAGACGAATACGGGCTTCTTTACCACCTAACATGAGTTTGCCTGAGCTTGGCTCTGCAAGCCATCCAACAATACGTCCAGCGCGAACTAAACGGTGACCAGCAGGAGTTTTTCTGCGACCAACCCAGGTGCTGATAACGCCATGGTCGAAGGGTTGGATTGTCCCTTCGCCAACATCTATTTTTTCATCAACTCTGATTCCTTCTGGTAGTTTAAACATGGTATCACTCACATTCTTGGGGTTGTCGCTATGATACGACGGTCACGATCTAGGGCATGACGCCAGCGTGCTAATCGGCCGCCGTCGCCACTAAGGACTACAATTCTATTCGGAGCAGCAATGTCAACAACCATACGTTTGTCCCCTTCACACCACACTTCATAGACTTGGCCAAGACCAAGCGCATGCCCTGTTTCTTGGGCGACGTGAATCATTTCAATCGCCTCTTGAAAAGGAGGGAGAATCCCTTCTTCACCAACGCTTGCTAATAATTGTCCCGAGTCATCAATGAGCATCGCCTGTTCTACGCCTTCGAGACGTACAAATCCAGCAAGAACTCGTTGCAACATGGCCCTCAAACTTTCCGTCTACGCTGTAGCCTTCAAGTAGTTTTGCGCTTTTATCCCCCTAAAGGGGGATTTGAAGACCTAAATTGAT
>MDTC01174144.1_pt1 | contig 27419 bp, 16 predicted proteins | sample 811181 | NCBI WGS metagenome assembly MDTC01 (sample SAMN05326644, study PRJNA326480) | marine metagenome | isolation source: seawater | place: Pacific Ocean: North | collected 2011 | reverse complement strand
TCTATTATACACCCTGGCATTTGGTCACCTTCAGCATGTACTAATCTGTATACATTATTATCATTATTTATATTAAGAGTATTTAGTCTAAGTTTGTAAGCTTGTTTTATTTTATAATTCCAATATTCTTCATTTATTTCTTGTTGTTCAAATTCAAATAACCTAACTGTAATTGTTCCTTCATTATAATGTCCAGTTCCCATATAGCGATCTTTATTATTATATACCTCTACAATATCGCCATCTATAATATCATTATCAATTTGCCTAATTGCGCCAGAAAACACCCAAGGATGTTTTCTTAATAATGACTTTTCTTTTGTAGGTTTTAACCAGACTTTTTTCATGAAATAAATTCAATTAGTAATTTAGTGGCAAATTAAAATATTTTTAATGAAGTTTGGACATGTTGACCAATTGAATGATGTAACTTTTAATTTACCTCAAATAAGTAATAAAACAAAAAATTTTATTTCCTCATTCAAGAATAAGGAATTACCTATTTTTTATTTTGGTGCTCCTGGATGGTCAGACACTAAGTTTAAAGGACTTTTATATCCACTTAGAACCCCATCAAAAAAGTTTTTAAATGCATATTCCCAGCAGTTTAATAGTATTGAAGTTAATGCTACAAGATATGGAACTCCTAAGATTAATGTTTTGGACAATTGGATGAGTCAAGTAGAAGATAGTTTTAAATTCTCTATGAAAATTCCTCAAGTAATTACTCATAGAAAAGATATTAACGATAAAGTATCTAGAAATAGAACAGATCAATTTTTATCAGCAGTTTTTCATTTGGATAATTACTCAGGGATTTGTTTTGCTGTTATGGCTAATTATTTTAAATCCAATCAAATAAAGGAACTTGAAGATTTTATATCTTTTTGGCCAGTAGACGTCCCACTAGCTATTGAATTTAGAAATAAATCTTGGTTTGAAAATAATGTTTTTGATGAAGTACAAGATCTATTACGGAAATTTAATGTAATACCTGTCATTACAGATACACCAGGAAGAAGGGATGTGGTACATTTTAATATTACGAATGATCAACTGTTTGTTAGATATGTTGGTGATTTTTCACATACTAGTGATTTGCACAGAACAACTAAATGGGTTAATAAAATTGGCGAACTATGTCACTTAGGAGTTAATAAAGTTTGGTTCTACGTACATCAACCAGGTGAGAATAGAGAAAGAATACTAGGTTTTTTCAATAATATGATACCACAAATAAATCAATCTTTACAACTAAATATTCCATTACTTAAAAATTACAGCAAGTAGTTTTATGTGTAACCCATCAGTTTATAAACATAATAACCAAAAATTTCGTGGAACAAAATTTTCCAGTTAAGTAGTATATGTGACTGAGGAATAATTATTCCTTCAACATCAAAATGAGTAATACTTGGTTTTTTAACAAATGGATCAATTTTAATATTAGTTTTATTAAAACAGGCTATTGTTCTTCTCATATGGTAATCCGATGTGATGGCCAAGCAATTAACATCATTCTTCGGGTGAAGATTATTGATAATTCGTTGACAGAATATTGCATTTTCATAAGTGTTTTTCGATTTTTCTTCAATAAGTACTTTTTTTGAAGGAATTCCAATATTTTGTAAAAAACTTTTCAAAATATAAGCTTCTTTCATTTCTGATGTCATACTTCCAGAAGCTCCTGTTATTAATATTTTTTTTATTGTCCCATTTTTATAAAGTTCAATCGTATTTAAAAGTCGATCATTATTTTTTAAAAATTGAATATTTTCTGAAGTGGAATTTAAGCTAATCATTCCACCCATTAGAATACCATAATCATATTGTTTATTATTTATGTCAAATTCTACATTCCATTTTTTAATGATTAGCCCATAAATGAACCCATTTGAAAAAAAGACAAGAAGTATAAATCCTAAAAAAATGAAATACTTTCTACGATATACTTTTTTGATGATTATACCTAAAATAAATATAATACATATCCATAAAAATGGATCTACTAAAAAGGATAGTATCTTCGATAAAATAAAAAACACTTTATAAAAAATATTAATTTTGTTCAAATTAAGTATTTTGTTAAAAATACAACAACTTAAATTTGTTTTAAATCATTAATTAATGGACCATAAGCCTTATATACCAAAAAATAAAATCAGAATAGTAACCGCAGCATCATTATTTGATGGTCACGATGCCGCTATCAATATAATGCGTAGAATTATCCAATCTACAGGGTGTGAGGTTATTCATTTGGGCCACGACAGAAGTGTTGAGGAAGTTGTAAATTGTGCAATACAAGAAGATGCTCAGGCAATAGCGATGACCTCATATCAAGGAGGTCATAACGAATACTTTAAGTATATGTATGATTTACTTAAAGAAAAAGGTGCCAGTCATATTAAGATTTTCGGCGGTGGTGGCGGAACTATATTGCCTGAGGAAATTAAGGAGCTACAGGCTTATGGGATTACTAGAATTTATCATCCCGATGATGGAAGAGAATTGGGTCTTCAAGGGATGATTAATGATTTGGTTAAAAAATGCGACACACCCTCCGGGGAAAAATTAAGGTCAGGGTTAAAAAAATTAAATAAAGGTGATCACCTTAATATTGGAAAAATTATTTCTTCTGCAGAAAATTTTGGTGAGGAAAATCATGAGTTTCTTGAAAAACTTAATGAAGATATTAAAAATGTAGACATTCCTATATTGGGAATTACTGGAACCGGTGGAGCAGGTAAATCCTCTTTGGTAGATGAGTTAGTTCGTAGGTTTTTAGCAGATTTTGACAAAAAGCATCTAGCTATAATTTCTGTAGATCCGTCGAAAAGAAAAACTGGTGGGGCTCTTTTGGGTGATAGGATTCGAATGAATGCCATTAAAAATGAACGTGTTTACATGCGATCGTTAGCGACAAGACAAAGTAATTTGGCACTTTCAAAACATGTCGCACAAGCATTAGACATACTAAAGTTTGCTGGTTTTGACATGATTATTCTTGAAACCTCAGGTATTGGACAATCTGATACAGAAATTCTTGATCATAGTGATGTATCTCTTTATGTAATGACTCCGGAATTTGGTGCAGCTACTCAATTAGAGAAAATTGACATGTTAGATTTTGCTGACGTAGTTGCTTTAAATAAGTTTGATAAAAGAGGAGCCTTAGATGCTGTTAGAGATGTCAAAAAGCAGTATAGACGTAATCATAATCTTTGGGATGAAAAAGATGAAGATTTACCGGTGTTTGGGACAATTGCATCTCAGTTTAATGATCCAGGGATGAATAATTTGTATAAACATTTAATGGATTTAGTTAATTCTAAAACTAATAAAGACATTGCGTCTAATTTTGAAATTACACAAGAAATGTCAGAAAAGGTATATGTTATACCTCCAAAGCGAGTAAGATATCTTTCTGAAATTTCTGAAAGTAATCGTTCTTATGACGAACAATTAGAAAAGCAAATAAAGATTGCAGATAGACTATATGTACTTAATTCATCTAAAAATGAGTTAGATTCTCAAAACGACGAAGAGGCAATAGCGATTATAGAAAAGAAGATTGATCAAATTTCTTTAGATTTTGATGCTAGAAATCAAAAAACTATTGATGAATGGGATGCTAAATTTAATGCTTACAAAAGAGATTTCTTTAGTTTTAAAGTAAGAGGTAAAGAATTGAAAGTATCAACTTCAAGTTCTTCATTATCCCATTCCAAAATTCCTAAAGTAGCCTTACCAAAACTTACTTCTTGGGGAGATATAATTAGATGGACTTATCAAGAAAATGTGCCAGGTGAATTCCCATTTACAGCAGGTCTGTTTCCTTTTAAAAGAGAAGGAGAAGATCCAACCAGAATGTTTGCTGGGGAGGGAGGCCCAGAAAGAACTAATAAAAGATTTCATTATGTAAGTTTAGGTATGTCAGCTAAGAGATTGTCTACAGCGTTTGATTCTGTTACTTTATATGGAAATGATCCAGATTTAAGACCCGATATTTACGGTAAAATTGGTAATGCTGGAGTTTCTATTTGTTGCTTAGACGATGCTAAGAAACTATATTCAGGCTTTGATTTGTCTTCTCCAACAACATCTGTAAGTATGACAATCAATGGTCCTGCTCCTATGCTGTTGGGTTTCTTTATGAACGCAGCGATTGATCAAAACTGTGAAAAGTATATAAGGGATAATAATTTAACTCAAGAAATTAATACTAAGATTGATCAACTCTATGCTCAATCAAAAAGACCTCAATATCAAGGCGAACTTCCCGAGGGAAATGATGGTTTAGGTTTATTACTTTTGGGTGTTACTGGAGATCAAGTATTACCAAAGGATGTATATCAAAAGATAAAGTCAGAAACATTGTCTCAAGTTCGAGGAACAGTTCAGGCAGATATTCTAAAGGAAGATCAAGCTCAAAATACTTGTATTTTTTCTACCGAATTTGCCTTGAGACTTATGGGGGATGTTCAAGAGTACTTTATTCAGAACAAGGTAAGGAACTTTTACTCGGTATCTATTTCAGGATATCATATTGCAGAAGCAGGTGCAAATCCAATTACCCAGCTTGCCTTTACTCTCTCTAATGGTTTTACATATGTGGAATATTATTTAAGCAGGGGAATGTCGATTGATGATTTTGGCCCAAATCTATCATTCTTTTTTTCCAATGGAATTGACCCTGAATATGCAGTTATTGGGAGAGTTGCAAGACGAATTTGGGCTAAGGCAATGAAAAATAAATATGGTGCTGGTGAAAGAGCACAAAAATTAAAATACCATATTCAAACCTCTGGAAGATCCTTACATGCTCAGGAAATCGATTTTAACGATATAAGAACTACTCTTCAAGCACTATATGCTATTTACGATAATTGTAATTCTTTACATACTAATGCATATGATGAGGCTATTACTACTCCAACAGAAGATTCAGTGAGACGAGCAATGGCAATACAGTTAATTATTAATAAAGAACTTGGACTAGCAAGAAATGAAAATCCAATGCAAGGTTCATATATTATTGATGAGTTAACAGACTTAGTGGAAGAGGCTGTATTGGACGAATTTGATAGAATTAATGAAAGAGGGGGGGTATTAGGAGCAATGGAAACAATGTATCAAAGAAGTAAAATTCAAGAAGAGTCTCTGCACTATGAAACTTTAAAACATACTGGAGAATTCCCAATAATAGGAGTGAATACCTTTTTAAATTCAAAAGGTTCTCCCACTATAATTCCTCAGGAAGTGATTAGAGCAACAAAGACTGAAAAGGACTATCAAATTGATATGTTAAATAATTTACATACTTTTAAAAAGAAGTCTACTGAGACAGCTCTTGATAAAATTAAATCAGCTGCTATAAATCAAGAAAATATTTTTGAGGAACTAATGGAAGCAACTAAACATTGTTCACTTGGTCAAATTTCAAAAGCTTTATTTGATGTTGGTGGTCAATACAGAAGAAATATGTAATGGATAAGCATCTAATCATATTTGTAACCACTCCTTCTATTAATGAAAAAGATAAAAATGAGCAGCTAAAAGCATATTTGAGCTCGATGGAACATACTGCAGCTATTACGTCGAGTATATCAGCATCTAAGCATATTTATTACGACAAACATATTGAAAATGATAGTTTTTTTAATGACGAGTTTTTTCAAAAAAAAATTCACCAAACCACATTACCAAAGCAGCAAGTTTCCAATGCATTAAGAGAGTCTTTTGGTCAATGGGCTAAAAAAGTAGTTTTTATGAATTCTAACAATATTCATATTTCTCAAAAAGATATTGAATTGGTATTTTATCAATTAAATTATAGCGAATTTGTTATTTTGCCTAAAGAAAAAGATGGTATTTTGATTTTTGGTACCACTTTTTTTAGCTCTGATCTTTTAAATTATTTTCCTTGGAAAACTGAAGATGATTTGTTAGACACTATAATCTCACTCCAAAAAAGTAATAGAAGCTATTGTGTTTTAGCAACCAAAAATGATAGTTAATTTTCTTGTTGTATTTTTGACTATCAATGTGTTAGAATGAGTTGTCGTATTATTTTATTATTTATTTTCTTTTCAAATTTATCCTTTTCTCAGATCAATCCTTTAAATATTGATATTGTTAGAGGTAAATATGGAACACCCCACATTTTTGCTAAAACTGATAAAGAAACAGCATATGGATTAGCATGGGCTCACGCAGAAGATGATTTCAAAACAATTCAACAAACATTTTTACCAGTCAAAGGCGCTTTGGGAAAATATTTAGGTAAAGATGGTACTGTTCTAGATTATGTTATTCAGCTATTACGTTGCAAAGAAACTGTTGATAATCACTTTAATGATTTATCCCCAGAAGTTTTAAGAGTTATTGAAGGTTATGTTGAAGGATTAAATACATACGCTTTATTTCATCCAAAAGAAGTTCTAGTTAAAAATACTTTTCCAATCTCAATCAAAGATTATTTAATTGGGTTTAATCTTGTGATTCATTTTTTTTCTGATGCAGGTAATGTTATAAAAGATCTTTTTACAAATAAAATTTCAGCGATCAATGATTCTACATTAAATAACATTGGATCCAATGGTTTTGCTTTCAGAAAATCCAAAACTGAAGAAGGTAAGACTTATTTAAATGTCAATACTCATCAACCTTTAGAAGGACCTTTTGCATGGTATGAAGCACATATGGTTTCTGAGGAAGGGTGGAATATGCTAGGAGGTTTATTTCCTGGATCTGCTTTGCCATTTATAGGTACCAATGAAAATTTAGGTTGGACTCATACCTATAATTATCCAGATTTAATTGATGTATTTCAATTACAAATGAATCCAAAAAATAAAAATCAATATTTATTGGATAATAAATGGGTAGATTTAGAAAGGTCCAAAGCCAAGCTTAAGCTTAAAATAAAACTTGGCATAAACATTCCAATAAAAAAAGAATTACTTTGGAGTAAATATGGTCCTGTTATTAGAAATGACAGTGGTGTATTTTCTTTTCATTTAAATGCACTAGAGAATATTTCTGCTATTGATCAATGGTATCACATGAATAAGTCGACTAATTATGATGAGTTCATGGAGGCGTTAAATATGATGGGTATTCCAAGATTCAATATTATTTATGCTGATAATAAGGATAACATATACTATGTAAGTAATGCCCAACTTCCTATTAGAGATACTTCTTTTGATTGGTCAAACGTTGTAACTGGAAATACCTCAAAAACTATAGTTAACGACTATCATAAATTAAATGAATTACCTCAGCTACTAAATCCTTCTCATGGATATTTATTTAATACTAACAATAGTCCATTTAATTGTTCTCATAATGATGACAATCCAATAAAAGAAAATTATTCATCTACTTTCTCCTTTAGAGAAAAGTTTAATAATAGAAGTTTAAGATTTGAAGAACTAATTGCTGAATTCGATAAAGTATCTTATCAAGATTTTATTGATATTAAATATGATCAACAATATCCAAAAAAAATATTTTGTCCCTTTGAGGTCAATGACATTTTTTCATATAATTCTTTTGATTATCCAGATCTCAAAGAATTGATTGATATTATTCAGAGTTGGGATAGAAAAGCAGATCTAAAAAATACAGCTGCTGCACAGTGGTTTATTTATTATAGGACTTTGAATAAAAGTATTAGAAAAAATAATCAAAACCTTGACGCTCCTGTTCCTAGAGAGTTAATTGTAAATGCATTAAGTAAAACAAAAGATTATTTTATTAATAATTTTGGAACCTTAGATGTTTCTTTGGGAGACTTTCAAAAGCATGTTAGAGGAGATGTGGAGTTACCTATTTCAGGATTAGTTGATATGATTGCAGCAACTTCAACTCAAAATTACAAAGATGGAAAAGTAAAAGCAGTTTCTGGAGATTCTTATATAATGTTGGTGAGGTATTCAAAAGATGATGTTGAAATTGAAACTGTTTTACCATATGGAATTAGCACACACGCTGGTTCTCCTAACTACACAGACCAAATGTCTATGTATGCAAATCACCAGCGAAAAAAAATGTATTTGGATAAGGAAATAATTATGAACAATGCAACTAGAGCATATCATCCAAAATAACTTTTTTATTTTCTATTCATTTTTGATAACCAGTTCTTTAATTTTTGAACTCTTGTTATCTACAATTTTTAAAATATATATTCCGGAATTAAGAGAAATGTTAATTTTTTCCTTCATTTCTATTAATTTATTCTTGTAAATTAACTTGCCATCAATTGAAAATACTTCTAAGTTAGGATTATTCATATTATGGTTAATGAAAAATTCGCCTGTAGATGGATTGGGAAATATATTTACAAAAGTAATTTCATTTTCAGAAATATTTGATGGAGATCCAGTGATATTTATATTATCTATATAAAAATTGTTTCCATATCCATTAATAGCTACAAACCTTAACATAATTTTTTGATTATTATAACTAGTTAGATCAATGCTGTAGTCGGTCAGCCAGTCTGAGCAATTTGAAGGCTCCCACCAGTAGGACTGTGGGCTAACCGTTGCTAAACTATCTCCAAAGTTATAATAAATTATCTCCCATGTTTGACCACAGTCAGTAGAAACATCCACTCTGAATCCATCTTCATATCCAGTAGAGTAGGTTGCATAAGCATAGTCAAATTTTAAGGTTGGTGAACTAATTCCAGAAAGATTTATGTGTGGACTGATTAACTCTGCTTCATCTCCGCTCTGGTTAATATAATAATGTTCTATATAAGCGCATCTTGTAGGTTGGCATAAAGGGCCATTTTGAATATCAATAATATTCCAATTAAATGAATTATTATCATTTTCTAATCTCCAATTAGAGTTAAATCCTATTTCAAAATCTTCAGAAATATCTAATGGTAAAACAATATCTTCATAGTTGATAAATTCAGTATAGTTTTGTGTGCTAGTTCCAAAGTCGTCTGAAACAGTTAGACTTACATCATAAGATCCTGGTGTGGTGTAGGAAATAATTGGGTTTTGGTCAGTAGATGTACTTGGATTTCCACCTGGAAATGACCATTGCCAAGATGGGTTTTCTGAGGATAAAGCTGAATTATCAATAAAATAAATAATGGTGTCGTAACAACTTACTTTAAATTTATCTGCTGATATCTGTGCTTTTGGAGGACTATTTTCATAAAAATCAGATTCATATACACTTCTGCTAGTAGCATTTCTTATTTTTCCCTCTTTATAATAAGGAATTATTTTAGTTGATGGAGTGCTTAATGGTAGTTGATTATTGAATAACTCCCAATTTGATAAATCATTATTTGTATAATATACAGTTCTTCTAGTTCCTATGTAAACACCCCCATTTGAACCTCTTTGATGAACGATGTTGGTAATACTTTCTCCGTCTAAATCTGATGATGTAATATTAGTCCAGCTATTTCCCCCATTATTTGTTTTATACACTTGTCTGCCATTCAAATTTGGATAGCCTCCACCATATTGAGATGTCCTTGCTGCCCAAAGAATATTTTCATCATTACTACTAACAGTAATATCAAATGGCACCCAATTATCTCCACCTAGTAATGAAGATGATGGGGTAATTTCAGTCCAAGATATACCACCATTTGAAGATCTCCATATTTTTTTTTCAGCCCACCAATCTAAATATGTTGTTACATATATAACCTCAGGATTAGTCCAAGCAATTTCAACTGACATTACTTCTTCATTAAAGTCATGGATAGTTTCAAATGTTTTACCATTGTTATTTGTTTTCAGTAACAAGGTGTTTTTTCCAAATAAAATAGTATTGTAATTAGTAGGGTGAAAAGCCATTTCACTTGAGGCACCAATAATGTAAGAGCTATTTGGTAGTGAATCAAATTGAAAGCTGCCAATTGGAATAGTGCGATCTCCTGAAAGAATTCTTCCTTCATAATCATCATATGCAAGTCTATCATTACCAGGGTTAACAAAACCTCTTACTCCGTCCCCACCGCCTGTAGAAATCCAACCATTTATGTAGGTGTTGTTATCTTTTAATAAAGTTCCATTATGGTATGCACCACCCAACATTACATTACTTTTTGTACTTGATCCAAAGCCCCAAAAATCGGTTCCCTCAATTCCATTCATTGATCTGCTGATTGTTGATCCTTTGTCCACAGATTTAAAAAGTCCTCCATCAGAAGCAAACCATAATTCATTTCCTAAGAATCTTATGTCGTGAATGTCAGCATGAACGTATTGATCAGAATCTCCGTGAGACCATTTTGCAGGACAATTAAAAGAATATCCTCCATCATCTGAAACCCAATGGTTTACTCCTCCAAGATATAATTTGTCAGGATTATCCGGATCTACTTCTAATGCAACGTCGTAGTAATATTGTCCTCCATTATCTGTCCCATCATCTGACCAACCCATCAAATTTGGATTTGATAATGAAGCAGGTCCTGAAGGTTGTTCTCCACAACATCTAAAAGACCAACTTTCTCCAGCATCACTACTAAAATATATGCCATAAGTTCCACTTCCTCCGTTAGCAGCTCCAGTTGCATTCGCATAAATAAAGTTTGGTGCTGCAGGAGTTACAGCAATTTCTACTCTTTTTTGCTCGTCACTAGGGGATGGATTTGGCCAGCCATTTAGTTTAACTGTAAAGGTAATACCGCCATCGGTGGATTTGTAGAATTCTGTTTTGTTTCCAACAAGTTTAATGGTATAAATAATATTAAAATTTTGTGGATTAATTTCAATTTCTTGAAAGTCTCCACTCATTATCTGAGTCCAGTTGTTACCATTATCAATTGTTCTATAAAATCCAAATTGAGATGTTAAATAAATAATATTTGAGTTCTGAGGGTTCATAACTATATCTTTAACGCTGTGACTAAAAGAAGTGAAATTGTTATCTCCAATGGTTATCCAATTTAAACCTCCGTCAGACGATTTATACAAATCACCTTCGCTTTCAAAATAGATGATGTTAGGGTTAGAATGGTCAATTTCTAAAGCAAATACTTCATTAACCATTAGGTCTTCAGTAGTAAGTATCCAGTTTTGACCAGCGTCTACTGATTTCCATACTCCAGCAGTTGCTGTTCCAGCAAACATTACTGAGGTGTCTGATAAACATCTTTTCACAGTATACACGTGAGCTGCACCAGGTGCATAACTACTACCTGCAGCATTTACATCAAAATCCCAAGGACCTATACATTGCCAAGTAGAATTCGGATCAATTGAATTTCTAAAATTTAATGAACGGTTAACGTATGATTCTGAAGACGAAGTATTTACTTTGTCTCTAGAAAATGATCTTAACCACCTCTTGTAATATTGAGTATGTTGATTTTTTCGAAATTCATTTTCTTTATAAAATTTAGTGTATGACTTAATTAATTTTTCTGGGTCTAAATTCTCAGAATACAACATTTTAATCCAATTCGGGTCATTTTCGGAATGTTTATATTTTATTTCTCTTTGACTTAAAAAACTCAAATTGAATAGTATCAATAAAAATAGTGTGGTATTATATTTAATTGACATAAGTAACTGTAAGAAACTCAAATATAATCAATGTTGTAAGTCTATTCAAATCCTTTAATGTTGAATTTAATAGTAAAATGTTTATTTATGGTTAAGTTTATAGCTATTATTGAAATTCGTAGCACCCCAGGTCATTAGGAGCTGTTCTAGGTCTTTCTAGTATATCATCTATAATAGAGGAGCTAGCTCCCAAATCTATAAGTTCTGAATTTTCGTTGAGGTCAAAATCCCAACTATCTATATCTTGAAAATCAGATTGTAAATTTAAGAAGCAATTATTAAATAAATTTAGACCTACCAGGCTATCTTCAGATTTGATCGCGCAATGATCAAATAGTATATTTCCAAAATTACTATTGTAATTACTTATTGTATCCAATATAAGTTCTGTTTTATTGTTTCCATCAATAACACAATTTATAAATTTTGCAATTTCAAATGGTCTTGAAATAACTTGGCTATTTGTTGATTCGTAATAATCTTTAAGTATTACTGACGGAGTACTTCTGTTAGTATATGCATAATTTGCAAAAGTGCAATTTTCAAATTGAACTGTTCCTCCTATACTTATAAATCCCGAATAATTATTACTGTTTCCAAATAGACAATTGGATGCAAATAAATTTGCTCCTTGTGTTAATATATTAGCATACAATGAATTATTGATTTTTGTTTTGTTAAGAACTACGTTACTGTTATTCGAAAATGTATCAATTTGAATACCTACTACAGCATTTTTAATTTCGGTATGTAAAATGCTTGAATTAAATGCATGTGATAGATATATACCTCTCCATTGTCCTGCAACTGAATCTGCAGAATATAAAAGATAGTCTTCTAACCTATCTTGTTGAAAACTAACAGGGTTATCTAGATCACCATTAATTTGTAGACTACTCTTGTATACATACAATATTGCATTAGTATGTCCATATACTTTAGTTCCTGGTTCAATGGTTAATGATAAGTTAGAGTCTAGTTTAGGAAACCCAACCGCAGCTAATCCATAAATAACATGTGGTTTTTCATTGGTCCAGTTTCCACTAACAATTTCGTTGACATGAAAAATGGCGTCTTGTCCCCAAGCATTTAGTGTTACTACAGAAGTATTTCCATTGGTGTTAAAATTAATTTTATCTTCAACAATAAATGGAAGGTTACCACTAGAAGGGTCAATAGTAACTTCAACAAAAATAAATATACTATCTCCAGGAAGTATTTCAATATCCTCAAAATAGACACCTGAAATACCATCTACATTAATTCTGAAAGGTGAATTAGTGCTGTTTTCAAGACTAATGTTTGAAATTTTTAAAATTCCACTATGTTTATTATGACATTTAAAGTATTTAGTAGTTGATCCGATTGTAGTAAAAAGGGTATCGAATAAAATTGAGTCGGTTGATGTTTCAATATTAAAGCTTTTGTTAGTTAATATTTTATTTTTTTTGCAACTAATTAAAAAACAAGTTATAACAGAAATAAAAAGATATATGTAACAGATATTTTTCATTCAGAGTGCAATATAAATAACTGAAAAAACAAAATTTTATTTTATCACATAATTTTTTTTGATAATTTAATTTAAACATTAAATTTGCAGCCTTAATTCTACAAAATGAAAAAAGGAATACACCCAGAAGATTATAGAATAGTTGTATTTAAAGATATGTCTAACGACTATGCTTTTTTAAGTAAAAGCTGTGCACCATCAAAAGAAACAGTAAAATGGGAAGATGGTAATGAATACCCTTTAATAAAATTAGAGATTTCTCATAAATCTCATCCGTTTTTTACTGGAAAATCACAGTTGGTAGATACTGCTGGTAGAATTGACAAATTTAAAAATAGATATTCAAAACAAAAAAAATAACAATTTCGATTAATTTTATTTATAAATTAACCCCCCTTTAAGGGGGTTTTTTTTTACACAAAACTTAATCAATATGAATTATGTACTTTTCGATGGACATCACCATCAAAAACTTAAGCCACTTACGTTAACAAGGCCAGTAGCAGATTTGAGAGTGGGACTTTTAAGGATTCACGAAAAATGGTCTTTGTACTTGAATAGTAAAGTTGAAATAAGATGTAAAGATTACTTAGCAGATAAGTTTTCTTCAAAAACTAATCAAGCTGATATTGGTATTTGTGCTGCATTATTACCCAACGATGAATTGCTAGAAGCAATTGATGAGTTAGTCGATAATAGTATGATGATGAAAGATGGTCAGATAATAGCTATAAGACCTCTGCCTGAGGAGAATGATTTGATGGATAAAAAACTCAATAACTACAGTGTGCTAAAATACAGCGGTGAAGCCAAATTGATTAATCGCCCTATGGATATTTTCCTGTTAAACGAAAATGAAATAATTAATGATTTAAATTTTATTAACACTGAAGAACTTGTCACTGAAAAATATGGAGAAGGTAATTTAATTATTGGTAATCAAGTTTTTATTGAAAAAGGTGCTAGTGTCACTGGTGCTACTTTAAACAGTACTGAAGGACCCATTTATATAGGAAAAGATTCAGAAATTATGGAAGGGGTAAATATTAGAGGTCCTTTTGTATTAATGAATCAATCAATTGTAAAAATGGGGGCAAAAATTTATGGCCCTACTACTATTGGGCCTAAATGTAAAGTTGGAGGTGAATTAGGTAATGTAGTTTTTCAAGGTTGTTCTAATAAAGCTCATGATGGTTTTCTAGGGAACAGTGTAGTTGGTTATTGGTGTAATTTAGGGGCCGATACTAATACTTCTAATCTTAAAAATAATTACAGCGAAGTTAAATCATATAATTATGATTCTAATACCTACGAATCTACTGGTGCAATGTACTGCGGTTTAATTATCGGAGATCATTCAAAGTCAGGTATCAATACAATGTTTAATACTGGTTCAGTATTGGGTGCTTTTGTAAATGTGTTTGATGGAGGTTTTCCGCCAAAATTTATACCTTCTTTTTCTTGGGGAGGTAAACAAGGTTTTGTTCCTTACAGATTTGAAAAAGCTATTGAAGTTGCAAAGGTTGTGATGAGTAGGAGAAACGAAGAATTAGACGAAAAAACTATCAATATATACAAATCAATATTTAATTCTGTTGTAAACAAATAAAGTTTGGCACATCAATTGAACTATATTTACTAATTATGATTTTATGCTAGCTTTTACCTGTTCAAACTTTTATTTAATTTATGGTTTAAAAAGGCAGACGACAATATGTCATAAATAAATTATACACAATTATTATGAGTGACTTTTTTGCAGAAAACAATTGGATTGGGATGTCTGATATGGTAGAAACCGATTCAGAATTTATTCCATTAATATCTCCTGAAGATGAAGATAGGATGAACAAAGAAGAAGTGCCTGAAAACTTATCTATTCTTCCACTTAGAAATAATGTACTTTTCCCTGGAGTTGTTATACCTATTACTCTAGGCAGGGATAAGAGTATTAAACTAATTCAAGACGCATACAAGGGAAATAAAATAATTGGCGTGGTTTCTCAGAAAGATTCCACTATTGAAGAGCCTAAGTACTCGGATCTTTTTGAAGTAGGAACTGTTGCTCAAATCATAAGGATGTTAAAAATGCCTGATGGTAGTAGTACAATTATAATACAAGGTAAAAAAAGACTAAAACTTATTGAAGAAATTTCTTTCGATCCATATTTAATTGCAAAGGTTGAAGAATTTAATGAAAAGAGACTTAAGAAAATTTCAAAAGAATCAATAGCTCTTTTTGATAGTCTCAAGGACATGGCGCTGAATATTATTAAGAATTCTCCAAATATTCCATCTGAAGCATCTTTTGCTATAAAAAATATAGAAAGTCCAAATTTTTTAGTCAATTTCATAAGCTCTCACATGAACGCTGAAGTTAATGAAAAGCAAAAGATGTTAGAAGAGCCCAATATCAATGAAAGAGCTCAACTTTTGATGAAGCATTTAAATAAAGAGCTGCAGATGTTAGAGTTGAAAAATGATATTCAGTCTAGGGTGAAAACAGATTTAGATCAACAACAAAAAGAGTATTTCTTACACCAGCAAATGAAAGAAATTCAAAATCAACTTGGTGAAAATCCCATACAGCAAGAAATTAATGAATTAAGAAAAAAATCTGCTGAAAAGAAATGGTCAAAGAATGTCCAAAAAGTTTTTTCTAAAGAACTGGATAAGTTGGAAAGAATGAATCCATCTGGAGCTGAATATGGTGTTCAAATTAATTATTGTCAACTATTAATTGACCTCCCTTGGGGCATGTATACCAATGATCAATTTAAATTAAATAAGGTTCAAAAAATATTAGATAGAGATCACTTTGGATTAGATAAAGTAAAAGAAAGAATTGTAGAATATCTTTCTGTTCTAAAACTAAAAGGTGACATGAAATCTCCAATCCTTTGCCTTTATGGTCCCCCAGGTGTTGGTAAAACATCGTTAGGTAAGTCTATTGCTGAAGCAATTGGTAGAAAATATGTTAGAATGTCTCTGGGTGGTTTACATGATGAAGCAGAAATTAGAGGACACAGAAAAACTTACATTGGTGCAATGCCTGGAAAAGTATTGAATAATTTAAAAAAAGCCGGCACGTCAAACCCTGTATTTGTTTTAGATGAAATTGATAAGGTAGGTAAATCAGGTCATGGTGATCCATCATCGGCTTTATTAGAGGTGTTAGATCCAGAACAAAATGACTCATTTCAGGATAATTTTGTTGAAATTGAATACGACCTATCTAAGGTTTTATTTATCGCTACAGCTAACGATTTATCAACAATTCATCCTGCTCTTAGAGATAGAATGGAAATCATCTCAATTAATGGATACACTATTGAAGAAAAGGTGCAAATCGCAAAAAACCATTTAATTCCAAAATTGATAAATGAGCATGGGATTAAAAAAACTGATTTTAAATTAAGCCAAAAAATTATAGAAAAAGTAATTACTTCTTACACTAATGAAAGTGGAGTTAGAGGATTGGAGAAAAAGTTGGCAAAATTGATTAGAAATAGAGCAAAGCAAATAGCATTTGAAGAATCATTTGAACCCGTTTTAACTGCTGCTAATGTTTTGAGTTCACTTGGTCCAGGATTTGATCCAAGAAAGTATTCTCAGCACTTAACTCCAGGTGTAGTTACAGGCTTAGCATGGACTAGAACTGGTGGAGATATTTTATTTATTGAAACATCCAAAACTAATGGTAAAGGCAAATTAACATTGACAGGTAACCTTGGAGATGTAATGAAAGAATCAGCGGTAATTGCTCTAGAGTATCTAAAAGCTAACGGAAGTAAATTTGGAATTACTCAAAATGAAATCGACAAGAGCAATTTTCATATACATGTTCCTGAAGGCGCAACACCTAAAGATGGTCCTTCTGCTGGTGTAACAATGATTACTGCATTGGCTTCCGCTATTACTGGAAAAAAAGTCAAAAAGTTTTTAGCTATGACTGGAGAAATCACTCTTCGTGGTGAAGTGCTTGCTGTTGGTGGTATTAAGGAGAAAATTTTAGCTGCTAAAAGAGCCGGTGTAAAGTTTATTTTAATGCCCTTCGCCAATAAGAAAGATGTTGATGATATTAAAAAAGATTATTTGAAAGGGCTAGACTTTAATTATGTTAAAAAAATGGAAGAGGTTATTCAATACTCCCTAAATTAATAAACTTCAGATTTAATTTTATTTAAAATTCAGATTCAACTGTTAATAAGTTACTCTGTTAATCAGATAAATTCCTGTCATAAGTGTTATTTTAGATGAATAATCTTTTATGTCAGAAGAAAAAGTGAAATATACAGAAGATAATATAAAGTCTTTAGACTGGAAAGAGCACATCCGTATGCGCCCAGGGATGTATATAGGAAAACTGGGTGACGGTTCATCTGTTGACGATGGAATTTATGTTTTAGTTAAAGAAGTAGTAGACAACTCAATAGACGAATTCGTAATGGGTAATGGTAAAAACATTACGATTAAGATTAATAATAATCTAGTTGAAGTTAGAGATTTTGGTAGAGGAATACCACTTGGAAAAGTGAAAGATGTAGTTTCTAAAATGAATACTGGTGGCAAGTACGATTCAAGGGCCTTTAAAAAATCCGTTGGTTTAAACGGAGTTGGAACCAAAGCTGTAAACGCCTTATCCGTTGATTTTACAGTAGAATCTATTAGAGATGGCGAAATTAAGAAGGTCTCTTTTAATAGAGGTGAAGTAGTTGAAGACTCTCCATTGGAAAAAACTACCGAAAATAATGGTACTCGTGTAAAATTTGTTCCTGATGATTTAGTTTTCAAGAACTATAAATTTAGAGACACTTATTTGGATAAGATGTTTTGGAATTATTGTTATTTAAATAGAGGACTAACAATTAATTATAATAATAATAAGTTTATTTCTAAAAATGGCTTAAAAGACCTATTGGAGGCAAACATGGATGGTTCTCCATTATATCCAATTATCCACCTAGAGGGCGAAGACATTGAAGTCGCTTTTACTCACTCAAGAGGGTATGGAGAAGACTACTCTTCTTTTGTTAATGGACAGCACACAACTCAAGGAGGTACTCATCAAAGTGCATTTAGAGAGGCAATTGCAAAGGTAATTAAAGATTTTTTCAACAAATATGAGCCTGTTGATATTCGTCAGGGGATTGTAGCTGCGGTGAGTATTAAAGTAATTGAGCCAGTTTTTGAATCTCAGACTAAGACTAAGCTAGGATCCACCGAAATTGAGCCTAACGGTAAGTCGGTAAGAGCTTTTGTAATGGATTTTTTAAAAGAAAAACTAGATAATTTCTTACATAAAAATCCTGATTTAGTTCAGCAGATGGAGTTTAAGATAAAACAGTCTGAAAAGGAAAGAAAAGAATTATCAGGTATTCGAAAATTAGCTAGGGAAAGAGCTAAGAAGGTTAGTTTGCACAACAAAAAATTGAGAGACTGCAAGATACATTTTAATGATTTTAAAAACGAGCGAAGAGAAGAAACTTCAATTTTTATTACTGAAGGAGACTCCGCTAGTGGCTCAATTACAAAATGTAGAGATGTAAAAACTCAAGCTGTCTTTAGCTTAAGAGGGAAACCACTTAATTCCTATGGGTTGTCAAAAAAAGTAGTTTATGAAAACGAAGAATTTAACTTAATTCAAGCTGCTCTTAATATTGAAGAAGATATGGAAAATCTTCGTTACAATAAGATTATTATCGCAACAGATGCTGATGTAGACGGTATGCATATTCGTTTATTGTTACTTACTTTCTTTTTAAGATTTTTCCCAGATCTAGTGAAAAAAAACCATGTTTTTATACTACAAACCCCTCTTTTTAGAGTTAGGAACAAAAAAGAAACACTATATTGTTATTCATCTGAAGAAAAGGAAAAAGCCTTAATTAGTCTAGGGAAAAGTCCTGAAATTACAAGGTTTAAAGGTTTAGGTGAAATATCTCCAAATGAATTTAGTCATTTTATAGGAGAGGACATGCGTTTAGAACCGGTTTTAATGTCAAAATCAAAATCCATTGAAGAAATTTTAACATTTTATATGGGTAAGAACACACCTGAAAGACAAACTTTTATTATTGATAATTTAAAATTTGAAGAAGATTATTATGAAGAGGAAATCGAGAATCTATGAGTGAAGAATTAATTCGGTCTGAAGAAAACGAAAACAAGGATAATGTAATTTATTTATCTGGAATGTATAAAGATTGGTTTCTTGACTATGCTTCTTATGTCATTTTGGAAAGAGCTGTTCCTGCTTTAGAAGATGGTCTTAAGCCAGTTCAAAGACGGATTCTACATTCTATGAAAGAATTAGATGATGGTAGGTATAATAAAGTGGCAAATATCATTGGAAATACAATGAAATACCATCCTCATGGTGATGCATCTATAGGCGATGCGATCGTTCAAATTGGACAAAAAGATTTATTGATTGATTGTCAGGGTAACTGGGGTAATTTACTCACCGGAGACGGTGCTGCCGCACCTAGATACATTGAGGCTAGGGTTACTAAGTTTGCAAACCATATATTATACAATTCTAAGACAACTAATTGGTTAAGCTCATATGATGGAAGAAACAAAGAGCCTCAGTATCTTCCTGTGAAGTTCCCATTACTTTTAAATCATGGTGCTGAAGGGATTGCTGTTGGTCTTGCTTGTAAAATACTTCCTCACAATTTTATTGAGTTGGTAGAAGCCTCAATTAATGTATTAAGGGGAAAAAGGATTGAAATATATCCAGATTTTCCTAACGGTGGATTAGCAGATTTTACTCAATATAATGATGGTTTAAGAGGGGGTAAGGTAAGAGTTCGTGCAGGCATTCAAAAATTAAACAACAAAACTCTCATTATCAATCAGATACCATACGGAACCACAACCGATTCTTTAATTGATTCAATCGTTAAAGCAACAGAAAAAAACAAGATAAAAGTTAAAAAAATAGAAGATAATACTGCCGCAACAGCTGAAATAATAATCCATCTTCCAAGTGGTGTATCTCCAGATAAAATGATTGATGCTCTTTATGCATTTACCAACTGTGAATTATCTATATCTCCAAACTCATGTGTTATTGAAGAAAATAAGCCTATTTTTATTGGAGTTAGTGAAATTTTAAAGAGATCAGTCGATAGAACTGTCGATTTGTTAAAATTAGAATTAGAGATTAAGCTCAAGGAATTAGAATCACAATGGCATTGGTTATCACTTGAGAGAATATTTATTGAAAATAGAATATATCGAGATATTGAGGAGGAAGAAACTTGGGATGGTGTTATTTTGGCAATTAAAAATGGTTTAGTTCCGCACATTAAAAAACTTAAAGATAAAGTCAGAGATGAAGACATTGTTAAGTTAACAGAAATTAAAATCAAGCGTATATCAAAGTTTGATAGTGATAAAGCAGAAGATAATTTATTTAAAATAGAAGAGCAAATTAAAGAGGTTAGAAACCACTTACTTAATTTAATAGATTATGCCATAGCTTATTACAAAGATTTAAAAGTCAAATATTCTCATGGAAAGGAAAGAAAAACAGAGATAAGAGTATTTGATAACATCGCAGTTAGAAAAGTTGTGGTTTCCAATAAAAAACTTTATGTCAACAGAGAAGAAGGTTTTATTGGATGGTCTTTAAGAAAAGATGAGTTTCTAGAAGATTGTTCAGATTTAGATGATATTATTTTGTTTTTCAAGAGCGGAAAAATGATTATTACAAAAATTGCTGATAAAAAATTCGTCGGTAAAGGAATTATATATGCTGCTGTTTGGAAAAAGGGGGATGTAAGAACAATTTATCACTTGATTTATCAAGCGGGTAAAATGGCCCCTTCCTACATGAAAAGATTCTCTGTTAGCTCGATCACTAGAGATAGAGAATATGATATTGTGGGTAATTCAAAAGATCCAAAAATCCATTATTTTTCAGTAAATCCTAACGGGAGAAGAGAAACTGTCTCTATAAAATTAAGACCTCGGCCGAAATTAAAAAAGTTAAAAATTGATATTGATTTTGGTGAATTAATGATAAAAGGTAGGACTAGCAAAGGTAATTTGGTAACCAAAAATTATATTTCAAAAGTTGAACAAAGAGAAATAGGAGGATCAACGCTAGATGCTCGTAAGATATGGTGGGATGAAGTAGTATCCAGATTAAATAATGATAATCGGGGTAAGTTTTTGGGTAGTTTCAAAGGAGATGATAAAATTTTAACAATATATAAATCTGGTAGTTATTTAATTAGTGGATTTGAATTGTCTATAAAGTTTAACGATGATCTAATCCATATTGAGAAATGGCATTCAAATAGACCTATCGCTTGTGTTTATTGGAACCCCAAAAAAGAGCTTTACTTTGTAAAACGATTTTTAGTCGAAAAGCTTACTAAAAAACATTATTTTATTGATGAATATTGTGAACTTTCTGTAGTTTCAACTGATTATAAACCTAAATTAAATGTTTCATTTAATAAACGTCTCAAACAAACCAAAGACCTTGATGATAAAATTTTTGAATTAAATAAAGTTGTTGATGTTAAGGGGGATAAAGCTCAAGGTAATCAGCTAACTAAATTGAAAATTAAGAATATCTCACTTCTTCCTGTAAATAGTGAAGACAACTGGCCTAACTTAATGGAACCTCAAAATTCAGATTCAAATAAATCAGAACAAACTGAGAAAGAGACAAAACAAAAAGAAGAATCATCAGAAAATTTAACTACAAACAATTCATCATCAAAATCTAATAGTGATAATAACAAAGAAAAAAACACTGACAAGTTAAAGAAATTAAATTCTGAAGGAACTATTGAAGTTGAATGGGATATTGAAAATGATGAAAATGGGCAAATGAAAATTTTTTAAATGAATAAAATTCTAATCTTTTTACTTTTCGCGCCCTTTAGTATTTTCTCTCAAGAACTATTTTCAGACACTTCTAATAATGTTGATTCATTAGGATTTGTAAACAAAGAATCATCACCAAATTACATTGGTGTTAATGTTGCTCCTTTAGTTTCAGGAGTGATAAATACTAAAAATAATTATAATATTAAGTTAAGTGCTTTGTACAAAAGAAACTTTGGCTATAAGAACCTTCGAATAAGTTTAAATCATTTAACAGAGGGCAGTATATCAAGTTACGATTACAATATTCCAATTAAAAGTAATGACACTTCTATTTGGTTTCGATATTTTAATGATAATTATACCTATTCAGATTTTAGAATAGGATTTGAAGAATTAAGGGGATATTCTGAAACAAGAGTTCATATTGGAATAGATGCGATTATTGGATATGGTAATAGGATTTCTAATTACTTTCATAATATATTGTCAATTGATTCCTCATCTTTTTACAGTGCAATTAATAACTCTAATGATATTCTTGCTAATGCTACTGGAACAAGAACTAATAATTATTTAGTAACTGGAATTGATATATCCTTTGGATTAGATTGGGTAATGAATGAAGTGTTTATGATGACATTTCAAATAACTCCACAGTTCAATTATTTCATTTTTTTAAACGAAAAGATGAAGATTGATCCATATAGCGAATATGTAACATCAACAGACTACGCTGATTTTAAACTTGGTTATTTTGATATAAATCTAATATATAGATTCTAAACTAGCTCAATTACTTTTGGCGCAGCTTCAAAGATTTCTTTATTAGCTTTTTCTCGATATTGTTCAAAATTTTTATTGAATTCTTCAGCAAGGTGGTTTGCTTTTTTATCATAATCAGATTTATTTTCCCAAGTATTTTTAGGGTTGAGAACATTACTTGGAACATTTGGACAAACTATTGGTATTTTTACTCCAAAAACTTTATGTGTTTGGTATTCAACATTATCTAAATGTCCATTTAATGCGGCTGTAATCATTGCTCTAGTGTAAGATAGTTTCATCCTGCTACCGATTCCATAAGGACCACCAGTCCAACCAGTGTTTACTAGCCAAACGTTGACATTTGATGATTCCATTTTTTCTCCTAGCATTTCTGCATATTTAGTAGGGTGCAAGGGAAGAAAAGGAGCACCAAAACAAGCTGAAAACGCAGTAACTGGCTCTGTTATGCCATCCTCTGTACCAGCTACTTTAGCTGTATATCCAGAAATAAAGTGAAACATAGCTTGGCCTTTATCTAACTTAGAGATAGGAGGTAAAACCCCAAATGCATCTGCTGTCAAGAAAAATATGTTTTTAGGATTGTTACCTTTTGAGCCTTCAGCTATGTTGTTAATAAAATTGATTGGATAACTAACTCTTGTATTTTCTGTAATATCGCTTCTTGTGAAATCAACTTTGTTAGAATTATCATTAAAGATTACATTTTCAAGGATTGCTCCAGGTTTAATAGCATTCCAAATATCTGGTTCTTTTTCTTCAGAGAGGTCAATACACTTTGCATAACAACCACCTTCAAAATTAAATACTGTATTGTCTTTCCAACCATGTTCATCATCACCTATAAGATTTCTCTTTGGATCTGCAGATAACGTAGTTTTTCCTGTTCCAGAGAGACCAAAAAAGATAGCAGTATCTCCCTTTTCACCAACATTAGCTGAGCAATGCATGGATAGTGTGTTTTTTTCTTGTGGAAGTATATAGTTTAATACAGAAAAAATACCTTTTTTAATTTCCCCAGTGTAGCCAGTACCGCCAATAATTATCATTTTTTTTGTGAAATTTACAATAGCAAAATTAGATTGTCTTGTACCGTCAATAGATGGGTCTGCTTTGAATCCTGGAGCATTTATAATGTGCCATTCCGGGTTAAAATCATTTAGTTCAGATTCTTTTGGAGCAATGAACATATTTGCTGCGAACTGATTAGACCATGGGTATTCATTAATTACCCTAAGGTTCAGTTTGTATTCTTCTACTGAGCAAGCAGATGCATCTCTTACATAAATCTCTTTACCATCGAAATAGTTTATGATTTTATTATAAAGAGCATCAAATTTTTCTTCTTCAAAAGGAATATTAATATCTCCCCACCATACAGTATCTTTAGTTTTTTCGTCCTTTACGATGAATCTATCTTTTGGAGATCTTCCCGTAAATTTTCCAGTATTGATTGCTAAAGCTCCTGTGTCAGTAATAACACCCATGTTTTTATTGACGCTAATTTCTGTAAGTGAGGTGGGTGATAGATTCCAGTGGACTTTTGATAAATTTTTAAATCCTAATTTTTTTAGGTTGTCAGAGTTGGGTACTGTACCTATAATATCCATAAATTGGTTTTTAATATTACACACAAAGTTAACTATTGACTTTATTTAAATTGCTTTTTATTATTTTAAATATTCACAATATTTTAACATTTAAACAAATTTCATTTCATTTATACCTTTAGCATTAAAATCTTATTTTATACCATGGATAAAATTAAAAATTTCAGAAATGTAGTCTCTGTCCCTGATTTTCCTTTTAAAATTGATTACAATAATTGGATATTATCAATGGGATCATGTTTTTCTAGTGAAATGAATAGATGTTTTAATAACAATGCATTTTATACTTATTCTCCATTTGGAACAATTTATAATCCTTTATCAATAGCGATTAATTTAGATAAATGTTTAAGCGGGATAAGTTTTAATAAAAATGATTTAATACAACATAATGATATTTTTTTTAGTTGGTTTCACAGCGGAAAATATTTCTCTAAAAATGGGATTTTATTAATTGATCAATTAAATAAAGAAGCAGAAGAGGTTTCAAAAATAATTAGCAATCAACCAATTATTATTACAACTTTTGGGAGTGCGATTGTTTTTTGTTTAAAATCAAATAACCAAGTAGTTGCAAACTGTCATAAGCAGAAACCTTCCCTTTTTTACAAAAAAAGATTATTAGTAAATGAAATTGTTGAAACTTGGACAAAAGTTATTGATAAGTTGGAAACTAAATTTATATTCTCTGTAAGCCCAGTAAGACATTTTAGAAATGGATTTATTGAAAATAGCAGAAGTAAAGCTGTTTTATTGCTAGCGATTGAAGAGTTGATTAAATTATTTCCCCAAAAAGTCATTTACTTTCCAAGCTATGAAATAATGATGGATGAATTAAGAGATTATCGTTTTTATTCAAATGATTGGATACATCCTTCAAGTGAAGCTGTTTCTTATATATGGGATAAGTTTTCTGAGAAAATATTTTCTTCCTCTACCTTTGAAGTTGTTGAAAAAGTTTCAAATATCAGAACGAGATTAAATCATCGACCAAACTATGGGTTATCTGATGAGTATATTAAATTTTTAAAAAAACTAAAAGGAGATATAATTGAAATTAGCTCAAAAACACCTTTGTATATTTGGGACAAGGAGATTGAAAGTATAGATAAATTAATAAAGTAATTCTAAACTGAATTCTTTCATAGATTTTAGCTTTTTATGTGCTTTAGTACACCATTTTGGATTAATTTCATTTTCTGGAATTACAACAGTCCTCATTCTAGCATTTAATCCAGCTTCCATTCCAGCTTTTGAATCTTCTAACACTAAACATTTAGATGGTTTTGTATTTAGTGACTTTGCTGCGGATAAAAATACAGACGGGTCGGGTTTTCCTGCTGGTTCATTTTCTGCAGAATGAATAACATTGAAATAGGATTTTATTTTAAGTGTGTCAATTACAGCATTTATTAAAATCATTGCAGAGGATGAGGCTAGAGCAATTGGGATATTATTTTCTTTTAAAAGCTTTAAAGAGTCTAAAACACCAGGAAGTAAAACTCCTTGTTTTTGAATCAAATCAATCATTTTAGATTGAATGCTATTTACAACATCTGATTCTGAAGGGGTTCCCCATGTTAGTTTATTCCACCAATATTTTACCACTTCATCAATTCGCATTCCCATAGTTTGAATACACATTTGTTCTGTGAAGTGAAATCCAATCTCCTTAAAAGCCTCAATTTCTGCTTTTCTCCATAGAGGTTCAGAGTCAATGATTAAACCATCCATATCAAAAATAACAGCTTCTATGGTTCTTTTCATTAGCCTAGAAAAGGGTAGCGGTAGTCTTTAGCAGGGACTAAAGCTTCTTTAATGGTTCTTGGCGAAACCCATCTTAATAAATTTAGGTATGACCCAGCTTTATCATTTGTTCCCGAACCACGAGCTCCTCCAAAAGGTTGTTGACCAACTACTGCTCCAGTTGGTTTATCATTAATGTAAAAGTTTCCAGCAGCATTTTCCAATCTTTTCATTGCGGTATTTAAAGCATATCTATCTTGGCTATATACTGCTCCTGTTAATGCATACTCAGATGTGTTGTCAACTAGTTCTAAAACATTTTCAAAATCATTGTCTTTGTAGACGTAAACTGTTACTACAGGGCCAAATATTTCTTCTGACATAGTTTTGAATTTTGGATCAGTAGTTTTTATAACTGTAGGAGATATGAAATATCCTTTGCTTTTATCATAATCTCCACCAACTAATATTTCAGCATCTGAAGCAGATTTTGCATAGTCAATATATTCTACAATTCTATCAAAGGCTTGTTCTGAAATAACTGCATTGATAAAGTTGCTTGGGTCTCCAGTTGTTCCTATTTTAAATGATTTTACATCTTCAACAACTTTATCTAAGATTTGATCTGCAAGAGAATTTGGAAGGTAAACTCTTGAAGCAGCAGAACATTTTTGTCCTTGAAATTCAAATGCTCCTCTAGAAATTCCGGTGGCTACAGTCATTGGTTCTGCAGAAGGATGAGCTACAATAAAATCTTTACCACCAGTTTCACCTACAATTCTAGGATATGTTTTGTATTTATCGATATTCATGCCAATTGTTTTCCATAGGTGTTTGAAAACAGCTGTAGAACCAGTGAAGTGAAGACCTGCGAAGTCAGGATGGTTAAATACTACATCACCAGCTTCTGGGCCATCAGCAACAACCATATTAATAACACCATCAGGAAGTCCAGCTTCTTTAAATAATTTCATAATTACATTAGCTGCATACATTTGTGTTTCAGCTGGCTTCCATACAATTACATTACCCATCATTGCTGGAGCCGCACATAAGTTGGCAGCAATAGCAGTGAAGTTAAACGGAGTAATCGCAAATAGGAAACCTTCCAGTGGTCTATACTCTAAACGATTAATAATTCCTTCGGCAGATTCAGGCTGTTCGGCATAAATTTGTTGCATGTATGCAACATTAAATCTCAAGAAATCTATTAATTCACATGCTGCATCAATTTCAGCTTGAAATACATTTTTAGATTGACCCAGCATGGTAGCTGCGTTCATTTCATCTCTGTATGGACCAGCTAATAAATCTGCTGCCTTTAAAAATATAGTAGCTCTATTTTCCCAAGGAAGG
>MDTC01143566.1_pt1 | contig 27432 bp, 19 predicted proteins | sample 811181 | NCBI WGS metagenome assembly MDTC01 (sample SAMN05326644, study PRJNA326480) | marine metagenome | isolation source: seawater | place: Pacific Ocean: North | collected 2011 | reverse complement strand
GGAGGCGAAATTCGGGCTAAGTCCAACCGTTCCCGAGAACATCTTAGATGGAGGAGTTTCCATTCGGCGAGCCCTGCAGTTGACCTTCACGCAAGCTTCCGTCGACGCCAACGGCACTCTGGATTCCGATGGGGACGGCCTTACCGATGCACAGGAACTGGCCTTGGGTCTTGATCCCAATAAGTCCGATACGGACGGGGACGGCTTTGCCGACGGGATAGAGGTGACCGAGGGAAGCAACGCCAACAATTCCACTTCCCTCGCCAACTACACCCCGACCAACCTGGAACTAAACGGAACCTTCGTGGACGAAAACCAAACGGCAGGGACGGTCGTGGGAACCTTTTCGGTGACCGACCCCGACGCCAACTCCATCCATGTGATCGCCTTTGCAGAGGGGAACGGATCCACTCACAACCAGTTCTTCGCCATCGACGCGAACGGCACGCTGAGAACCGTCTTGATCCTCGATCATGAGACCAACGCCACGCTCAGCATTCGTGCTCGAGCCAGAGACGAATACAACGCATCCATCGAGAAAGCGTTCGTCATCACCGTCGCCAACATCGTGGAGGACTTGGACGGTGACGGAATAGAGGACCACTTTGATCCTGACGGCGACGGGGATGGGTTCAGCGACATTGCGGAAATGACCTATGGATCAGACCCGAGAAACAGCGAGTCCGTAGCGAACCAAGCCCCCACCCTGCTCGACCTGATTGGTTCGTCCGTAGAAGAGAATCAAGCTTCCGGAACAATGGTCGGTAAATTGAATCCCACCGACCCCGATGCCAACGCAACCATCACTTTAGCCTTCTCCGACGGCAACGGTTCCGAGTCCAACCACCTCTTCTCCTTAGACGCCAACGGCACTCTCAGAACCAACGCCACTTTCGACTACGAGACAAACGCCACCACCATGCGTATTCGGGCCAAGGCTACCGACGAGCACAACGCATCATTGGAGAAGACCTTTGTCGTCAATATTACAAACATATTCGAAGACTTGGATTCCGACGGCATTGAGGACCATTTCGATCCCGACGACGACGGTGACGGGTTCAGCGACATCGTGGAAATCGCCTATGGTTCCAAACCGAGGAACTCGAATTCCGTAGCGAACCAAGCTCCAACTCTGCTCGACCTGAATGGTTCGTCCGTAGCAGAGAATGAAGCTTCCGGAACAACGGTCGGGAAATTTAATTCCACCGATCCCGATGCGAACGCAACGATTATCCTGACCTTCTCCGACGGTAACGGTTCCCAGCACAACCACCTCTTCACCATCGATTCCAAAGGCACCCTTAGAACCACTATGACCTTTGACTACGAGACCAACGTCAAAGTCTTGTCCATCCGCGTTCGCGCCACCGACGAGCATAACGCCTGGCTAGAGAAAAGCTTCGCTCTCCAAGTGACAAACGTTTCGGAGGACTTGGACGCCGACGGCATCGAGAACCATTACGATGCGGACGACGATGGTGATGGTTTCTCCGATATGGCAGAAGTGAATGCGGGCACGAACCCCATGGACTTTGCCTCCACACCCAATCATCCCCCATCCGCCATAACTCTCAACAATCTTCGCGTGGTTGAAGGTCGTCCTGCGAACGACTGGGTGGCCAGTGTTCAAACCATTGATCCCGACGACGCTAACGGAACAGGAAGCTACTCTTATTCCCTTGTGGACGGCAACGGTTCGAGCGGCAACGGCTACTTTTTCCTGGACGAGCTCGGAACGCTGCGAACGTCTCAAGTACTCGACCACGAAAGCAACGCTCTGAAAACCATCCGCATCCGGGTGTCGGACGAACACAACGCAAGTCTGGAAAAGAGTTTCATCATCGAGGTCATCGACTTGCAGGAATGGGTACAGGCTCCGCTTACTCCGACCTTTCCCGATTTGCCGGACTGGCTGTCGGACGCCCAGCCCGTAGACCCTCAAGCACGTGATTGGTATTTCTCTTTTTGGTTCGGGTCCTTCCATCGCACTACTTCTCCTTGGCTCTACCACGCCGATCTCGGCTGGATTTTCACCGTGGATGACGGCACGGGCAACAACGGTTGGCTATGGAGCGAAGGGCAAGGATGGCTATGGACGGGCCAAGGACTCTTCCGCTACCTCTATCGCCAGAGGGACCAAACATGGATTTACTTCCTGAGCCATAAGAACGGTCAGCCCCACTTCTACAATCATGTAACCAAGCAAGTGGAGTAAGTCCCGAACTAAGCTTGAAGAGAGACGAATTTGCGAATAAAGGCTGAGATCTTGTTTTGAAAATCTTTCTGAAGACTCTTGTGATCTTAGTAGGTATCCTCCTCGGCTACGAGGTGGCGCATTTGACCTTGTTGCAAGATTCCGAGGGATGGGCTTCCCTGGCATGGATGGAAAGCGTTCCTGAGGATGGTCCTTCCGCCAGCGCCGCGCCGGAAGACGTCGGCCAGTTCTCAAAAGTCCTGTCCTTCGAAGGCGAAGCTTCCAACCCATGGGCGGATTACATAACCCTAGCCTCCCTAGCCCTCACCGTGGTCTCGGCTTGGATTCTATGGGCAAGGGAAAAACCGACGCTGCGGGCGGATCGTTGGCGCGTGGTGTTCGCCGTGGGGTTAGCCTCCTTTCTGGGTATCACTTCGCTCGCCTTGTCCGGCGTAATTGCCGAGCCAGAGGAAATCACCCCTGAGGCATGGAACGAGGTAGTCGACAAATTGCAAGTCGGCGACGTGATCGCCTACAGGAAGGAAAAATGGAGCGCCAGGCGTGAATTATTTGCCAAGGGAAAATTAACGGTCATTGGCTACCGCCTGTTCAAGTACGGGCACCTCGCCATCGTCGTGGAGGATCCGGATTCACCCGGAAGAAAGGTTCTCTTCACCAGTCAGAGCGCAAAGGGCGTCAACTTGGACGAGGACGCAGATTCCCTTCAAACCCATAACTGGGATGCCTACCGACTTGACAAGTGGGATCGCGTAGATCTCGGTCGCATCCGAGAAGGCATTCTCCGCTGCAAGGAAAAGTCAGGTAATTTTTTCGGCTACGATTTTACCGGCATGTTCGCCCTCTGGAACGAGGATCTAAAACCCGACCACGCCAAGGACTTCGGCACGGAGTACATCTGCTCCACATGCGTCGTCACCCTCCTCTACTTCGGAGGCTTTGAAAGCGACTCAACTCCACGCCGAGAACTTGACCTCATTACACCCTATCAAGTGGTTAGGGCGAAGGGACGCTTCGTGAAACCACCCACCTTGCTAGGGGAAGAGTAGTTCAATCCTGCCCTAAAGCAGGATTGAATAGTCTTACCTCAGGCTTCCGCTATGGGAGCAGGTAATTCACGTTCGATCTCGTCGAGGCGGTAACCGAAGCCGGGTCCGTTGATGGTTGAGAGGTCCAGGCAACCATGCCTGCGTTGATAGAGACCGGGGTGAATCTTTGCCTCGTGGTTGGAGGCTTCCGGGTAAAACTGCATGGCGTTGCTTTCCACGCCCATGATAGTACCCGCATGAGTACCAAGTAAAACATGGGGGATTTGAGCCAACATGGGATTGGTTAGATCCTGCACCATTAGGGTCATGCCGTGAGCTTTGGCCCAGCAAAGGGAAAGCAATGCGCCTGTCTGCGTCTTGCAGGTTTTTAGGGCGACGCCCGTCCAACCCAGTTCCCTACCGAGACGAACATGCTCCCAGTCGTGAGCGCTTTCGTCCATAAATAAAGGTTTGCGCGCGGAAACGGAATGCACGTCGATTTGGTGAGCCTCGAGATCGTATGGGAACGGCTGTTCCACATAGAGGATCTTGGCGTAGGTGAGAGGTTCGTCGACGAGGAGCTGGTCGAGGATGTCGTTAACGTAGGCGGGATCCGTTACAGTGCAGTTGAAGTCGGTGGTAAGCCAGTCGACGGCGAGCTTGTTGGCAATGGCGCCGACAGAGGCTAGGCGATTGTAGTCCCAGTCTGCGTCATTGCCGCGAAGCTTAATTTTGAGACAGTTGAGACCATCGCGGTCGATCCAGTCCTGTAGGTGTACGGGGTATCCGTCGTCGGGTTCGTCTCCTGTCAGATCGGCGGGGGTCAAGGGGTCGAGACCACCCACTAGATGCCAGACTGGTTGGAGGGATTTCGGAGAGGGGTCAAAATAGTCGGCTGGAGTCTTACCCATGAAGGAGACGTCGGAACCCTCCGCAGGTTCAAGAAAGGAGGAGAGGTCGCGGTTCAGATAATCGGAACCGTAAGCTTGGTAGACGGGAAGTCCGTTGATTTTTCCGTAGGCGTCGTGGAGCGCTATGTCGAAGGCGGAAGCGCAAACGAGGGCAGCGAGCCAAGGCATGGGCTCTTGCCCAGGTCGAAGTCCGGCATTGAAGTCAGCGAGGACTTTCGGAAGACCATTAAAAAGGAATTCATGTCCCAACCCCAACGCGTGACCGTACGCAGAGATGGAAGAGATTTTGGGGCAGAGTCGCTTAGTGAAATCCTTGAGAGCATCGTGACGATCAGAATAAGAAATGGACGAAGGCCAAACCCATTGTACGCTGAGCGGAGTTTCGCCCCACCCTGTCGCTTGTACGCCACTAGCGTTCGCGACGTTAACGCTGGCCCGAGCACAGGTGACGGAAGTCAAAGTTTCCGAACCGAACTTAAGCGGGACACGCGTTTCAACTGGGATGAAACGAAGTGAAGTACTTTCAATTCTTACATCACGATGGGATGGCATAGGTTAGTACACGTTAAATTGAGCGGAATGGTCAAACCGATTGCAAAAGGTTTTGCTTTTACTCTTGGCGGAAAATTGCGAAGATGGACTCAATTATGGATGGGGATATGATAGGTCTTTTCGCACTTCTGGTAGGACTGGAGTTGATTCTAGGGGTAGATAATGTTCTGGTCATAGCGATTCTTGTTTCTCGATTGCCCGAGGAAAAACGGAACCTGAGTCGAAATTTTGGCCTGACCCTCGCCATGGTAGCCCGAATCGTAATGATAATCGGTGGGCTGAAACTAATTGAATTGACGGAACCTGCATGGCCCAACGGACCTGCATGGTTTGCCTACTCCATGAGAGATCTCGCCTTGATGGCAGGAGGACTCTTTCTGATTTGGAAAGCGGTTAAGGAAATTCATTCGACGGTGGAGATGGAAGAGGAAAAAGGTCCAAGTGGTGTAGGGACAAGCTTTGGTTATGCGATAACGCAGATCGTGATTCTCGACATCGTGTTCTCCTTGGACTCAGTTATCACTGCAGTGGGGCTTACCAACAATCGAATCGTCATAATCACGGCCGTCGTTCTTTCCTTTGGTGTAATTCTCTTCTTCGCCAAGCCGATTGGAGAGTTCATACTAGCCAACGTCTCAATCAAGATATTGGCCTTGGCCTTTCTTATCGTGATCGGGATCACAATCTTTATGGAGGGCATGGGGAAACATGTGGACAAAAAGCTCATCTATATGCCGATGGGTTTTGCCATGGTCATCCAATTTCTACAGATGCGACACAGTCAAAACATGGAAAAGTTAAGCCCAAAGAGCAAGTCGCAATAGAGCCAAACTTTTCCAAGAACATCTTAATCTTAACTTCATTAGACCAAGTCATGAGCAACGAACCACCCAAAGCCTACCGCAACGAACATTTCCTTAACAGTCCGGAAGCCCGGGCCATACGAGTGCAATGCGAACTGATAGAACCTGAGCACAGGTTACTTGAAAACGAGGTCAATCATACCTTGGTTTTCTTTGGGTCGGCTCGATCCAAGGATCCTGATGTCGCCCAAAAGGAATTGGAACATTTGCTGGAAGATCTTCCTGCTGAATCCGAGCGTACACCAGAACAAGTCTACTCTGTAACCAAGGCGGAACAAGTGGTGCGTCTCTCCAAGTACTATGGGGACGCCGTCGAACTATCTAAGATGCTTACCGAGTGGTCCCTCAAAATTCGGGATGCCGACCAACAATTCCTTGTTTGCTCTGGGGGAGGCCCAGGCATGATGGAAGCCGCCAACAAAGGCGCTCACGAAGCAGGAGGTAAATCCATTGGTCTTGGAATCAGCCTGCCTTTCGAGCAAGGCGTAAACGAATTTGCTTCACCAGAGTTATCATTCGAGTTTCACTACTTTTTCGTCCGAAAGTTTTACTTTCTTTACCACGCCAAGGCTCTAATTGTGTTTCCCGGCGGTTTCGGGACGATGGACGAACTGTTCGAAACACTGACTCTCATACAAACTAAGAAGCTAGGTAAAAAAATTCCCATCGTGCTTTATGGAAAAGACTTTTGGGAAGGGCTTATCAACTTTGAAAAGTATGCCGAATGGGGAGTTATTTCTCCTGACGATCTTGAACTCTTTCAAATCGTAGACGATGTGCAAACAGCTTACGACATCGTGCTTGACGGGATCAAACCGTACTATCTTTGAATGGAGCGGGCCCGCGCTTGGGCTAGAAAAGCTTTTGCCTGAAGGTTATCGGGCATGAGTTCGACAACTTTTTCGGCGTATGGAAGCGCATCCTTCCATCGATTTTCTTGGCCGTAAAGTTGAGCCAAGGCTTGTGGGAACTCGGGGTTTGCAGGTTCAAGCTTGAAGGCGACTTTAATTGCCGCCGCGGCCTTTTCCCTTTGGTCAAGTTGCCAATACGACACGCCTAGGTTGAAATGAATTCTTGGATTTTCAGGCATGATCGAGGCAGCCCGCGACAAGCGTTTGGCAGCTTCGTCTAATCGATTGCGATCCTCGGCTACAAGGAGTCCGAGGGAGTAGTGCCCTTGCCCCCAATCCGGCTCAAGACGGACGACTTGGCGAAGAAGTTTTTCCGCCTCTCGATTGCGCCCTCTTCGATTGAGCAGGGTTGCAAGGTTCATTCGGGCGGGAATAAAGGTTTCTTCCCTCTCTATGGCAGCTCTGTAATAGCGTTCGGCTTCGCGAGGATTTCCTTGATTTTCCGCTAGATTACCCAGAGAAAGATTAGCTTCAGGGCGGTCGAGGTTGCTTAGAAAGCGAGCCTTCAGCTCACGAAAAGCTACATCGAAAAGTTTTCTTTCATCAGGAGTGAAAGCTCGAGCGGGAAGACGAGAAAGTACTCGGGCCGCCTCCGTGCGAACAGAAATAATCGGGTCTTTAAGGATGTGACCCAGACTCTGCTTCAATTCGTTGTCGGGGAGATTTTCGAGAGTGTTGACAGCGGCTACCCGAATGACGGGATTTGGGTCGGAAGCACGCGTGCGAGCCTCGGCAAAGCTAGCCGGGCCAAGAAACCTTCTAAGCGCGAGTAAAGCCCCGGATCGAGTGAAGGCAGGTGATTCGAGATCACGAACAGTGTCTAAAAGAAGTTTCTCAGCCTCGGGTTTGTTATTGCGAAATGCATGAAAGGCCTCGGGGTGGCGTACTTCTCGAGGACGATTCGGTCCCTTGAATTCTTCCACTTTTGCCGCAGCCCATGCGGCATCCTTATCTTCGTGGCAACGATTGCAAGCGTTGGGTGTACCATACTTGACACTGAGGTCGGGCCGAGGTACGCGGATGCTGTGGTCGCGACGAGGGTCCACCCCCATATAGGTCTTTTCCGGCATATGACATTCTACGCATTGAGCACCTTTGGTTCCCATCTGATGAAAATGATGGGCCGGTGAATCATAAAGGGTAAGGTTGACTGGCGTAGGCGAATGACAACGCATGCACAGTTGGTTGCCTTTGACGTAAGTTCGAGCAGTGTGCGGGTCGTGACAATCGGCGCACTTCACACCCTTGTGAAACATTTTGCTTTGAATGAAGGATCCGAAAACATAGACCTCGTCGTCGATTTGTCCGTCCACGTGATATGTGGGAGCGCTCATGTCGGGAGCCCAAGGCTGGGCTACCTCGGGTAAAAAATGATCTAGGAATTTGGAACCAACGTGATGCCCGGGATGTACGAACCCTCGACGAGCATGGCACTTTGCACAGGACTCAATCTGTGCCTTGTTTGAACTGTTAACGTCCGCAAGTCCATAGTGAGGCATGCCTTGCCAACCATTGTTTGCTTTGGCCATTTCAACATGTTTCCGACCAGGTCCGTGACAAGCTTCACAGGCAACGGTCATCTCGGAATAGGAAGTCGAGAACTTTTGAGTTTTGGGATCAAACTCCTTACGAAGGTTAGTCGAGTGGCAATCGGCGCACATGTGGTCCCAATTCTGCATGGAACGAGTCCAGAAGAGAGGATCGCTTGGCTTAATGTGCTCATCAGGATAAATGTGATACCATTTTTTTCCTTCGACATCCCAACAAGTGGGCAGGACTTGCATGCGACCATCGGGGAACTGAACGAGATATTGTTGGAGGGGTTCCCAACCAAAGGTGTGTTTCACCTGAAAGACTTCCATTTCACCGTTTTGATTTTCCGTTTCCACCATGTACTTTTCACCCTCCCGGAAAAAACGCGAAATGACGCCGTATCGCTCGAAAGTAGTGTTGTTGAAATCACCCCGAACAGTTTCAGGCGTTGGCAACTCCATGGCGTGGAAGTGATGAGAACCTTTCCACTTCTCGTGTTGATCCGAGTGGCATTGAACACAGTTGGCAACTCCCACGTACTCGTCGAGACGAAGATCTCCGGTCGAGGCAACTGTTCGGCTCGTAACGTTTGAGTCCAATCCATCGCTACATGAGGGAAGTAAACACAACGCCCCAAGGAGTACTAACCCCAAAGTCAATGACGCAAATTGGTTTCTTCCAGAAATCACAGGATTTTTATCATGGTGATTTTCACAAAATTTGCAATCCGTGGCTTCAGGCGAAATTTCTCAATCGATTAAATTAAAGACCATGGCAGAAATTTTCATTCAAAAAGTTCAGATTCAATAGCTTTCCTAACCTTGCTTGCGAGGTTCTAAAGAAATTTCTATTTGTCGCAAATAAATGTTATAAAAACGCAAAAAGGCGTCTATTTAGCGTCGTAAGGAGAAACTAAGCGTGAGATTGTTAGAAATTTATTGATAAAGCTTAGGGAGAAACTTAAATAATCTTATAAGCATTATTAACTGGCGTAAATTAAGTATTTTAAGGAAACATTTCACCATGAGTGCGATTCACATTTCTAAAGACGGTCAACAGTTCGGACCTTATTCAGTCGAGCAAATAAACGAAATGCTCGGACAACAACAAGCTGTGCTTTCGGATAACGCATGGATGGATGGCATGGAAGGCTGGGAACCCCTGAACTCCGGGGTTTTCGTTAATCTTGGAATCGGACAAAGCTCAGCAAGTGCTGCATCGCCAGCAGCAAAACAAGCGAACCAGACCCCGATACAATATTCCGGGGCATCTGCTCAGGCAGCAGTCCCAACAGGTGGAGGAAGTTTCAGCATCGGAGACTCGTTGTCCCAAGGTTTTGACTTTTTAAGGCGAATGTCGGGGCAAGCATCTTATTCGTAATAATTACCGGAGTCGTAGGAGCCATTCCTTTCGTCGGAGCTCTTCTCATGCCTTTAATGCTGATCAATTTCATGGCTGGAGTTAAAAAGTATCGAAACGACGCCATTCCTTTTGACATAGGTCAACTTTTCGACTTCTCCCATGCCGTCGACAAAATCATCGGACCATTGCTCGTAGGGATTTTAATTTTGATTGGCACGATCTTTCTAATCGTGCCCGGGATCATACTCGCCCTCATGTGGGCATTCTTATTTTGCGTATTGGCTGATCGCCCTGGAACGTCGTTCGCCGAAGCAATGGAAATTTCGGCGGCGGTAACAAAGGGAAATCGTTTATCGATTTTCCTATTTGGGATCGTTTGCGGGTTGCTCGCCTTTGTCAGTATGATTCCTTTGGGTCTCGGACTACTCGTTACGATTCCCATGATACAAGCAGCCATGTACTGCGCATACGAAAGCTGCAAGGGGAACTCGTAACCCATAACTCTCCCTTTTCCGAAACAAAAGGGCATCCGCCCTCAGAGAATGCCCGTAGCTTCGGACTTCTCTCTGTAAACCATGCTTTCGGCACGGGCAGCATAGCATTCCCCCAGCATTTGCTTTCGAGTCTTGAGGTTTCCCGACTCGAAATCAATTTCCTCGGATGACTTTTCCTCTTCTTGCAACAAACGAGTTTCAAGGGATTCCTGATCCTCCTCGGATCCATCGGCGTAAAGATGAATCATGGGATAACCCTCTGTCGCGAGAGACCTCCCGACAAGTATCGATCGGTGGCAGGTAAGTGGATCTTTCTCTGCGCAAAGCAAAGCGATTCTATATTTCCCCGCTCCCTTACGAAGACGTTCAAGTCCATCCCCAAAGGTCGAAGTCTTTTCAATTAGATCGTAGCGGGCGATGCCGTCCAGGTAACACTCCGCTTCATCTCGCCGAGCACCCAATTCCTTTCCAAGAAAAACGTACAGCAGTCCGGCGGATTCAAGAAAAGTCTTCAAGGGATCGCGGGAATAGGCAGGTTCACGTTCCGAGTAAGGTTGGGAGCGTAAATCCGCCACTACCTCAATGCCTTTGGACTTTAGAATCTCGATAAACCGCTCGATCGCCAAACCCGCATAACCGATCGTGTAGATCATGGGGAGTGATGAGGAAGTTTCAGGTTCAGTGGGAATGACCTCCAATTCCTCGAGTTCAGGTGCACACACTTCCCCGTCATTAGGTTCCACCTCTAGTTCCATTCGCCATCTCGCCAATATTTCGAGGACGCCCTTGCCATACTTCCGCACCTTCGCCTTGCCCACACCTTTGACGGCAAGGAGTGCGTCCTCGTCTTGAGGAAGACTGGCCGCCATTCCGCGAAGAGTGGCATCCGAAAAGACCTGATAGGGTCGCACTCTGCCCGTTCTGGCTCGTGCTAGACGGAATTCTCGCAACTCCTCGAACACCTGCTCCCGAAGGTGCTCCGGGGTGACTGCCTCCGGAGCATCGTCCGCAGTTTGATCACCGTACCGCCGCCCACCCTTCTTCTTCGAAACCTTGCGCGTAAGAAACAATTTGGCGTCGAAGGATCCAGCAAGAAAAGCAGGAGCCTCCGAACCAAGACCGAGGACGGTAAACTTCTTTTCCTCGTCGATGTGACGTGACTCGAGAAGTTCTTGCCCGAGAAGCTGATCGATAACGTTTCGAATCTCGGGCTGTTTGTAATCCCGCAAGGTGCCGTAGCTCTCAAGCTGGTCGTGCCCAAACCGACGAACCTTCTCGGTGTCGCCTCCACGAAGCACTGAGGACACCTGCAAAGAACCAAAGCGTTCTCCAAGATCGCTTACGCAACGCAACACGCTCAACGCCACCTCGTGACTGTTCGCCATTTCCGGCAGTTCCTCTAGACACACGTCGCAGGCACCGCACGATCCCGGATCCAAGTCCTGCCCAAAATAGCGAGCCAGAAACCGGTGACGGCACTGGGATCCGGAACTGAACCGATAGGTCTCGGAGAGACGAGCGAGGGATGGTTCCAATTCGGGAGAACCTTCACTCAAGCTCTTCTCGACAATAAACTTCCACAAGGCAAAGTCCTCTCCCGAATAAAGCAGTATGCACTCTGCGGGATCACCGTCGCGTCCCGCCCTCCCCGATTCCTGAGAAAAGTGCTCGATGGATTTCGGCATACGAGCGTGGAGAACATAGCGCACGTCCGTACGATCAATGCCCATCCCGAAAGCCACCGTCGCGACCACCACCCGACACTCGTCCGACATAAAAGCATCTTGTACGCGAGATCGATCTGAGCTTACCATTTCGCCATGGTAAGCCATTGCGTTCACTCCTTGCGCCTGCAGTTTCTCAGCCAGCGCAACCGTATCCTTGCGGCGGATGGCGTAGACAATCCCAGCATCTTTGGGATTACGCTGGACGACGGAAAGAATTTGGTCGAATCCATCTCCCTGGCGGGGGTAAAACTTGTAGGTCAGGTTCGGCCTGTCCACGGACCCGATCACGAGTTCCAAATCTCTCATTCGAAGACGATCTCGAATATCGTCGATTACCCTTGGAGTGGCCGTGGCCGTACAAGCGAAAAAAGGTATTTCCGACCATCGTTCCCTCAATTCGCCCAAGGCGAGGTAATCGGAACGAAAATCATGCCCCCATTGGCTTATGCAATGAGCCTCGTCGACTATGACCATACCAATTTCCAATCCCGATACCAATTCTTCGAATCCTTCCCCACGCACCCGCTCAGGCGTTACGTACAACATGGAAAGTCCTCCCCCTCGCAAGCGTCGTAAAGCCTCACCCCGTGAAGCCGCATCCTGAGAACTGGCAAGCATTTCAGCGGCGACGCCGTTTAGCTTGAGCCCGTCCACTTGGTCCTTCATCAAGGAAAGGAGAGGAGATATTACCAGATTCAGCTTCCCATTGCAGATGGAAGGGGTCTGAAAACAGAGACTTTTCCCGCCGCCTGTGGGCAATACGAGCAACACGTCGTGCCCCGTCAAGGCAGCCTCTATGGCTTCCTTCTGATTGGGATAGAGACGATCGAAACCCCAAGTTTCGCGAACGATGTCGAGATAGTTTTGCATGGATTGTTTAAAGAGACTTTCTTCGGAAAGCTTTGTCGGCAAGTCAAGGCAAAGGACTATTGCCAAAATCTTGCTTTGAAGTCTAATTATAAGCTATGTTACGGGGACTCATTATTGCTGCGATCTCCATAGTGCATGAATGCCTGCAAAGCCCGAAAGGCAATCGACTGCCTTTTCGTTCGCGAACGCACGGCCTTAACTTGCGAAAAGTCATAACCACTTCTTCCACGATGCTTTTTCGAGTGGAACTAGATTCTCTCAAAGAAGAAACCCAAGCGGCCTTCGCTCTGCCTGAAAAATGATTGGTCGACTAACGCCATTTTTCCTTCCTCTTGCTGTCGTCGTCTTAGCCCAAGAGGATGAACTGGAACCGATAGAAGCTCTGGGCATTGCGAGAACCGCGAACAGTGCGGAAAACATTGTTTTCGATCGTCAAGATATCGACGCATCACCAAGCATATATTTAGACGATCTCCTCCGATCCAATCCATATTTCTCTACCTACCGCAGGTCCAGTTCGAGCATCGCTCACCCGACAAGTCAAGGGGTTTCCCTCAGGGGTGTCGGAACTAGTGCAGCTTCCCGTTCCGTCGTACTCCTGGATGGGATTCCTTTAAACGATCCGTTTGGCGGCTGGGTACGCTGGAATCGCTTCTCTCTTACAGATCTTGAAGCCGTTCGCTTCGAGCGAAAAGGCGCTCTTTCCTCCTCGGCGGGAAATATTTCTCTTCAGAGCCGTCGTCCCGCCGACAAGCCAATCCGCCGACTTATTCTGGCTGGCGGCAACATCTACGGCCTATCAGCCGATGGCTTTATCGCAAGCGCTGCCAAAAATGAAGGATGGGAAGCCACCGCGAGCTTTCGAACGAATGATTATGCGGGGCATCCCGTGGTTAGAGCTTCCCAACGAGGTGCTATAGACGAGGATGCATGGAGTAGCATGCACTCCGGACGCACTACCCTATCGAATCAGCTTTCCATTGGCCGCCTCTATGCGACTTTCTCTGGTTTTGTTGATAAGCGAGGCAATGGAACACCTCTCGGGCGTAACCAAGCGGATGGTTTCGACTGGTCATTGGGACTACAAGGACTGATGTCTCACACCGCGCTATTTGGTCAAGAATATGATTTTTCCAGCGCTTTCCCAACTGTAACCGGAGTAAAGACAGAGCGTGCCTCGGAAAGAGTAGTACTCGACCAGTTCTCCGTCCCTGCATCATCCCATGGCTTCCTTCACGAACACTCCCTGGATGTCGGCGAGCACCAACTCGGTCTCGCTCTTGTCGCTCTGCGAAGAGAAGGTTATACTCACGAAATCAACAAGTTTACCGATGTATCCCGACGGGCAGGTGGAAGTCAAACCCTGATCGACCTTTCGTTTGTCGATGAATGGAAACCTAAGGAGAGTTGGAACCTTATTACCGAATTCAAGGCGGAATGGTTTCGCAACGAAGATGGCATCCGGAGAGGTTGGGCAACTTCCACTGACAGCTTTCCCGTTCGTGATAATTTTAGCCTAGGTGGTTCATTAGACGTATCGAAGGCTTTCTCCGAAACGGTCGAGACTCGAGCCGCAATCCGGTCCCATGTCCGACACCCCACCTTAAACGAACTTTATCGTCCCTACCGAGTGGGTAGTTTCTCCGTAGAGGCCAACGCGAATCTCAAAGTCGAACGTATCACAGGAGTTGAAATCGGTCTCGATTGGCAAATCACAGAAAGCTTGTCGGCTTCGTTCGGTCTTTTTCATGATCAAATTCACGATTCCGTGGCCAATGTTTCCAAACTTAACGACCCTAGCTCCGCCACCCGCCGCAATCTCGATAAAGCTGAGCTTCAAGGTCTCGAACTCCGAGTCGAACAATTACTTACGGAAGAACTCTCTGTTCGCCTGCACGGACTAATGATGGACACGGAGATCAGGAGTTGCCCGGAAAATCCGAAGCTTGTCGGAAACCGTTTTGCCCAAGTTCCGAACCTTCGAGCCACTGCCGCGCTAGTCTGGTCTCCAAGTCATTGGTCGGTTCAAGTCGATGCTCGCCACGAGTCCGAACGCTTCGATGATACTCGCAATTCCCGATTGCTCGACAATTGCCTCAACCTCGACATCTCTCTTTCCAGAAGATTTTCTAAAAACAAACGCATGTTCTTTACTGTAAACAATTTCTCAAATGAGGAAATTCAAACTCATCGTTCTTCCGAGGGTATCATTTACCAAGAGGCTCGGAGAAACTGGACAGCAGGTTTAGATTGGAAATTCTGAAAAGATTTTTCAGCTTGTTTCGTCTTTTATCTTGGTTTTGCTCAATCTGTTGAAGGCTATGGGTCGTTTCCGCCGTTAATGAAAGAAGCTCTAAATCCACTATTTGCTGACAAATCTTAAGCCAGCATTTGATTTGGTGCGAGGAAACGACTATATAAAGCTTGAGTATGAATTATTTTCTCTACAGAATATTTTTTTCATAGAGCGTGAAGTCCCTAATTAGAAACTATAAACTCATATAGCAATGAATCACAGAAGTTTAAGCTGGAAAAACATAGGGTCGATTTTATTTATTTTCATTACTTTCACATCATCGGCTCGTGATTTCTCTTCAGTTAACGGTCAGAAATTATCAGGAGAGGTTGTTAAGTATTACGGGGATTACATACTTTTTAAAAGATCTGACGACCATCAACTTTTCCGTTTTAAAATGGAAATTCTTTGCGACAAGGATCAAGCTTTCGTCAAAAACAACTTTGCCCCGGATCGTGAGGCAGTTCCAACACTTACCAAACCCCTTTCTCCCCGTGATGTCAGCAAGTTTGCATTAGGAGTTGATGGCTTAGTCGAAAACCAACTTCGAAAATACCGTCAAAGACCCAACAAGACAATCGAGGACGAGGCTTTTTTACGGCGTGCTTACTTGAAGATTGTCGGAAGGATTCCATCTCTGGAAGAAACTCATTCTTTTATTAAAAACGGCCGAAGGACTACCAAGCGGCAAGAACTAGTCGATCAGTTGCTCGGTTCTGATGGTTACGCCAGCAACTGGTACCATTTCTGGGCTGACATTCTTCGTGTTAAAGAACGCATGCAAGGCGCTGCAGGTATGTCCGGAAAACCATATGTTGCATTTATCAAGGACTTTGTCCGCAGCAACAAACCATACGACCAATTCGTCAAAGAATTGCTGTCCTCCAAAGGTCCTGTTTGGGAAAAAGGCAATGGCGCAGTGGGCTATTATTTTCGAGACAGAGGCATGCCATTAGACAATATGGCCAATACGGTAAGAATTTTTCTGGGAACCAGTCTGGAGTGCGCTCAGTGCCATGATCACCCCTTTGATCGATGGTCTCAGAAGCAATTTTACGAAATGGCTGCCTTTACCCATGGTGTTGGTGATGCCCGTAGAAAAGTGGGTACTGAAAATTTGGCTACCTTCAACAAACTCGTTCGTGAAGAGCAAAAAGAAGATCAAAAGCTTCGTAACGTGGCCAGGGGAATCCGAGACATCATTCAGTTTGGTGTCGACGATCCAGGCAAAGGCAAAATCCGTCTCCCCAAAGACTATCAATATGACAACGCTAAACCCAACGAGGAACTAGAAGCTCGCACGATTTTTGGTCTGGCCGTAGAGCTCGATGAAAACCTTAAGGAAATTGGTTCGCGAGAAGCTTATGCCAATTGGCTGGCATCCGATGCAAATCCTCGTTTCACCACTGTCATCGCTAATCGGCTTTGGAAAAAAGTCATGGGTATCGGATTGATCGAGCCAGTGGACAATATGATGGACGATACCACCGCTACCAATCCGGAACTTCTAGAATACCTGGATAAGCTTATGGTCGCCCTCGATTATGACATCAAGGAATTCTTGCGAGTTCTCTACAACACCAAAACGTTTAATCGTGCTACTCCTTCCGAACAGTTCAGTCTCTCCTCAGAAACTCCCTATCTTTATCCAGGTCCGATTTTGGAACGCATGACTGCCGAACAAATTTGGGATTCCCTTCTTGTCCTAACCTTTCCCGAGATCGATAAGCGTAAAGTAAAAGACAATCCGGCGGAGTACGGGCGTTTTGAGCGCTACTCGGAAATGTCGGGAGAGGAACTATTGGCGGAGGCTATCATGATGTCCGCTGGCGGCAAAAATATGATGATGAACAAGGAGGACGGTATGATGGCGGCAAAAGCGGGACCAGCGGAAAACGTAAATTGTCCAATTAAGCCGGGGCGAGCCGTTGATCCGGGAATTACTGTCGTAAGCCAAGGCAAGACCATCGCCTTCTGTTGTAATGGTTGCAAAAACAAATTCTTGGCCGATCAGGTAGTACCAAAACCAACTAAAAGTTTAAAAGGTACAGCCGATAAAAGTATGGGGGTGATGGACAAAGGAGTAAAATATGTAAATGCTAGGGAAGCTCGGGCATCCGAAATCGGTTCCCCCGCTCCAGTTGGCCATCTCGTACGCGAATTCGGAGGTTCCGACCGCGAACAAATTCAAAATAGTCATCGTGATGCTTCAGTTACTCAAGTTCTTTCCTTGCTCAATGGCTATGTTGAGAAAAAAATTCTGAAGAACAAGAAATCGGAAATTCTTCTGAATCTGGGAAAGTCTGAAAACATGGAAGACAAGATTAATACCATTTTCTACACCATTTTCAATCGTAAGCCTGATGCAAGAGAGGAGCGAGACTCGAAGGATTTCGTTAAAAAGTTTGGTGACGATGCTTACCCTGATCTCATTTGGACCCTCGTGAATAGTCACGAATTTATTTTTGTCCAGTAGGAATTCCATCTAACAAATTTTCTATATTCCATAAATCCATACAGCTATGAAACAACTTATCAGAAATTTTGACGACCTTGGCAGACGCCAATTCATCGCTCATGCCGCAAAAGCCTGTCTTGGAGTAGGTCTCCTGCCAATGCTTGGAGACAAAGTTAGTAGTCCGCTTAATGCTCTAACCCCAGGAGTTCGTCATGCTACCGCGAGATATGTGATATACCTAAATATGGCAGGTGGAATGACTCATCTCGACACACTCGATCCGAAACCGAACAACCCCAAGGTGCAGGGACCGACCAAAGCCGTGCAAACGAGTGCAGATGGGATTATTTTAGCGGAAAATTTCTCGAAAACCGCAGCACACATGCATAATGCAGCTGTGATTCGCTCGATTTCCACTAACCAAGGAGCTCACGAGCAAGCTGGTTATTTAATGCACACAAGCTATGTTAAGCGCGGTACCATAGTTCACCCTACTTTTGGTAGTTGGGTGGCGAAGATGTCCGGACAGATCAATCGAACGATTCCAATGAATGTTCGCATCGGAGGCGGCAGCAACGAACTAGGCGCAGGGTTTCTTGAATCTCAGTTTGGGCCACTTCCCATTGGAAACCCAAAGGCAGGACTCGCAAACAGTAAAATGGCGGATTATTTAAACGAAGACCGTTTTGGGCGACGCCTAGCCATGGCTGACAAGATGAACACCAAATTTGTGGGTCGTTTCCCCCAGAAAAAAGTTAGAGCTTACACCGATCTATACAAGGATGCGGTCAAGCTGATGAGAAGCGAAGACCTTAAGGCGTTCGATATTGCTCAGGAACCTAAAAACATTCAAGAGTTCTACGGTGAATCCAATTTCGCCCAAGGTTGCCTATTGGCCCGTCGCTTAATTGAAAATCAAGTTCGTTATGTCGAAGTTACACGCGGTGGTTGGGACACGCATGACGAGAATTTTGATAGAGCTGGCGAAAACTGTATGGATGTTGACCAAGCACTCAGTGCTTTACTCTACGACCTAGAGCATCGGGGACTTCTTAAGGAAACTCTTGTTGTACTTACTTCGGAATTTGGTCGCACCCCCGACATCAATCCTCGCAATGGTCGTGATCACTGGCCCAAAGCTTTCTCAGCTTTTATGGCAGGTGGTGCGATTAAGGGCGGGACGGCTTACGGTAAAAGTGACGAGAACGGCAAAGAGGTAGCGGAAAATCCAGTCAAACCACCCGACTTGAACGCAACAATTGCTTACGCTTTAGGATTGCCGTTGAACGAAATTCAATATTCGCCCTCCGGTCGTCCGTTTACGGTTGCTCACAAAGGTGAACCCATTCTCGACATCCTTGCTTAGGAAGGTCGAGCTGGAATACCTATGGCGAAGATAGTCGCCACCATATTCATCGCAGTCATTTTGTTGTCTGCTCAAAGAACCGTATTAGCGGTCGAGCCTTTCCGCACTTTCAACACGGTACAGGGCCACTCCATGACAGCCAGATTCATTGGTTATCAAGGAAATCAAATATATATAGAAGGACAGAATGGCCAACGTTTCGCACTTCCCTACGAATCACTTCAGCCAGATGACCAACGCTATTGCAGTGATGCAGTAAGCAAAAAACGGGTTCAGCAAGGGACGCCTCCTGCCGCACCGACATCTCCTCAACCTGAAGTGACAGTTCCGTCTACTTCCAGTAATTCTGAACCGAAATCAGCCCCCCACCCTTCTCCCGAATCTCAACCAACTCGTCTCAGGTCAGGATCGTTTTTTAGCCATAAAATAGCTCCCTTGGGAGTAGACCCTGAATCCATGACTTCAGTTGGGGAGATGCCCGCTCCCGGTGAACCCATTGATTTTCAATCCCATGTACTGCCTTTGCTTCAAGAACGCTGCACGGATTGCCACGGGGCTCCATTTGAAAAGAATGGACGAACTATAACTCCGAAAGCGGGTCTACGCCTTGACACCTTCGAAATGGTTCTAAAAGGCACCTTGGACGGACCTGTCGTTACACCCGGGAATATAGTTGAGAGTGTTTTGTTCGAGCTTATGACTCTCGATGAAGACGACTCAGATATTATGCCACCCAAAGGAGGCAAACTTGCACCTGAACAGATAGATGTTTTCAAGCGTTGGATTGAAGAAGGAAGCAAGCCAACTTCCACAGGAAATGATTCCGCAGGAGGTGGTTCCTTGCCTGCCGTCGGTCAACCCGTTGACTATGAATCACATATCAAACCTATATTTGCTCAACGTTGCCTAGAGTGCCATGGAGAACCTTATGTGAAAAACGGTCGCACCATAAACCCTAAAGCCGGTCTACGTTTAGACTCTTACGAACTGATTATGAAGGGAACCCTTGATGGTCCAGTAGTGCTCCCAAAAAATATAGCGGAAAGCACACTTTATATTTTAGTAAATCCCGAAGAGGCAGACGACACTGAAATAATGCCACCGAAGGGCGATACGCTCGCTGCTGAGCAAATCGATGCAATCAAGCGTTGGATTTTGGAAGGTGCTCTTGACAAAGCCGCCGCTACCGCAGTTGATCCAAATGCAGTTCAAGCACCTAGCGCGCCGGCATTTACAAATAGTTTTCAAAAATCCACTCCCCTTGATGAACTCGGAAAAAGAGCCCGACCAGTAGGAAAACCTCAAATTGCAGCCGCCGAAAAAACAGGTGCCTTCATTACTCCGTTGGCGAAAAAACATTCGCTCCTTCGAGTTGAATTTTCGTCCAACGCCCCGAGTATAGACGATTCCGCTCTTCAACGGTTCAGCAATATTCGCAATAACATTTCCCATCTTGACCTTTCTCGAACTAAGGTGACGGATCGTGGAATGGGAGTTCTTCGTAGTTTCTATAACCTGACTTGGCTGAGTCTGCGAATGACCTCCGTAGGCGACGACGCCCTCACTGCCCTCAACAAATTACCTTCTCTTTGGTACATCAACCTCGTGGGAACGGAAGTCACCGACAAGGGAATCCAAACCTTAGCTGCCATACCTTCTCTAAAGGAAATTTATCTCTGGAACTCTAAGGTTTCAGATGACGGAGCGGCCAAACTGCAAGAAGCCCTGCCGAACGCCAAGATCATACACAGGTAGTGGCAGAAGAGTACCTCTTAGCATGAGAGATTCACCGCTAAGTGAATCCATCTACTTTATTTTGTAGTAGTAGTGTTCTAATTAGAAACAAATCAGGGCGTCTCTTAGGTTGTTATTACATCTGAAATAATAGTTGTATAATGCAAACTTCAGTTTGCTTTATTCTATTTATACCATAATTTATTAGGTTATCTAGATGCCAAGAAAAGATAATTTGACAGCACAGGTTTCGGTTCTCCTAAGCGAAAACGAAAGAAAGATTCTTTCCCAAGAATCCTTCGACGAAAATAGGTCAATCTCCCAAATCGCCCGACTCGCTATCCAGAAGCACATAGATGGCCAAGAACACTTCATAAACGCTGGGATCAATGGTTCTATCGAGGAAGTTTTCACTTCTCTCGGTCGGCAATTAGGCAAGTCTATGGATATTCTAGGGAATCTTCGCCTTATGTTGTTCGAGTCGACAATCAAAGGAGGCAATTATCTAGGTAGTTACGTTTCCGACAACGCAACTGAAATAACAGGATATGAAAAAGAAGACTTGTTAGACAGTGATTTCTTCATCTCCCGAATTCTCCCGCAAGACCGTAAACATTTCATCGCAGAGACTAAACTCGGCATTCAAAGAGGTACTTGCGAAGCCACTTTTAGATTCAAGATGCATAATAGCACCTACGAAATGACACGTATCTACTTTTCCTTGAAAAATAAAAATCATGTATTCGGAACTTGGCAGATTATTTCCGAACTCCTCTCTCCTGCGTAACTCATCTTATCAAGTTTAATTTCGAAAGGATCTTAATAGTATTTTTTTTCGTGGTATTTGAGAAACCCGTAGGACTCAAAAAAAATGGGTTGTTCATCAAATCCTATCTCGCCAAAGCAGATTGCTGACGTCATGTTATTCCTATGTCGCTAATCAGGGAGCATTTCAATTTTGAAGCCATCTTTGGAGTTGCTGTTTCCTTTGAACTTGCCGTATCGAAGTCATGACTACTACTTTCGATCTTGAGTCTGTCCGCGGAGACTTCCCCATCCTCGAAAAAAGCTTTCGAGGCAAATCTCTTGCCTACCTCGACAACGCCGCGACCTCCCAAAAGCCCAACGCCGTAATCGATGCCATTGCCAACCACTATCGAAATTCCAACGCCAACGTGCATCGTGGCGTCTACGCTCTTGCGGAGGGAACTGAATCTGCCTACGTTCATGCCCGTAAAGTCATCGCTGATCATCTCGCCGTCTCCACCGAAGAAATTATCTTTGTCCGCGGAACTACTGAAGCTCTTAATCTAGTCGCTCAAAGCTACGCCCGCACGCACCTGAATGAAGGTGACATTGTAGTTCTCACCACAATGGAGCATCACGCTAATATCTTACCATGGCAACTAGTGCAGACGCAAACGGGAATCGAGATCGAGATCTCTCCCATCCTTGAGGATGGATCTCTCGATCGAGATGCACTCTGCGCTCTTCTCGATCAGCCCAAAGTTAAGCTTCTCTCGCTCTGCCATGTTTCCAACTCCCTCGGCACGGTCAACCCCGTTGTCGAAATCGTTGCAGAAGCCAAGGAGCGTGGGGTGGTCACCGTAGTCGACGGAGCCCAAAGCATTTCTCATGGCCCAATCGATCTCCGAGAAATCGATTGCGACTTCTTCGCCTTTTCAGGGCATAAGGTATTTGCCCCAATGGGCATCGGAGTCCTCTATGGGAAGAGGGATCTACTCGCCGATATGCCCCCATACCAAGGCGGGGGCGATATGATCGATGAAGTGACTTTCGAAAAAACCACCTTCGCCCCCCCGCCCCAGCGCTTCGAGGCGGGTACGCCCAACGTGGAGGGCGCAATCGGTCTCGGTGCTGCCATAGAGTACATCGGCAACCTCGATCTTGCCGCAGCGGCAGCCCATGAGCAAGCCCTACTAGAGCAAGCTACAGACGGGCTGGAAGCTCTTCCGGGCCTTACGATCCATGGAAGTGCACCCGGCAAGGCCGCCGTAGTTTCCTTCACAATAGACGGCATCCACCCGCATGATATAGCCACCTTTCTGGATGCCGAGGGCATAGCCATTCGAACGGGTCACCATTGCTGCCAACCCCTGATGGAGCACCTCGGTATCTCCGCCACCGCTCGGGCATCCTTTGCCTTCTACAATTCGAAAGAGGAAGTGGCTCGGCTTGTCGAGGCTCTGAAAAAGACAATCGCCTGCTTTCAATAATTCGGTTTTTTTCACTTTAAGAAACTTCCAAGCCGCCTTTCTGAACTTAAGCCCTTCTTTGTTACACACCATCAACAAAATCCTTACTAAACCCTCATCATGTTCAAGCAACTGCTATCCATTCTTACATTTTTAACGATCCTCCCCTTTGCTCTCGTCGCCAAGGACGATGATGCCAAACCAACCGGCCCGTTTGCCCAGCAGACAATCGATCTCGGCGTGGTCGTATCCGACATCAGGAAATCGCTCGCCTTTTACAAGGGCGTCGTCGGCTTCACTGAAGTGGAAGGCTTCAAAGTCGCGGGAGACTTCCCCAATAAAGTCGGCCTTACGGACGGTGCCGCTCTTGATATTCATGTCCTAGTACTAGGCGAAGACGAGACCGCTACTAAGCTCAAGGTAATGCAGGTGAAGAGCGAAAAGCCTGCCCGCGTAATCAAACAGCGCCACATTCACACCACCACAGGGTTTTCCTACGTCAGCATCTTCGTGACCGACGTCGACGCCGTTCTCGAGCGTGCTAAGTCCGCTGGTCACAAGTCCTATGCCCAAAGTCCGCAGCGACTCCCCGCCGGGCTCCCGCAGGATGTTTGCCTACTCATGCTTAAGGATCCCGACGGTAACTTCGTTGAGATCATAGGTCCCCTTACGAAGAAGCTGCAAAAGACCAAGTGACTTTGCGTTCCTGTCCAGGCTCGGCGCTCTTCCTAGCCGTCCTCGGAGGCGCTTTGAATCTGAGCGGCAAGGAACCTGAATTGCGAAACGAGATTCGCGTCCACTTCGACGCTCACCCCGAGGGCACCTACAAAATGCGGAGCTTCCGAAAAGACTGGAGCAATGCATTCCTCGGTCAGTTTCACCAACGGTCCGACATTGTGGCGGAGTCCATCGGCAACAGCCTTCGCGTGAATTATCCTCGAGGTTCTATTGGTCCCAACGAGGGTGGCGGTCAATTTCGGGAGCGCCTGGCGCCCCGCAAAGCTTATCGGCTCACATACCGCGTAATTTTTGAGAAAGGCTTCGACTTCCGCAAGGGCGGTAAGTTGCCCGGCCTCGCCGGAGGTAAAGCCAATACCGGCGGCAAGAAACCGACTGGCGACGGTTGGTCCTCACGCTACATGTGGGGAGAAGGCGGGAACCTCACTCTATACCTCTACCACCTTCACCAAAAGACTGACTACGGCGACCGCATCGAACTAAAAGCCAAGGCTGTTTCTGGCCATTGGCTCCAATTCGAACAAGAGGTAACAGTCAACGCTCCCGGCAAAGAGAATGGAAGCATCCGCGTTCGGATAGACGGTAAGCTCGCACTGGATCAGCAAGGGCTCAGTCTCCGCGGAAAGGTCAAAACTGACGTCGCCCTCGTCGACCAATTCCTTTTCTCTACCTTCCACGGTGGCGGAAACAGAGACTGGTCTCCACTGCGCAACTCTTATGCCCGCTTCGACGATTTCGTCATAATTCCGATGCACTAGTATCCTTCGGAAGCATTTTGGGGAATTCGATGACAGATCCGGAAATAGCCAAAACCCTTTTTGCTCTATATTCGAATATATTGCCTTAGGGAGGAATTTTTTCTGCTTAGTGGATTAGACTTGTTCGTATCGTTCTATCCAGTTTTGTGACCATTGCTCGAAGTCACCCGTAAGAATGTGTAGGCGAGCTTTTTCTAAGAGTGAGACGAAGAAGCGAAGGTTGTGAAGCGTGAGGAGGACTCCCCCTAGGCTTTCACCTACTGTCACTAGATGTCGCAAGTAGGCTCTTGAGAATTCTCTTGAGGCGAAGCAATCAGTTTCCACGTCCAATGGAGAATCATCTCTTCGAAAGCGTTCATTGCGAAGGTTCAGGCGACCATTTGCGGTGAATGCCGTTGCGTGTCGGGCTGCTCGAGTCGGCATGACGCAATCGAACATGTCCGCCCCGAGGGCAATCATCTTGAGCAATTGAGGAGGTGTGCCGACCCCCATTACGTAGCGGGGTTTGTCTTTTGGAAGCAAAGGGGCGCACCACGCCACTTGTTCGAGCATTTGCTCCTCTGTTTCTCCTACGCTCACTCCACCGATGGCGTATCCCGGAAAGTTTGAAGTAAGCAGCTCTTCCGTAGAACGAATACGGAGTTCCCTGAATCGTCCTCCCTGGACAATGGCAAAGAGATTACGCCCATCATTTGGTCCTGAGGTTTCTAGCCAAGCATCGGCGCACTTCTTCGCCCAGAGCGTTGTGCGCCTAACCGCATCCTCCACTTCTACTTGGCTGGCATCGGCGGGGGGGCACTCATCAAGGCACATGGCGACGTCGGAGGCCAGAGCATCTTGCATTTCAATGGACTCGCGTGGACCGAGAAAAAGGTCCGATCCATCGAGGTGAGATTTAAAGGCGACTCCGTCATCGGTCAATTTGCGAAGATTCGGAAGACTAAATACCTGAAAACCACCACTATCTGTAAGGATGGGACCATTCCAATTCATGAATTTTGATAGTCCACCTCGTTCTCTCATGATTTCTGAACCTGGTCTGAGACGGAGGTGATAAGTGTTTCCTAGCACGATGCGAGCCTTTACGACCTCCTTTAGGTCGCGTGGCATGATTCCCTTCACCGTACCCTGCGTTCCGACAGGCATGAATACCGGTGTCGGAATGTCTCCTCTAGGTAGTTTCAGGAAGCCCGCACGGGCATCGGACTTGCCATCGATTTTCTCAATTGTAAAGGGGGAGGCGGATGTCATTTCGATCTAGGCGTAGCTTGTTTGGAGTAAGTTTTTCCTTCACTCACTCGTACAGATGCTTGTATATGATATCTATTTACTGTTTATTGCGAATACGAAAGATGGTTCCGTTGCCAAAAATTAAGTATTTTCTTTTTTATCTGAGCGCATCAGTGCTGTGCCTTGCATTCAAAGTGTCCGCCCAAGGCCAAGTTGCGAGCAGGGTTTCCAAAGCAGACTTTCCAGTAAGCGACGCCGTCGTCGAGAGTATTGCCAACGGCGTGATCGTAGTGGCAGCACAACGTCTTAGCTTTAATCTTAATGATGCAGTAGCACTTAAACTGCTTCAAGTGGGCGGGTATTTGTCGGCAGGCAACGAGAAAGCTCTTTACCTCAAGGGCCTTATGGATGCGAAGCAGGCTATTCCTCTAGGAGTGCTCGGAGGAAGGGTGGACGAAGGTGCTCTCGCAAAGTATTTGCTCGATTTGGGAGGTTCGCAGAACCCCTCCTTCTTTCGCTTGCTTGCCTTCAATCTTGCGGGATTGCTACAACCTGGCAACAGGGCGGTTTTGGTTGAATTGCACAAGGCCAAACAAATGGGGATTTCATCGGACCTAGAAAGTGTGCTGAAGCAATTGCACTTACCCTACCCTATCCATTTAGTGAAGGCACTACCCCCTCCAGCCCTTCCGCTGATATCAGCCAAGCGTTTGGCTGAAGGTGCGGTGAAATTGGCTGAAAGAGAGTTCAACGTAAATCGGCAAAGTCCCAAGGGTTTCCAGATGCTCCAGTTCGCCAAAGCCATTCACCCCGAAAATGTAAACGCTCTCATGCTGGAAGCGCTATTAACCGCCGGGCAACCGATCTCGGGCATCTTCACTGAGGTTACGGAACAAGCCTTTTTCGGCTACTTGAACCAAGCGGTCGAGACCGCTGGTAAAGATGAAAACTTAACTTTGTTGCTACACAGCGTAATTCTTCTACAGCAGCCCACTTCCTTTAAGTCTGTAGTGGCCATGCAAAACGCCAAGAAAAAGAATTTATCAACTGAATTTCGTACCATTCTCGGTCGATTCAATTCGGCTCGAACTCTTGCTTCCACAAAAAAAACAACAATTCCACACCCTAGTACCGGAAGTTCGAAATCTCTTTCGCTCGATGATCGACTTAAGTTGAGTAATTTAACACGCATGCTTATCGACCGAAAATGGACACTTGTGGATCTTTCCACTGATCAGCAGTGGTTTTTTGAATTCCGTATCGTAGGTCCGATTTCGTATGCTCAAGGTCGATGCACGGGTAAGCGAGGTACACGGACCCATAGCTCGCGCCAGTGGGCGATTCGAGATGGAATCCTCATTCTCGAAAACGCAGCAAAGTATGTTTACGAAGAATCCTCTAGGCAATGGAAGCAAGCCAACGGGAAGAATTTAAGCTACATTCGCTAGTTTTCCCAGGCATAGCCAACTTTGGGATTTGAGTTCCCATATCAAGGGGTATCCATGAGTGGTTTTGACGTTATCGGCGACGTTCATGGCCATGCCGGTCAACTTTTACGCCTTCTGGCCAAGCTTGGTTATGAGCGAGAGAGTTCAAACAGTGCGTTTTTGCATGCTGATGGCCGAAAGGTCGCCTTTGTCGGCGACCTAATCAACAAAGGTCCTTCATCTTCGGAAGTAATCAAAATCGTTCGAGGCATGACGGATTCCGGATCGGCTTTTGCAGTTCTCGGTAATCATGAGTTTAATCTTCTTGCCACAAACTTTGTGGGAGAGAAAAAGATTGAGAATGAATACCGAGAGCACCTGGACTGGTTACTTACTCTCCCCTTTTCGGTAGAATTCGAAGGTATAAGAGTGGTTCATGCCGTGTGGCATCCGTCCTCGTTGAAGGTGATTGCGGGGCGAACCTGTAGCGACAAAGACTTTTTACAGAGAGCGATTACAAAGACCTCGCCCGAACATCAGGCCGTGCAGACAGTATTGAAAGGAATCAAGTTACCCTTACCCGACGGCCAAGTGTGTTTGGACCGATTTGGCATACCCCGATCACGAGTTCGGATCCGCTGGTGGCTCGATCCATCTGGATTAACTTATTCAGAGTTGCTCTATCCTGCGCATGAGGGAGCTTCTACGTATTTGGGACCTTCGCTCGAGGATTTGACATATGT
>MDTC01218725.1_pt1 | contig 27435 bp, 26 predicted proteins | sample 811181 | NCBI WGS metagenome assembly MDTC01 (sample SAMN05326644, study PRJNA326480) | marine metagenome | isolation source: seawater | place: Pacific Ocean: North | collected 2011 | reverse complement strand
CTGCTACGAGTTGTCCTCCTTCTTGCCGTGGTCTCCCTCGGCATTACCGTTTGGACTCAGCGGCACCGGCTCACTACTTCTATCGAACAATTGCTCGTCTCGCAGCGTAGTTCAGAGCCAGCTCCAGACCTCGCCACCTACAGGACCCTTTCGAGGGACCTCGAGCAGCACCGCCAGCGCCTCGGCCAATCCTACCTGAAAGCGCCGATTGGGCCTGAACGGAACGCCCTCCTGACCCAGACTCGCGAGCTTTTGCAGATGAGCCTGCCACGCCTGATGCGATGCTGGCTGGGCACCCCATGGGATTTTAACGGGACCGCCCACGAACCGGGCACGGGAAAAGTTGCCTGTGGTTATTTTGTCTCTTCCGTACTTCAGGATGCTGGGTTTGAGGTTGAATGGGCACCCCTCGCCCAACAGGCCTCCCAAAATATATTGGGAACTTTTCTACCCAGGGGAGAAATGAGAATCAGAGTCGGAATGGACTATGACGCCTTTCTCAAAGAGGTCCTCCTCTCCGGACCCGGCATCTATATTGTAGGGCTGGACAGCCACGTTGCGTTTCTTGTCATTACCAGCAGTAATGACATCCGGTTCATTCATTCTTCCGGCTCGAGTCCCTACTGCGTTATCGACGAACCCACGGAGCAATCCCAAGTCCTTCGAAACTCTGACTACCGGGTAACCGGCAATCTGACAGCAAGCGATGAAGTCCTGCGTAAATGGCTCCTCGGGGAAAGATTCAGGACCCAGACGCGCTGAGTCCCCAGCCTGCTCGGGGGTCTCCCGCATCTTCATCCGGCATTGGGGCCCTCTCCCAGAAGTGCAAGGCAATCCTTACGGGAGCGGGGCAACCTTCCAAATGCCCTTTCCAAGGCCGCTCCAGCGTTCACCCCGTCATGACCAACTCCAAGAAGCTCCGTTAACCTCCGCTCATAGTGAAGAAGCGTACGACGGTCCGCCGAAGATTTCGAAAGGTAGCGAAGGGCTCCTCGCAGAAGGTCAAATAACTCAGGCACGGGATGCTCCCGCTCCACGACGGCCTCAAGAAGCTGGCAAAAATAGGCGGCCACCATGGTTTCGGCGTATCCACGCCGCAATTCAGGATGAAACTCTGACACCTCCACCTCCTTCAGAACGTGTAGATCGCTTTTCCGGCTTGGACTCCACACCAGTTCCGCCTCGACAAAGAGGTCAAGCTTTCCTGCAAAAGGACTCGTTGTCCGACGAGCCGCCTTCGCAACCGTTTTCATCAAGCCTGCTTCCCGACAGCACCAATGCACAATGAGGCTGGTATCACCCAACTTGGTAACTCGAGTTACAATGCCTCGTGCCTTTTCCATAACCAAAGTGCTACTTCTCTCGAAACCCTGCATATTAAGGCTACCCGATAAAGATATGACCCGGACACAGCGAGGGTCCACTCACGGAAGAGGGTCTCCCCAAACCTTCAGATCCTGCGACAGCCTGTCAAGGACGCTAAGACCCCGGCCGGCTGCTTGACGGTTTCGATGGCCCCAGACCTGCTTCTCTGTTAAACGTTCTTCTGCCCCAGTGACATGTCTGCACTCGTCTCTCTTCTAGGAATCGCTGTTCTTCTGGGGGTCGCGACCATTTTCTCCTCCAACTGGCGGGCTATTCAGCTCCGCACAGTAACCGGAGCTCTGCTCCTGCAGATCGGACTGGGCGCCTTTGTCCTCTTCACGACGCAAGGTCAGGCAGTGCTGGGGAGTCTCTCTACCTTGGTCCGGGCCATCATTTCCAGTGGGGACAAGGGTATCGAATTTCTATTCGGTGCCCTAGCAGAGCAGGAATCCATGGGCTTTATTTTCGTAGTCCGCGTCCTCCCGGTAATAATCTTTTTCGCCTCCCTTATCGCAGTCCTCTACCACCTTCGCATCATGCCCCTGGTCATTCGCAGTCTCGGAGGTGCTCTGCACAAGATGCTCGGCACGAGCCGTGCCGAGTCCCTCTCGGCTACTGCAAATATTTTTGTTGGTCAAACCGAAGCCCCTCTTGTCGTCCGCCCCTATATCCCCCGCATGACTCAGTCAGAGCTCTTTGCCATCATGGTAGGGGGTCTCTCCTCAATAGCCGGCTCTGTTCTGGCGGCGTACGCGGGCATGGGTGTAAATCTTGAGTATCTCCTAGCCGCCTCGTTCATGGCCGCACCAGGAGGGTTGCTTTTCGCCAAAATCCTTTTCCCTGAAAGCGAAACTCCTGAAGAACATCTCCCCAGCGACGATGCAGAAGACAAGCCGGTCAACGTCCTTGACGCAGCAGCACAAGGAGCCTCTGCTGGCTTGAAGCTCGCCTTGAATGTGGGCGCCATGCTTCTCGCCTTTATCGCACTCATCGCTCTACTGAATATGGGTCTTGGAACAGTGGGAGGATGGTTTGGCAACCCCGATATTTCTCTCCAGCAGATTCTCGGGGTAATCTTTGCTCCTCTTGCCTGGGTTCTCGGCGTGCCGTGGGAAGAGGCCAGTCGGGCTGGTAGTTTTATCGGCCAGAAGATCATCCTCAACGAGTTCGTGGCCTATAAGGCTCTCCTTGATGACGGCTCACTCTCTCCTCTCTCGGAGGGCATTGTGACCTTTGCCTTATGTGGTTTTGCGAACCTCTCCTCAATCGCCATTCTCCTTGGCGGATTAGGCGGGATGGCTCCAACCCGCCGTTCGGACATCGCGCGGATGGGCCTCAAAGCTGTATTCGCAGCCTCCCTCGCTAACTTTATGAGTGCCGCTATTGCAGGGCTTTTTCTAGCCCTGGGTAGTTGAACTCTCCAACGCTCATGACCGGCAACATAACCTCTTCACGGAAAACAATGATTGAGATCCTCTTCGCCCTTACCGTCGGAATCCTTGTCGGCATTATTTTTAGCGCCTTTAAACTCCCGGTTCCTGCGCCCCCCGCCATTGCGGGAGTGGTTGGTATTCTGGGGATTTACCTGGGAGCTCAACTCTGGCCGTTCATCGTGAAACTATTTTCCTGAATTGACTCCAGTATCTGATCCTTGCCCAATGGCCTTTCTTCCCCAGGAAATTATACGGCGTAAACGCGATGGCCATATCCTTGGCCGAGATGAAATCAATTTTCTCGTTAATGGCCTTACCGATGGAAACATCAGCGATGGACAAGCCGCTGCATTCGCAATGGCAGTCTATTTCAAAAGCCTTAGCTCAGAAGAATGTGTCAGCCTGACTCTCGCCATGCGCGATTCCGGAACTGTCCTTGACTGGTCGGATCATCACTTGAATGGGCCGGTGGTCGACAAGCACTCTACCGGTGGCGTAGGGGATTTGGTATCGTTAGTCCTTGGGCCCCTGCTGGCTGCCTGCGGCGGCTACGTCCCTATGATTTCGGGGCGCGGTCTGGGCCATACAGGTGGAACTCTGGACAAGCTGGATGCAATCCCGGGCTACAACTCTACGCCGCAAAACTCCCTTTTTCAGAAGGTGGTCAGGGACACAGGCGTTGCCATCATTGGCCAAACAGAAGTTCTCGCACCAGCTGATGGCCGCCTGTACTCGATCCGGGATACCACTGCAACCGTCGAATCTATCGGGCTGATCACAGCCTCCATTCTCTCCAAGAAGCTTTCCGCGGGTCTCGATTCCCTGGTCATGGACATCAAAGTTGGCAATGGAGCCTTCATGCCAACTCTAGAGCAGTCACGAGCGTTAGCCCAGAGCATCGTGGACGTCTCTGGTGGGGCGGGAACTCCAACTTCTGCACTTATTACTGATATGAACCAGAGCCTTGCTTCGAGTGCTGGCAATGCCATCGAGGTAAGAGAAGCGATCGACTTCCTTACCGGTGGTCAGCGCAATCAGAGGCTGGAAGAGGTCACCCTCTCTCTTTGTTCAGAGGTTCTTCAGACCTCGGGGCTGGCAGATTCTGAAAGTGAGGCCCTTGCAACTCTTCGGAAGGGGCTTGCCTCCGGGCAGGCAGCCGACCGGTTTGCACAGATGGTATGTTCTCTGGGGGGACCTGCTGATCTTCTGGACCGTCCCAGCTACTACCTCCCGCTCGCTCCTGTCTTGAGAGAAATCTACCCCTCTCAGGAAGGGTTCGTTACCTCTATTAATACTCGTGAACTCGGTCTCGCAGTAGTGAAACTAGGAGGCGGCCGAAGCGAGCCGAAGCAGGTCGTTGACCCACGCGTAGGCCTTGGAAAAATCGTAGCCCTCGGAGAAAGGGTAGACCGGAAAACGCCCCTTGCGGTGGTTTATGCTGCCTCAGAAGACTCTGCCCTGAGAGTTGCTGATGACTTGCGATCGGCATTTGCCATCAGTAGCCAGGCCCCGGAAGTTACCCCAGTCGTCCTGGAGAGGGTCGCCTTATCATGAAACGCGTCATCCTCCTGGTCATTGATTCCCTTGGGATTGGGAGCGCTTCCGACGCCTCTGCCTTCGGGGGTGCCGGCTTTACCGACGAGGGAGCCGACACTCTAGGGCATATCGCAAACACATTCGCTCTCGCCGGAACGCCCCTCCAACTTCCCAACCTTGCCCAGCTGGGACTTCTCGAATCATACAAGCTCAAGAATGGAGTCTACCCTGCTGGAATGATTTCCTCTGACAACATCCAGGGAGCGTGGGCCTACGCGAGGGAAACGAGTCTCGGAAAAGACACCCCCAGTGGTCATTGGGAAATCGCAGGAGTTCCGGTTCCCTTCGATTGGTCTTACTTCCCAAGAAGCGTCCCGTTCTTCCCGGAAACGCTTGGTAGCAAAATCGCCAAGCACGGACTCGTCGAGAAATCACTCGGGAACTGCCACGGGTCAGGAACCGAGATTATCCAGCAGTTTGGACAGGAGCATATCATATCCGGTAACCCGATCTTCTACACTTCCGCCGACAGCGTTTTCCAAGTTGCAGCCCATGAGCACCATTTCGGTCTGGAGCGACTCTATAAGCTTTGTCACTGCATTCGCCGGCTCCTTGACGATAGCGAACTGACGATTGGCCGTGTCATTGCTCGCCCGTTTACCGGCACCAGTCCCAGAAATTACAAGCGGACTGGCAACCGCCGCGACTTTGCTGTGCCCCCTCCGGACGTCACGATCCTTGAGAAAATTCAACGAGCAGGTGGATCCGTAACCGGAGTTGGCAAGATCGCCGATATCTACGCCCATGCTGGTATCACTCGAGAGCTCAGGGCTCACGGACATTCTGCCCTCTGGGAGAAGACCCTGTCCGCCCTCCAGCAAAGTGAAGCCAACAGTATCGTAATGACTAATTTCGTTGATTTCGACGCCCTTTACGGTCACCGCCGGGACGCTCAAGGCTACGGTCAAGCCCTCGAAGAATTCGACCGCGCCCTGCCGGCCATATTATCCGCCCTGCAATCAGGCGATCTCCTGATCATCACTGCAGACCATGGAAATGATCCCACATGGCCCGGAACGGACCATACGCGGGAGGATATTCCGATTCTTTTGACAGGAGACAAGGTCCCCTCTGGCACCTGCCTGGGAGCCCGGGAAACCTTTGCAGATATCGGGCAGACGATCGCGGGCTATTTTTCTCTGGAGCCTTTTGCAAAAGGCACTTCTCTTATTTGAACTTCATTTTTTCAAGATGCCCGCTCCCACACCTCACATCGAAGCTATTCCCGGAGATTTTGCGTCCACAGTCCTCATGCCTGGTGACCCTCTCAGGGCTAGACACATTGCCGATGAATTCCTCTCCGACGTTCGTCAGGTCAACGGTGTACGTGGAATGCTGGCCTTCACTGGTCAACACCTTGGGTCCAGAGTCTCCGTGATGGGCAGCGGCATGGGCATTCCTTCCATTTCCATTTACGCCAAGGAGCTCTGGACTGAATACGACGTGGAAACGATTATCCGCGTGGGCAGTTGTGGGACCTCTCACTCCAAGGTCGCCCTACGCGACATCTTGATTGGCACAGGGGCATGCACGGACTCTAAGGTCAACCGAGGCCGCTTTCGAGGCCACGACTTTGCCGCGATTGCTGATTTTAATTTAGCCCGGAAAGCCGTTTCCGCCGCTGAGTCCCTTGAGATTCCTGTCAGAGTTGGAAACCTCTTTTCCGCGGACCTTTTTTATACCCCTGACCCGGACATGTTTGACGTCATCGAGGCCATGGGGGTTCTCGGCATTGAAATGGAAGCTGCCGGACTTTACGGTTGTGCAGCGGAATGCGGTAAGAAGGCCCTAACAATCTGCACGGTCTCGGATCACATCCGCACTGGGGAAGCGACCTCTTCGGTGGAACGACAAACGACGTTCAATGATATGATCCGGATTGCACTGGGAACTATCTCCTGAGCGCGCCCCTCAAAGGAGTCCTGCCAACTTTCTCACCCGCCGCAGAAGGACTTTCACCCTGCGGCTACCCTCTTGAGAACTGACGAAGGAGCCTCCTCTCCTTACCTCAAGAGCTGAGGACACCCGATGGGTTCCGAATTCAACCTCGGTCAGAATTACCTCTATTCTGAGGAAGACCCCGGGGCCAAACCAATCCCCAAACCGTTCCCTGCCAAGGGCATCACCCTCCCGAACAAAGCGGAATATTCCCCTAGCTCCACTCCCTGCTACCAATTCAAAACCATCTCCTTGAAATACAGTGATGATCGCACGCTCTATGCTATAGCGGGGTGCAAATTCAATTTTGGGGGACTGAAGAAGCCCCGGTCGAGCAGAATCGCCATTCCCGCCTGCCCCACACCCGGGGAGCAACACCACTGAAGCGAGGAAAAGGGCGGACCTACTGAGCTTTTTCCAATCGTTGACCACGGACGCTACCCTGAGGGGGATCTTCCACTTCGCAAGAATTGCTTGCTCTGGACCAACCCCCAGATTGCCCTTTTGAAGCCGCGTCAAGACCGCCTTGACTCCCCATCCGTGATGCCCACACTCCCGGGCAGATGGCCGAAAATTCATTCAGCGACGACCTCCAGGCGCTCGACACTGCAGCTCTCAAGGGCCGCCTGTCGGAACTCCGGAGGTATCTTTGACGTTCCTGAGCTGGAAAATACCATCACTGCCATCGAGAGAAAGATGGAGGCTTCCGATTTCTGGAATGACCAGAGCACTGCCCAACAAACTGTTCGGGAAGCCAGCCGGCTTAAGGGAAAGCTTCATCCTTTTCTGAAACTTGAGGAACGCCTGCAGAATATCGAGGCTGGAGTTGAGCTTGCGCGAGAGTTTGACGATGCCGATTCCGCCCGCGAAGCGATCGCCGAATTTCTTTCCCTCGAGAAAGACATCGACAGCTTTGAACTTGTCACTCTGTTAGACAAGCCGTCCGACCCGAACAATGCCTATCTCTCTATTCAAGCAGGGGCAGGTGGAACAGAAGCCTTTGACTGGGCCCAGATGTTACAGCGCATGTACATACGATGGGCCGACAGTCGGGGCTTCAAGGTTTCTATTACCGATGAACAGGAGGGAGAGGGCGCAGGGATCTCAAGCACATCGATTAAAATCGAAGGAGAATATGCTTATGGCTACCTCAAGAACGAGCGGGGGGTTCATCGGCTCGTCCGTATTTCTCCCTTTGATGCGGCCGGAAAACGTCACACCTCATTCGCGGCAATTGACTGCACCCCTGAAATTTCAAACGATATTAATATCGAAATCCCTGAAAGCGACGTCGAGATCCAGACAACCCGATCTGGCGGCAAGGGGGGCCAGAATGTCAACAAAGTTGAGACTGCGGTGATCATGAAGCACAAGCCCTCAGGAATTATGATTCGGTGTACTCAGGAGCGTTCGCAATTGCGTAACCGGGAATTGGCTTGGGAGCTCTTGAAAGCCAAACTTTACCAGATAGAGGAGGATAAGCAGAAAGTGGAGGCCGACCGTACCTACGGCGAAAAAGGCGAAATTGGCTTCGGGAGCCAGATCAGATCTTATGTTTTCCAACCATACCAGATGGTTAAGGACCTGCGAACTGGGTGCGAAACCGGCAATATCCAAGCTGTCATGGACGGCGCCCTCGACCCATTCATCGAGGCAATGCTCAGGGGTCAGGACAACTCCTGAAGCAGATTGTGATTGGAAGTTGGCTCGGCGGACATAACTGCTACGATACTCGACTGATGAAGATTTTCCTCCTTCTTCTACTGACTCTTGTCTCATCTGCTGTCGCAGAAATCGAATGGCGTAGCTTTGAGAACGCGGACAAGACAAAATCGTTTCAGGGGCGTCTGGTCGGATACAATCCCCTCACCAAGAAAGTCACCGTCCAACGGCAATCAACCCTGCGTCCCGTCACCTTTCAAATCGATCTGCTCTCGGAGGAACATCGCACTTTCGTCGAAAGTCGCGCTGTTGAGCTGGAAGCGGCAGGAGGTCTTCGCATGATGTTTTACGAGAACGTCCACAAAGTGGGAAGCACTCGGAGTGGTAGCACTAAAACGAGCAGCTACGACGGAGGTTACAAAATTGAGATTCGGAATTATCTTCGGCGGGCAATTCAAGATGTATCCGTGGACTACCTCATCGTTTACCGGAAAGATTCGACGAAGGGTAACGGCACAAGGTCGATCAAGCGTGGAAGTAGAAATCTTACTGCTTTAATACCAAACTATGACGAGAATATTATCATCAATGGCATTCCGCTTACCAGTTACTACAAGGCCGGGTCTGTAACCGCGGCCGCAGGTTCGACATGATGTCGCGGGAGTGGCACGGTCAGTGCCACGAGGTCACAAAGGAGCCGGGATGCACTTATCGGGTGTATCGCACGGATCAAAGTCGGAGGACGTGTTGTCAAAACTGAAGCCTCCAGCGCGGACGTTCTGAGGAAATATGGTGACGCATTCGAGAGCCCTCGTAAGCCCTAGAAAACGCTGTCAAGGGCAGCCAATTTTTCTACTCTTCAACGTGAGGCAACATCTTGATCAGAGGCCAAGAGTTCTCCCCAGAGTTGCTGGGGAGAATGAGAGGGCCTCGTCATGACAAAACGGGGGATATTGCTCGACCCCATCCCCAGCTCCGCAACGAAATCACAAAAGAGGTCTCTGAGGCCGTCCCGCACCGCTGGATCAGAATTAGCCGGCAGAAGAAAAAGCAGGGCGCGCCGCCCGTTCTCGTGATAGTTACTCAGGAGCGTCTGCCTTGGTAGGATCTCCAGTAGATCGCAAAAAGCATCCAGAGGATCGGTTTCGCCTGAAAAATCGAAGGGCACCCTGACCAGAGTAGACGGAACCGCGTAGCAAGCGTGTGTTTCTACGGCGCTCTCCATCGCTGCATAAAACTTCAGCTGGCTGATAGCTCGATGATTGAGCCCTTCGCCAGTAGGACCTTGCGAACCTCCACCTGTACGATCGCAAACTGCCTTCATCAGGTCAAATGTGCTGGGGCTGATTTTCTCCAGGGGAATATCCTCCACGATGAGTATATAAGAGGGTGTCCTGCCAGGCCTGCAGATCGGATAAGCCGCCAAGTAACCAGATCTACGGGCGGAAGGCGTTTTGAGGAGGGACTTTTGCACCAGAAAGCAGCTCCGGGCTAAGGACTCGGAAACAATCGGGTGGTCCTCTTGCCGCAGGTATTCAGGAAAGCACTCAATGCCTCCGATTGAACTAACCCGGGTAAGAGCTGTGGCTCCACGCCCGAGAGGGAGCTCGTAGACCGAAGCTTTCCTCGTATGAGTGATTTGAGCTAGTCTCTCGAGGATTGCAGCCGGAAGAAAAGAGTCCGCAGCCTCTTGCAACTTGGCAATCTGCTCATCGACCGCATTATCGTCGGCTCCTCGAAATTCCAATCTCTGCTGGAGATCCTGACGGGAGAGCAAAAGCAGCTCACGCTCCGCAACATACTTTCTGTTGTCCTCCAGAAGGAGGTCTCTCTCCATTCGCAATTGCGCACTACGTTCTCCGCTTAACCGGGAAGCCCAGCCCACCGTAGCGCCCAGAAGAGGAAGCCCAACCAGAGCGTGAAAGTATCCTGGAATCGCTCCCCCCTGACCACTCCAGTAACTTACCAGGGCAAGAAGCGAGGCCACAATAATTCCAGCAATAATGCCACCTCGGGGGCCATGTCTTACACCGAGAAAAGCCGGCAGGATGAGGTAGGGGGTAGGGTTGGAAGAGAGTAGCCCGGGGTCATGAGGAGCAAGCAGAGCATTCACCCCAGCCAGCAAAAGGAATAGAGCCGCGAACCAGATTGAGAATGCACGCACTCCATGCGGAGACACCGGGAGGAACGTTCCAGGAATAGCAGACAAGGTCCTAGCAGACATCGACACGAGAAGGGACAAGGGTGAATTTATCCTCCCGCTCAAGGTAAGGTCTCGAGCAGGGTCCTTCAGATAACCGGACTACCTCGACCCATCCAAAAAGAAATTTAGAAATGAGATTAAGAGGACCTGATATCATGGCAGTCCTTTAATTTCGTTATTTCTTCACAAGGGTAAAATGCTCAATCGTGAGTGACAATGACAAGCTTCTGCATCGAAACACAAGAGACCTGAAACCTTGATCGAAATGGCCCCCTCCAACACACCGAAGCCCAATTTATGGAAAGCACGACGGCCCCTACTGTTTTGTTGAATGGCTATTTTCTGGGGTAGTCACAGGGACACGAAAATAAGCTCTGGTTGGATCCACACTGAAGATTTGATGTTTGGGCCCCTTAACAAAATATCACTGTCGAGAGCCAGGAGTCACCTCGAGGATCATCCGCTTCCCTTTCCTTACTACCGTGATCTTCACCATCTCGCCGACCTTCAGCGACTCTAGGACATAGGTGTAGTCGTAGATGTTCTTCACCGCCTTCCCAGCCACGTCAACTACCACATCTCCCCCCTGTATTCCGGCCTTATCAGCCGGCCCGCCCTTTGTTGCCCCAGATAGTTTCACCCCTACAACATCTCCCTGCGAATAATCGGGAACTGTTCCAAGGTAGGCTCTAAGGTTGGCCCGTCTTCCTTGTCCCTCTGGGCGCTCAACCTTGACGTAGTCCGGTGCATCTTCCGCTCCAGCCAGCCCCCGGGCGACAAGTGCCATGAACCGAGTGACACGCTCAGTCCCTGGATAGTTGATCTTATCTGCAGTATCCCTTGGGGTGTGATAGTCGTCGTGCGCTCCAGTAAAGGCGTTCAGAATCGGAACTTCCCGCAGATAAAAGGAAGTCGCGTCTGTCGGAAGGTAGGCATCACTCTGGGTCTTGATTGGAAGTCCCACTGGGATATTTCTTTGTTCAATCACCTGTGGCCATATCGAGCTAGACCCAGTGCCCTGCAGAACCAGCGATTTGTCAAGGCGCCCAACCATATCCATGTTGAGGTTGGCTGCGAAAACATCATTCAACTTTGCATCCTGATCTCCCTTAAGCTTCTGGGCCACTTCCTTCACAAATCGTGAGGAACCAATCAGGCCGATTTCCTCTCCTGACCAAGCAGCAAAGACCACATCTCTCTGAAGACGAAGGGAGCCTGCCTTCTGCTGAGCCGCAAGGTATTGAGCAATTTCCAGCAGGGCTGCAACCCCTGAGGCGTTATCATCCGCCCCGTAGTGAATCTTCTTGGCTTCTTCACCAGTAGCCCTCGAGCCCCCGCCATGAGAGCCCAGGTGGTCAACATGGGCCCCTAGAATAAGAGCGGGCCGACCACGGGCCTCCACGTCCCGGGCGAGCAATCGACCAACGACGTTCCTTCCTATCCGCTTTTGCTGAACGATATCGATAGTCGCCTTGACCGTAGCCTTCGGAACTTTGATGCCCATCATCATCTCCCCTTTATCAAGGGCGGTCTGGATTTCCGCGAGGTTCTCCCCTGTAGCGGCAACCAGCTTCTCCCCAATTTCCTTCCTCAGGGAAAATGCTGCTATTCCGGAATCGGCCATCGAGGCGTCGTATCTCAATCCCACCAGCTCGTCCTTTACCTCGGTATTCGGACCAGCTACGAAAATAATCCCCTTTGCCCCCTTCTGCCTGGCTGTCATTGCCTTGTAACGCATACTCGAATAACGGGCAAACTGACGGCGGCGCTCTGCGCTGACATTCTCAGGCATGAAGCGCAGGACGAGCACCCACTTGTCTTTTACCGCAAGATGGTAATAGCTGGAATACATCGCGCTCTTTTTCCCATCAGCGCCAACCTGTCCCTTGGGAATTTCGATGCCATATCCGGCGAAGACAATCTCCTCGGCCTGGATCTCTCCGAGCTGGGAAAAGGACAGAGGTTTCCAGTCTCGATTGACCTCCAACTCCATTTTTTCGCCGCCAGTTGTGAGAGTAAGCTTGTTTTTTTCTCCCAGATCGACCCCCGCGGTAAACTCAAAGGGGTAAAAATAGTCCTCCGCGAGGAATGGCTTCAACCCCAAGGCCTCGAATGCCTTAGCCACGTAAGCCGTGGCCTTCTGCTCTCCTGGAGTGCCCGTCATCCGCCCCTCCAGCTCGGGTCCGGCGAGATATTCGATATGATGACGCAGGTCCCCCTTGTCAATTTTCGCACTCGTGGAGGCCAGACCTTGGAGCGCGTCTAGGGAAGGCCCTGGCTCCTGAGAATCTGGAGCATTGGGCGCCGCCCCCCGGTCCGGTGCTGCGGCCAGTAAGGCAAGGGCTCCGTCATGATTCCATTGACCCAGGAAAATCTGCGATCCGGGAAGCCCGGAGCGCTTGCTGGTCCACGAGAGGCGGTTGCCATCAGGCGAAAAAGCAGGCAGTCCATCGAACCCCTCCGTCCAAGTTACCCGGACTGGATCCTTCTCTCCAGCGGCGTCGACAAGATATAGTTCAAAATTTGCAAATCCATTCAGATTGGTCGCGAAGATGAGATATTCTCCGCTGGGATGAAAATATGGGGCCCATGACATCGCACCAAGATCCGTGAGCTGTTTCTCTTTTTTCCCAGCAAGCTCCATGGTGAAGATCTCAGCCTGATCACCTTCGCGATTGAAACGCCGCCAGCATATCCTCTTTCCCTCGGCGTCGAAGAACGGCCCGCCATCATAACCCTCTTGCGAGGTCAATCGTTGCACATTGGACCCATCAGCATTCATAACAAACAAATCCATCAGAAATGACGGGTTCAACTTGAACCAATCACGGTCCTTCTCACTCAATGATTCCCCCTCTGAGTATCCGAGACGATTAGAGCCGAAGACGATCTTGCTTCCGTCAGGGGAATAGGCTCCCTCTGCATCGTATCCTACGGCCTTGCTCAGGTTTCGGGACTTTTTCGTTTCGAGGTCATACTCGTAAATTTCGTAGAAGGGGTCGTAATCCCACGAGTAGCGTTCTTCGTTTCCTTCTGCCCGACGCTTTAGTGCCTCCACCTGTTTCTTCCTCGAGTCAGGATCGCTGTGAGTAGATGCAAACATCACTTTCTTGCCAGAAGGATGAATCCACGCGCAGGTTGTCTTGCCATGGCCCGGGGAGATGCGCTGGGTGTCCCCAGTTTCGAGATCCAGCAGATAGATCTGAAAGAAAGGGTTATCCTTGGACCGTTCACTCTGAAAGATCATCTTCTTCCCATCCGCACTGAAATACCCTTCGCCAGCACGCTTTCCAGCGAAGGTCAGCTGACGGACCGAGCTGAGGAGCCTCTCCTCATTTTTCGCAGGATCATCCGCAGCATCATCCGCGAGGAGCGCTAAGGTTAAACTCAGAACGAGGGATATATGGAGGAAGAGCGCTCTCATGGTGTGCAAATCTAATAGAAGCAGGCTGGTGATCCGTCAAATATACGCTGGGAATTGCTTTTCATCCGTAAATTCCCGAAGAGGGGGGACATCATGCGCATTGATATCATCACCCTCTTCCCGGAAATCGCCCTCGCTCCACTGTGCGAGAGTATAATTAAGAGGGCCCAAAAAGCGGGGATTGTGGAAATTCATGCACATGACCTGCGGTCATGGGCTGTCGATAAACACCGCAAAACCGATGATTACCTCTGCGGTGGAGGCCAAGGCATGCTCCTCAAGCCTGAGCCGGTCTTTGCTGCTGTCGCCGACCTGCGCCGGGCGGAAACCAAGGTCATCCTGACCACTCCCCAAGGGCTTCCTTTTAAGCAGAAGGATGCCCAGAGGCTTACCTCCTGTGAGCACCTGATCTTCATCTGTGGTCACTACGAGGGCGTGGACCACCGTATCGTAGAGCATCTGGTAGACGAAGAGATCAGCATTGGAGATTACGTTCTAACCAATGGAGCGCTGGCCAGTGCCGTCATTTGCGATGCTATCATTCGCCTCCTTCCCGGAGCCCTTGGCGACGACAGGTCCCCCGCGGAAGAATCCTTCTCCGATCCCACCCTGCTGGAGCCTCCAGCTTACACCAAACCCATCGATTTCATGGGCCTGAAAGTTCCCGACATTCTTCTTTCCGGAAACCATGCCGCGATTGAGGAATGGAAACAGAATGAGGCCTTGCAGCGGACCCGCAGGAATCGCCCCGATCTCATTGATCGCTCCGAGGGAAACCAATGAGCCTTCGGAAAGTTTAACTCTGGCCACTACCAATGACTCGCCACTACAATTAACCATGCAAAGCATGACCGGATTCGGGCGGGGAGCCCACGCAACTGAGCATATTGTTGTTCGAGTGGAAGCCTCCTCGGTCAACCGTAAGCAGGGCGAGGTCCACCTCTTCATGCCACGCAACCTTGCAGAGCTTGAACCCCGCCTCCGCAAACATGTCCTCGGTCGAATCACCCGTGGGAGAGTGAATATCAATGTGACACTTGAGCGTACCGGGGGATTGGGAGAGGGAGTCAGGATAGACGGGGACAAAGCACGCGCTCTCAAATCTGCTTTCGAGGAATTATCTGAGAGCCTTGGAGAGACCCTCTCTCCTCAAGCAGCAGACTACCTTCGTGTCCCTGACATTTTCGTCTTCAGCGAGGGCTCACGCGTCGAGGAAACCCTCGAGGCCCTTCTGCCCGCTCTTGATGAAGCATTGGACAATCTCATCGAGATGCGAACTGAGGAAGGGGCTGACCTCCGGGCTGAGCTGGAGCGAATTCTAAAGACCCTTGGAGAGCTCACCCAGGAAATCGAGGACCACTCTCCCTCGATCGTCATTGGGCATCGAGAAAACCTCCTCTCCCGCCTCAGAGATGCAGGCCTCGAAATTGACCTTAGTGACGAACGAATCCTCAAGGAAATTGCTCTCTTTGCCGATCGCTGTGAAATCACGGAGGAGCTGACTCGGCTAAAGTCTCATTTTCGGAAGTTCCAATCCTATTTAGGGGTCCCGGGAGTGGTAGGCCGCTCGATGGACTTTCTTTGTCAGGAAATCAACAGGGAGTTCAACACCATTGGGTCAAAGGCAAACGATGCCGTCCTTGCGCAGGCCGTTGTAAACGCCAAAACGGAACTGGAAAAGATCAGGGAACAGGTGCAGAACATTGAATGATTTCCGGCCTGTAACGCTTGTCTCTGGCCATCGGCGCCACGTTGGGTAAGATCGGCTCCACGCTGAAATCCGGGGTCTCTTCCTCAGCTCTCGCCCTGAGACAACGAGACGGCCTTTTCCAAACCCATGTCTCATCCCCCGTCACGATGCAGCTTCCCGTTCCCCGGCACCTCCCTCCTCTGGATACAAACTTTATCCCTGCCGCACTCTGGCACAGGGCCTACCAGCGCCAGGTAGAGAACGATCCCAGAGGCAGCAGCTTGCATCTGGCACTCACTCGTAAGGATGGCACCACCTTCCGACACCAGCTGCGAATCCTGCCCCACGAAGGAAGGAACAGGGCACTCAACAATACATATGTTGAGCGCACCGTTAAATTCCTCCTCTGGATGAAGGGCGGGAGCCGCCTGTTGGTGGCAGGGGAAGAATCTATCGCGAACATGCTTTCGCAAACCTACTCACAAAGCGGACCTCGTTCTTTCGATCGGGAGGTCGTTGGACAGGGAATATTCGACGAACCTATTACCGCCGCAGCCTGCCCGCGGGAAGAGCTTCCACCAGCCTCAGAGGAGAACGTAGCGCTGGGAAGAAATCTCAATGGCTGCCGGATTGGGTTCGATCTTGGCGGATCTGACCGAAAGGCTGCTGCCTTAATTGACGGAGAGGTGGTGTTCTCGGAGGAAATTCCCTGGGATCCTTATTTCCAATCAGATCCGCAATATCATCTGGACGGAATCCGGGACACCTTGCAGAGGGCCGCCGCACATTTGCCGCGAGTGGATGCCATTGGCGGATCTGCGGCTGGAGACTACATCAACAATGAGATCAGAATTGCTTCCCTTTTCAGGGGGATAACGGACCAGAACATCTTCAAAAGGGACGTCCGCCCGATCTTCATAAAACTTCAGAAGGAGTGGGGGGGCATTCCCTTTGTAGTAATCAACGATGGGGAAGTAACGGCCCTTGCTGGATCTATGAGTATGGGCGCTAATGCCGTCTTGGGCATCTCAATGGGAACTTCGCTTGCAACCGGGTATTGTACCCCCGGGGGGCGTATCACTCCGTGGATTAATGAGCTCGCTTTCGCTCCTGTAGATTACCGGGACGATGCGCCTCGGGACGAATGGTCAGGAGATGCCGGATGCGGAGTACAGTATTTTTCCCAGCAGGCAGTCGCTCGCCTGGCCCCTGCGGCCGGCTTCGCCTTTGGCGACATGCCGTTCCCCGAACAACTCTTGAACGTGCAACAAGCAATGAAGGACGACCATGAAGGAGCCCGAAAAATTTATCAGTCAATCGGAATCTATTTGGGTTATACCATCGCCCACTATGCTGATTTCTATAACATCAAGAATCTCATGACGCTCGGCAGAGTGACCTCCGGCCGGGGCGGAGAGCTTATCCTTGAGAAAGCTTCAGAAGTAATCCAGGACGAATTCCCTGAACTAACAGAGCAGATCACAATGACGACCCCGGATGAACAGATGAAACGACATGGCCAGGCCGTTGCTGCTGCGAGCCTGCCAATCTGCGCCTCAGAATAAGCCAACGATTCCATGAATTTTTTCAATTCCACTGCTACCACCTTTATTCCATCCAGTGAATCTGAGGACTCTGCGCTTGCCCGCATCACGCACCTGGGCATCGGCGCTCATCAGGACGATCTGGAGTTCATGGCCTTTCATGGGATCGAGGCCTGCTACAGACGGAGCGAAAAATGGTTTGGCGGGGTGACCTGCACTGATGGTGCCGGGAGTGCGCGAACGGGCCTCTACAAGGATTACTCCGATGAAGAGATGCGTGAAGTTCGACGCCGGGAGCAGGATCACGCAGCGGTTGTCGGCGATTATTCAGCCATGATTCAACTCGATTACCCGAGTCACGCCATAAAGGAACCACCTAACGAAGATCCAATCGAGGACCTTGTGGCCATCCTCAATGCTACAACTCCCGACCTGGTTTACACTCACAACCCCGCAGACAAGCACCCCACACATGTGGCAGTAGTTGCAAACGCCCTGAAAGCACTCCGGGCACTCCCTCCCGAGAATCGACCCAAGAAAGTCCTGGGATGTGAGGTCTGGAGGGGGCTTGATTGGATGCTCGATTCGGACAAGACCATTCTCGACGTAAGCAGGCGCTCAAATCTCGCAACCGCCGTCGGAGGGATCTTTGACTCCCAGATTGCAGGAGGAAAAAGATACGACCTTGCCGTCGAAGGCAGACGAATAGCAAATGCCACCTTTTATGACTCTCACTCCGTAGATGACGCCGAAAAGCTATGGTTTGCGATGGACCTCACTCCCTTGGTTGAGGATCCTGGCCTCGATCCCATCGAATTTACGATGTCCTTTATCCAAAGGTTCGAAGGGGAGGTCCGCGGAGCACTCAGAAAATATTTTTGATACGTGCCGTCCACGATTCTGCCGGGTGGCTACAGGACACACGTTTCTACTCTACAAACCCTACCCCATTCGGGTTTTGCAATAGATCGTCAGGAATGGCCCTTTGACTCTTCGATAATTTCATCCATCCTGTGACCTATCTTTCACCCCCAACCCGTGGCTAATGCGACTTCTTTGCGCTTCTCGCCCTGACACCCTTTGCGCCATAATCTCTGCTTCCCTGATCTCTGCAGGAATTCTTACAGGATCTGGGTTAGAAAACGGAGAAGTGCAGGCTAATGCTCAGTTTCTGTCCGGTGGAGCGGCAATTGGCCAGGAAGAGGAATTATCCATGGAAGTGCAGTCTCCGGGACCCGCTCAGTTCCCTCCGCTTCCCAACGCAGCACCGGCTCTGGCGAGGATCAACGCTTCCATGCTCTCGGTGAACCACTTGGCAACCTCTGGATCAAACAGCGCCCTCGGCCAGTTTAACTCTGCAGCTCAGACCCTTGTTGAATACGTTGACAACATAGTCGTGAGCGCCGAGGGAGTCGCTCCGGGAGCCGAGCTGATCCTTACGGTGGCGTGGGATGTCTCGGGGCAGTCCGTTTTCAATGCTCCGGATCGGATCCGGACTCGTAGCAGGCTTCTTCTCGATGCGGCCGGCATCGACCTTGACCCCGATCCAAATGCCCCTGAGCCCCCAAGGCAGGTATGGTCCCGAGACTTCTCAAACTACGAGGAAACAACTGAGGGTGAATTCGGCCAGGTCCGATTTGATTTTCTTGTACGGGCAGGGGTTCCCAGCCCTGGGAATGTTCGTATGCGGAGTGCAGCAGGGGTGCTTGTTGGTGGTTCGGGGTCCAACTTCACAGGTAATTACAACTGTCAGGCAACAGGTGAGCTTATTGCTGAAGTCGTCGGGGCTGTGGACCTCAGAACTAAAAGCGGTGAAACAATCTATCGGTGGACAACTAATTCGCACTCCGGGATCGACTATGGATCCCGCGATGACGATCCCCCTCAGGCCCCCGCCCTCACAGTCAACCCCTCCGAGACCGGGGCGGAATTCACGGCACTATCGTGGGAATCCAGACAGAATCACTTCTACTTTGTCGAGTCTACCACCGGTAATGGTATTTGGGCGCTCGTGACCGAAGTAGCAGGAACTGGACTCCCTGTCAGAATTGACCTGCTTACTGACCAGCAAGTCTCAGGATATCGCATCCGGGAATTTTTCGGCTCCCAGTCGAGTAATCATGTTGTGAGGCCCCCAGTCCTCAAGGTATTGAGAAAGAACCATGACGGACTGAGCATACGCCTCGCCTGGAACACCCATCCTCAGGAGATCTACCAGCTCAACGAAGTCCTTCCCGACGGGAGTGAATCACCGGCCTTTGCAGTTTCCGGCGACGGAGGTGCTACCTGGTTCGATTTTTTTCCCGAAACTCAGGGCCGGGTATTTCAAGTTCGAGCCATTAAAAATTAATGGCCAGTCCCGGAGGTAGGCGAAGCCTCTTTCAGGCAAGTTCCCGGGCCGCTTCCTTGGCGAAATAGGTCAAGATCACATCGGCTCCGGCTCTCTTGATCCCCAACAGGCTCTCAAGAACAACCGCCTTCTCATCAAGCCACCCTGCAGCACTCGCTGACTTAATCATCAGATACTCACCACTGACTTGGTAAGCGGCGAGGGGAAGGGAGGTTTCCTCCCGCAGAGTCGCAATAACATCAAGGTAGGGGCCCGCAGGCTTCACCATGATCATGTCCGCTCCTTCTTCCTCATCCAGGCGAAGCTCCCGGACTGCTTCCCTTATATTGGCAGGGTCCATCTGATAGCTTTTCTTGTCCCCCTCTTTGGGAGCGGAATCGAGAGCTCCACGAAATGGGCCGTAATAAGAGGACGCATATTTAGCGGTATAGCTCAATATAGAGACCTGCTCGTGACCTGCACGGTCCAAAGCCGCCCGAATCGCGCCGACTCGCCCGTCCATCATATCGCTGGGTCCCACCATATCCGCACCTGCCTCGGCATGGCTGAGAGCCTGACGGCAAAGCACCTCGACTGTCTCATCATTCAGGATCTCGAGCGCACCGTTTTCTCCCCGGCTCACTAAGCCATCCTGCCCATCAGAATTATAGGGGTCGAGAGCGACATCCGTAATAACAACGAGAGACGGGTGGGCTGCCTTGAGAGCCCTTACAGCCCTTGGAACGAGTCCTTCTGGATTCACAGACTCCTCCGCTCCGGAACTTTTAAAGTCGTCATCAATCGCAGGGAAAAGGATGACCCCGGGAATCCCAAGGGCGTGAGCCTCGCCCGCCTCTTTGACAAGACCAGCCAGTGACCAGCGCCTACAACCCGGCATGGAGGTAATGTCTTCGTTCTCTTCCTGGTCGTGAATGAAGAGCGGGTAAACAAAGTCAGAGGGAGTGAGAATGGTCTCTCTCACCATTGCTCGAACTGCCGGTGACTTGCGGTTGCGCCTGGGACGCTGATGAAGGTTCATGACTATGCTCTAAAGAGGTTTCAATTCGTAGCCATCCTGTCCGTCTTTGACGGCCCACCCCATATTTTTGATTTCATCTCTCAAAATATCTGCTCCTTCCCAATCCCGGTTCTCACGAGCCATCTGGCGCTTTGCCGCCGCAGCAACTACCTCAGGTGGTGCCTCAGCGACTTCCAGCTCCGGCAATCTCAGTCCAAGCGCTGCGAGAATAGCATGAAACCCAAGCCAGTTCACCCTCGGGTCGCCCCCAGTTTGTGCACTTCGGAGTCCCCTGAAAAGCTGTCCCAATCCCTCCGGAGTATTCAGATCATCATTTAGAGCAGCCAATGCCGGATCAAACACTCCAAGGTCACCCAGCCCACAAAGATCTCCATAAGGAGGAGCACCCTGCCCCTCCTTCCCGGCCGCCTGAGCAAGAAGGGCCTCCGCTCTGGCCAATTTAGACAAGGCTTCCCGAGCCGCGTGCAGTCCATCGAAAGTAAAATTAAGCTGCTTCCGGTGATGAGCCCCTATCAGAGCGTAGCGCACTTCCATTGGCGTGGCTCCCGGGTCTCTCTCCAGGTCTGCCAAGGTGTAGAGGTTGCCCAGAGACTTGGACATCTTCTCACCGTCGACCATGAGAAACCGCGGATGAAACCATGCCCGCGCAAAGTCCCCGCCACACGCACACCGGGACTGCGCGATTTCATTCTCATGATGAGGAAACTTGAGATCTTCTCCCCCACTATGAAGGTCAAAGCTATCACCCAGGTATTTATAGCTCATCGCAGAGCACTCCAGATGCCAGCCCGGCCGCCCTTCTCCCCAGGGGCTATCCCAGTAGTTTTCGCCGTCTTCAGGCCGACGGCACTTCCAGAGAACAAAATCAGATACGCTATCCTTTTCATATTCATCGGCGTTTGCCCGCTCGCCCTGCGTCTTTCCCAATTCAAGATCCTGCTGATCAAGACGAGCAAGTTTTCCGTAGTCTTCAAAGGAGGCAATCCGGAAGTAGACTGATCCGTCCTCTGATCGATAGGCGTTCCCACTTTCTACCAAAGTCTCAATCATCGCGATTTGCTCAGGAATATGCTCCACCGCACTCGGCTCTATATGGGGCACAAGACAATTGAGAGCCTCGCAGTCCTCGTGAAATCGTCTCGTCCATTTTCCAGTGAATTCCGCAAGGGACATCCCCGACAACTGCGAATCACGTATGGTCTTGTCATCGACATCCGTGATATTGCGAACGTGCTTTGTCTTCGTTCCTCCAACTTCGAGGGCACGGCGGAGGACGTCATTAAGGACAAAAGTCCTGAAATTCCCGATATGCGCCGGCCCATATACAGTCGGCCCACAGCAATAAAAGCCAAAGACCTTGCCGTCAGCTGGCTCTAACACACGCATCTCGCGCGTCATGGTATCGAACAAACGCACGCTGTGCTCTAACGGGGCGACCCCTTCTCCGCAAGCCTCAGCTTGATATCGCGGACAAGTCCCCGGGCGGTATCCTGCGAGAAACGACCGCGAATTCCTTAATCTAGCGTCCTAATCGAAAACCCTCCCTTATTCCTCATACGGGAAAACCACCCCTTGCAGAGACTCTTTCTCTTGCTACACATTCCCGTGTGGCTGCTCCCGAAAAAGCCCAGTTTGCACCTGAACAGAAACGAGCTCTTCTCATAGGCGGAGGGGTGATTCTGGTAGCCGCCGGCCTTCTGTTGCTTATCTGGCTCGGCATGTTCCTTCCGGGGTTTGCTGGTGAAGTCTTCCGCAAGCTAGCGGGGTTTCTCTGGACTCCTCTCATTCTTGATTTCTCTCTCTTTATCCTCGGGGTAATTCTGGTCCTCTCCCTTAATTGGTATATCCGGGTCAGAAAAGGAGATGAATGCGTTTACCTTGAGCAGGTGGAAGACCCGCCAGACGGGCTTCCTGAGCGGGCCCGATCAGCCATCTTTAGCGAGGAGCCTGAGCCCCAGGGACTCGCTCCGAAACTTGCAGCCATCGAGGGAGCTCTCACACTTAATGATCTTTCCGAAGCAACCAGCCTCCTTTTTGAGCTGCCTGAAAGCCACCTTGAAGACCCTGATGTTCTTGCCCTGAGAATTACATTGGCTCGGCGTAAAGAACATACCGACAGGGCAGAGCTTCTACTGCAAAAACTCATGGCCAAGTCTCCCCAGCATCCTCTCGTTGAGAGCGAGGAGGGCCCGAGGCGCTCTCATGGACATTGAGCTGCTCCCCACAGCGGCGGCAGTAACGCGCATCAAGAAGGTGACCGTGCACCCCACACGAGGGGCAGGCATCTGTCGTCTCATCCTGCCTGTTCATTGCCGCGTTGACCGTTTCCCCGATGACGATCCCGGTGGGAACGGCCATAATGGAATATCCAATTAAAACACAGAGCGCTGAGAGAAATTTTCCCTCCACAGTAAGTGGGGCAAGATCACCATAACCCAAGGTCGTAACCGTTACTATCGCCCAGTAAATACTGACTGGAATATTGGTGAATTTACTCTGCGGTTGGCCCGATTCAAGGAGGTAGGCGATTGTCCCCATAAGCGTCGCCAGCACCACCATGGCGAAAAAGAATACCGTGATTTTGGCGCGGCTCGCGAGCAAGCCACGCATGATAATACTGGCTCCCCGCATATGCCCGACCATCTTTAAGACCCGGAACATTCGCAGAAGCCTAAGAATTCGAATCACCAGCAGGGACTGGCTTCCCACCAGGAAGATGCCAAGAAAAGTCGGAATCCAAGATAGGAAGTCGATGATTCCAAAAAAGCTGAAGACGTAACGGGCAGGACGGCGCACCACCCAGATTCTCACGAAATATTCGGCCATGAAAAGCAGGGTAAATCCCCACTCCGCAACCTTGAGAGCCCCTCCCCAACGTGTTGCGAACGAGTCAATACTATCCAGCATGACCGCCACAACACTTAGACCGATGGCCCAAAGCAACAACACGTCAAAGGCCTTCCCAAGCTTTGTTTCTGCCTCAAAGATAATCGTCCAGAGGCGCTCCCTTATACTGCTACGCCCTGATGATGAAGAATCGCCAGCCATCAGGTTGTATGATTCCGAAGTCCTTCCTGCCCCAAAACCTGCACCAGATCAGGGTAGTCATCCCTGTTAAGAAGCGGTAGGCCAGCGCAGGCATTCAGACCGCCCTCAATCCTCTCATTCATCGCGCCCCAGAAGATTCCTCGTCTGCTCCACCGATCGACGGTTATACTCATCGTCACTGATGATTACCGGCTCCGGAAAAACCCCGCGCCTGAAGTCCGTGTGGCGATCAACCGGCTTGTCCATCGACGCTGCACCATCCTCCCGCGCTCCCTCGGTGGCAAAGGATCCAGTTTTCTTTCTCTGATTATCAAACCGTGACTTTCTGGCAAGATGAGCAGGACTAGTCATTGGGACCCCAGGCTTCTTTCGGAAACGGCTTTGATGATCACTTTCCCGGTAACTCCCTGTCGGCACCTTGCTGGACCCCTCCCACTTGGCGGGCTCATAATTACCAGCCCTGTAGACGGCTTTTCCTACTCCTCCACCAAATGAGACATTCCGCTTCTTGTCGTATTGACTTCGAACAGCCCCGGTAAAGTTACCCTGCTTGTCCCTCTTCAGAGAACGGGAATCAAAAGCAAATCGCTCCTCGAGGGCTTTGAACCCCTCAGATTCACCCAGCGCGATAACCTGTTTATCCCTTTTGCGTGGCTTCACAGTCCCCGTGCCGCTGCCGGAACCCGATCCGCTCATGCTGGAACACGAGCTGAACGCGACTACCCCTGCTGCGAGATAGCCAATCCAGATAATACGAGGGAAAAAATTCAACGTGGAATCGTGGAGGCCCTGAAAACCCTTGTCAATGGCACAGGCAACACCGTTTGACCTTTCCGAATCAGAAATTTGATCTCCCGGCCTCAAATTCATATACTAGCGTTGTGAAACCCTCTCTTTTCAATCAAACCCCGGACGAACTCTCCGCGGTTCTTAGTGATCTGGGAGAGCCCTCCTACCGAGGAGAGCAGATTCTGGATTGGCTATGGAGAAAGCGAACAAGCTCAATCGACGAGATGAGCAATCTTCCCGCCAGACTGAGAGACCAGCTGAAAGCCAGCTTCTCACTGCAATCCCTCAGTCCCACCCGGGCGCAGGGTTCCTCAGACAGCACTCGAAAGTTTCTCTTTCGCCTGCATGACGGACGCTACGTCGAAACCGTCCTGATCCCCGCTTCTCCTGCGCTTTTCGGGGACCGTTCGGATCGGCGCACTCTCTGTGTTTCCTCCCAGGTGGGTTGCGCTTTCGGATGTAAGTTTTGCGCCTCGGGACTCGATGGGTTCACTCGAAACCTCTCTGCTGATGAGATCGCGGGGCAGGTCCTCCTCGCCGAGGAGTTAAGCAAGGAAAAGGTCAATAACATCGTTTTCATGGGGATGGGAGAACCCTTAGCCAACATGACGCAACTTCTCAGGGCGCTCGACCTGATCACTGCTCCCTGGGGCCTCGGTATCGGAGCTCGCCATATCACGGTCTCAACCTCAGGACTAGTACCTCAGATCCGCAAACTCGCGGATCACCCCCAGCAAATCCGACTCGCAATTTCCCTCCATGGCGCAAGCGACGAAGTGCGAAGCCAGATTATGCCGATCAATCAGAAGTGGCCGGTATCCAAGCTTTTCGAAGCCCTTAAATATTGGGCCGCTCGCAAAGCCCAGAAAATCACGCTGGAATATATTCTGATCGACGGCCTCAATGCTGATGCTTCTCAGGCACACTTACTTGCCAAGCGTGCGCAATCGCTTAACGCCAAGGTTAATCTTATCCCCTACAATACGGTCGAAGGACTGCTCTGGAAACGCCCAAGTGAGGACGCATGCCGCGCCTTCCGGGATGTCCTCACCGAATACGGAGTTCCTGCAACCCTGCGCCTCGAGAAAGGGCATGACATCAACGCCGCCTGCGGCCAACTTCGATTAAAAGAGGAGAAATCCGCAAAAGGCCTCCAAACTTAAAAAGGGATTTCGCCCCCGTCATCATCGAAATCAGCCCCAGCCGGGGAGCCGCCCTGAGGTTGAGAGGCCGGTGGAGAAGATTGCTGTCCGGGAGACGAACTCTCACCACGTGGCTGGCCTCCTCCTCGGCCATCGGAAAGGAACTGCATGTTCTCTCCCACCACCTTGAGTTTGCTCCGCTTCTGCCCCGTAGTTTTGTCATCCCAAGTGTCCATCTGAAGGCGACCCTCGATATACACCGGACGACCCTTGCCAAGATATTGCTGGGCGAGCTCAGCCTGCCTAGCCCAGAGCGTGACATCAATGAATGTCGTCTCCTCTATCCGCTCACCCTGGTCATTATTCCGTACCCGGTTAACCGCTAACCCCAATTCGGCAACTGCCGTTCCCTTGGGAGTGTAGCGCAGCTCAGGGTCCCGGGTCAGATTCCCGATGAGCATCACCTTATTCAAATTAGCCATAGCCGGGACGGTAGCTGGGGATAAGCCGCTACCAAGAAAAATTTGAATCCAGCCGTACGGTGGCCCCTCAGCGGCTCATCCAGAATATCAAAAACGGCGCGCTCACGCGCGCCATTGACAACCGTAACTCTTGCCAGTCACGGAACGTTCCAGAGAACTATTACGACTAGCCTAACCGCTGGTAATGCTGAAGATGGACCAAGGCATTGAGCTTCAATTTTCCTTGGATCTTCTGAACCTGCTGAGCGTCTGCTTGAAAAATATAGTTCACGTAGTGCCCCCCATCAAGATGGCGGGCGTTGTAAGCGAACTTGTGTCGGCCCATCTGCTTGATTTCTTCAAGCTTAGCACCTTCTGCCTCCATCTCCTTCGCGACAGCTCCCACAAGATCGTCTACACTATCTTCCTTCCCTTTCGTGTTCAGAACAATCAGGCCTTCGTATTTCCTGTCCATCGTCTGTTTTCTTGGGTTGCGATTTGGAATCGGGTTTTAGTTTTTGCGCTTTGGGCCGCGAGTTAAAGCGGTTGGCAGCTTTGCCAATGCCTTCAGCGAGGGCAAACTGCACAGCATCGACAGCGGTGGCAAGCGCCTTTTCAGCCACTTCTCTCTCATCGAGCCCAAAACGGCCAAGCACATGGCCACTGAGCTTCGCCCCCGAGGCCCCACCAATTCCTACTTTGAGGCGAGGAAATGCCCGGGAACCCAGATCCGATAGAAGGCTCCCAATCCCATTATGACCACCAGCACTTCCGCTCATTCGAAACCGGAGCTGCCCGAGAGGCAAGGCCACGTCATCATAAACCACCAGAATACTCTCAGGGGCAATCTTGTAGAAACGGGAAACCGCCGCAACCGACCGACCACTGAGATTCATATAGGTCTGGGGCTTGAGAAAGAGTAGGCCGTCGGCAGAGCGACACATTTCTCCACTCCATTTCCTCTCCGAACGAAATACCAGTCCCGCAGCTTTCGCTACTCTGTCTAGGATATCGAAGCCAACGTTATGCCTGGTTCCAGCATACTCCTTACCTGGATTTCCCAAGCCTACCACGAGTTGCGGAATATCAGACACGTGTATTTCTTACCGATTCCATGGAGGAAATGCGCCCCGAAAATTGTTCTGGGTCATGACCTTGCGCCCTGAATGAAAAACCCGGGGCATCCCCCGGGTCTGGTTTGAGCCTCCGAGGGCCATGGGGTAGCTTATTAAATTACCCTCCGGACTCTTCAGATCCTGATCCTTCAGCAGCGGCTTCAGCATCAGAGCCTCCAGCTTCCTCTCCCGTGGCTTCCTCACTGAGCGCTACCCGGGTCTTCGCGACCAGCGCAACCACCACATCTTCTCCAAGAGTCGGCGAAACCCCTTCCGGCCACTTCATCCTACCGACACTCAGAACCTCTCCTACGTCCAGCTCGCTGCAATCACCCTCGATTGTCTCGGGAAGGTCCTTGGGAAGACACTTAATCTCCAGAGTATAAATCATCTGTTCCAGCTGACCACCAAGCTTTACTCCAAGAGCCTCGCCAACCAGCGAAACGGGAATCTGCGCCGTAATCTCGGTGTTGTCGTCAACTGCAATAAAATCAGCATGAAGCACGTTTCCACTGAGTGGGTCATGCTGAAGGTCTTTCAGGAAAGCTAATTGGTTGCCGCCACCGTCCAGTTCCAGGTCAACCAGCACGTTAGTAGATGCACTTGCAGACAACATCTCACGAAACCCCTTCGCGCTTACCTTCACGTTCCGATTTT
>MDTC01071536.1_pt1 | contig 27438 bp, 14 predicted proteins | sample 811181 | NCBI WGS metagenome assembly MDTC01 (sample SAMN05326644, study PRJNA326480) | marine metagenome | isolation source: seawater | place: Pacific Ocean: North | collected 2011 | reverse complement strand
CTTACAGGATTTCCTGGCATACCTGGAACTAATCTTGTAATTCCTAAGCCTTCTGCTTTTCCTTCGTCAACAAGTTTACCTACCTGATTCAATAAAGTATTTTGGAAGAATTTTTTCTCTGTTACTGCAATCTGAGTTCTTAAAAGCCATCTACTGTCCTGGACATAAGCATCTTCATTTGCTTCAGTCAAAGCCTTGATATCTTCTGCAGTCATTCCATATTTTTCTGCTTGTGCATCTATACTGTCTTGGCTATACAAGTCTTGGTTTTCTTGCAACATGAACTTGATAGTTCGTATAGGTGAATACTCAATGTCACGAAGATTCAAATACATCTTCTCAGTTATCCTACCTCCTTCATATAATCTTTTAAGCTGATCAGACATTGCTTGGAAGTATACATCAGCTCTATTATTTAGATCGTTGTATGTATCTTCACCTAATTGCTCTCTCATTCTTTTTAATGCAGCTCTAGCATCGTCAGCAGTGAGTCCTAGTCTACCTCTCTTATACCCTTCTGTTAAATTTTTTGCATTCTTTAAATTCTTTTTCCTTTTACTTATGTTTTCTTCTATAGCTATAAGTCTTCTCTCTGCTATAATACGGTCTAATGCTTCTTTATTCTTTTCACTAAGCTTACCATATATTAACTTATCTAATTGTCTGAACACATTTTTAGCACTAGCACTAGCACCAGCAGCAGTTATAAGACGATTATATACTTCTTTAGCTGTAGCATCTTTCGTTTTTAATAATTTCTTTTTTACATCAAACTGTCTATCCATCCAGTTCGTCATGAAATTATTTACACCCTCTTTCAAACGCTGTCCTAGACTTCTTTTAGGAGGAGACATCAATCTTTTCCCTTCTTCAGTAACTTCCTTCCACCCTTTATCAGATCTGTCAGCTCGTTTACCTTCTTCTGGTGTCATCTTAGCACTAACAGCTTCATCAATGCTTTGTTTTATAACACCTAAACCTAGTCCTGCTTGAGCTAGACCTATCTTTCCTCTAAATTCTCCTGGTTTAGTTTCTGCATCCTTAGATAAACCATCTACAGTATTAACTAACTCATCTATATTTTGTCTTTTATCAAACAAGTGTAGTGTTGGAACACCTTCTTTTTGCTTTACAGCTCCTGCATAAGCTCTGTGTGATCTTTCTACAAATCCCTCAACAGGACCATTTATTTCTATAGCAGCATAAGCGTGACCACTAGGTAATCCCTGGAGTAAAGGTTCAGTTAAAAGATTAGCAAGGTTATTTGTAAATCCTGTCTTCGATAATTTTGACATATCACTCATACCAAAGAACTCTCTGAACTTTTGATTAGCGACCTTGTCGTTTTTGACTCCTTCTAACTCACCGATTCTCTTAACTATATCCTGTATAAAACCTCTACGTTCATCAAAAGAAGGTTTTTCTGTAGCTAAGAATGTTTTATCAATATGCTGGATCATTCTTTCAACACTAAACTTTGGAGGAATATCTATACCACGTTCCTTACCAACGTCTGCCAATATCTTTCTAAGATCTCCTCTAGCAAAAATGTTTTTTTCTGGCATCTTGTTAAGGACTTGAAGTGCTGCAGACGATGCAGTTATATTACCTAACATTTTACTATTACTACCTCCAACTAACATCATGAATGCTTTTCCATCAGGAGATGCCTTAACAGCTTTATTGATTGTGTTTACTAAAGAAGTTAAATTTTGTTCTGTTGATGCCCATACATTATCTGTATTGAGTGTATAAAATAAACCACCTTCTCCATTAACAATCTTTTCTCCTCTGTGATATATATCACCTACAAACATGTTATCAGGCGAGTGGACTACAACTTGTGCACCCTCTGGAATAAAAGATGAATCTACATGAGTAATCAACCTACCCTCATCTATAAGTTTTTGGAACCTTTCTGTCTCATTAAAATATTGTATGTCAAATGGACCTACAGTCCTTTTTGCCATAGTATCGTCATCGTCTATTATTTTAGGTCTAACAATATCCTCTGAGTTTACTTCTGTTTGATCTTGAGCTTCTGATATAGAATGTATATCTACATCACTAAGTTGTTCTGCTGTAGCAACCTTAGTAGCTAGTCTTTTAAATATATCTATTTGTTCAGCTCTACCTACGTCTCTACCTGTAAATAGTTTACCTATGCCTAATAATTTAGCTACTTTATTTACCCATAACTTGATTGCTTGTACTGATGTTTTAGGTATGTCTGTTTGATTTGATGACATAAGACCAAACAACTCTACAATTCTTTCTTCGTCTTTTTGATTTTCTTTATAATTAGAGACGAGTTGCTCTATTGCCTCTTTAGTTTTACCTCCTACTTGTTCTTTTAAAGTATCAAATAATTCTTTAGTGGCAGCCTGTATTTGTTTGTCATCAGAAAACTTACGTCTTAATAGTAAGTGGAAAACCTCATGACCTACTGTACTAGGATCAGCATCTTTAAGACTAATATGTATTATATTAGTTTTTCTATTGTATGCACCCATACTAGTTCTACCTGCTCTACCTCCTACTGAAGCAGCATAAGATTGTTTTGTTTCATGTAATCTAATGACAGCATCAGGTGCTACAGCTTCAAAAGCTTTAGCTGCTTTTTCTGCTTGTTCTATCAAATCTCTTTTACGAGGATCTACAGTACGATCTTTAAGCTCTGCTAATGTTTTTGGATCATCAGTTTGTGCAAACTTATATTTCTTTTTATCTGCTGTAGATCTAATATTACTTTCTTCAGGAAATCTTTTCTCTAAGAATATTTCGTTTTTAGTTAACGCATCTTCGACCTGACGATAAAGCCCTGTCCCAGTTTGTCCTTGTTGGGCGAGACGTTGTCGAATAGCTTGTAGAATTTGTTTTCTTTCCTTGCGGTCAATATATCTGCTCTCGACTGCGGTTTTTGTTTTGCCTTCATAACTTACTCCTTTATTGTTTAATACATCTATTAATCTATCTATTTTACTATCTAACTCTGCATCTGGGAATTTAAATAAATCTAAGAAGGATACCGTTCCTTGATCCTCGTTCAATGTAAATTCAGTGATACCAACTTCTTTTAAAGCTTCTAATGTAGCATCTACATCGTCAACTTTTAAAGACCATTCATTTGCGTTGTGTCCTTCAGCACCATCTTCTGTGTATCTAGCAGCAATAGTAGCATCCTGGACAGCAGCAGTTTGTGTTGCAGCTATAGCAGCGAAGTCTGCAATTTTATCCATGTCTGTACTCATTACATTAAATACCGTAGACACTTCCTGAACTGCACCTCTACCTTCATGCTCGTATCCGCCTATGGTTTTATCTACAACCTCAACTCTGATACCCATGTCGGTTGCTAAACTTGTAAGTCTAGCTATATTTTCTTGATAATTTTTTGATGTACGAACTCTAGATGCTTCAGTTGCATTGTTTACTTCTAAGTCAAAGAAAGGAGCAGCTACAACCTGTGCGTTTTGTGGTTCTCTTGTTTTGATAGCATCTTCTATTTTCGTTATCTCATCTGCTATCTTCTTTTTTTCTACTAACAGTTCATCTATGTAGGTTTTCTTTTCGTCCTCACTAAATGTTTTTGAGTTCTGAACACCTTCAATCCTAGAGTTTAAGTCTTTGTCTTTGTGATACAGTCGTTGTGTTTGTTCTAATTCAGCATCAGTCATCTGCATAACTTTATCAGACACGAGCTCCTGATTTCTTTTTAGCTCTGCCTTTACTCTTTCTTCTGCTATTTTTAATGCTGCCTTCTCATCTTTATTAAGTTTTTTTGTAGACCTGATTCTCTCTATGTCAGCTAATTTTTCTACATTTTTTACATCTTGATCCTCCTGCTCTTTAGTTTTAAGCATAGTAAATGCTGACTTAGCAGCCGAACCACTTATTGTTGCAGCTCCAGAACCAAACGCACCAAGTAAAAAAGCATTTAATGTTCTCCAGCTAAACATTTCTTTAGCTATACTTTTACCCATTTCATCTAACTCAACATTGCTGAAGTCATCTTTTGCATCAGCATCAGCTATATGTTCTGATAAAATTTCTAAAGATTCTTGTCCAAACTCTTCAGCACCGTTCTTACCAACACCAGCAAAAAAGTTAATTACTCTTTTCATAGCCTTGTTCCCAACTGCATTGATACCTCTTCCAATACGACCTAACTGAAACTTTTCTAATACTCCCTGAAGAACACCTATAGTTGCAGGAACTAATATGTCTGTATCACCATTAGTAATTTGCTCTTCTAAACTTATACCTTTAGCTTCTGCTTCTCTCCTATTGTAATTATATATTTGTGAAGCTGCAAAATCAGTATATAATCCATATCCAAATGTCAACCCTCCTATAACAGCACTTCCTAAAAATCCTGATAAACCAGTAGTTACAGCTTGACCAAACTTACCAATGCTTTTTTCGTCATCTTTGAAAAAATCTTCAGGAGTGTATACTGGCTTTGAGTAGTTTTCTAATCTTTCTAACTCTAATGCAGAAGCCTGTAGTGCATCTAAATCTTGATACATCACAGCATATGCAAACTTGTGTCTGTCATCTGTACCTGCTAGATACCCCATCTGTTGTGTAAGGTTGTTAGATAGGTTTGTAATGAAGTCTAATTCTTTTTCTCCCTTTTGATAAGCTTCAAAGTCTGCTTTTCTTTTTTCACGAAGCTCCATCTCTTGTTTTGAAATACCTTGATCTTTTAAAGTAACAAAAGACTCAGTTTCTTTACCAAACCCTGGTAGGTTTAGTCTGTTTACTACACTCTGAATAAAACTTTTATCTTTTTTATCAGGCATAGGTTCTAACTGTGTGATTTCTGGTCTTACAGAATCTGCATAATATTCCTCAGCAGTAGGCATGTTTTCCCACAGCTCTTTAAATGAAGTAAATGTACCTGCGTTTAATGCCTTTTGATTGTCGTCACCTATTTTACTTTGAATGTTTGGATCTGTAGGAGAATCTACAGATGTAACCGAAGAATCTGAATCTGAGGTGTCGCCAGGATTTTTTTTTTGAACCTCCTCAACTCCAACTAACTGTTTGAAACCATCGAAATCACCATTATATCCTTCTTCCTGGAACATAGTGAATGCAGTTTGCAGAGCATCAGGGTTGTTACATAGTAATTGAAAATACTCTTCGAAGCCACCATTGTATCCTTCTTCCTGGAACATGGCATAAGAAGTTTGTAAAGCCTGGAACGTCCTTGATCCTGCCTTTACCCTGTCTAACTGAGCTTGTCTTTCTTTTATCTCAGCATCTCTATCTAGTGCTTCTTGAGACTTAGCCGCTTGTTGAGCTTTATCCTCAGTATCTGGTCCTTGAACAGCACCATCAATAACTTCTTCTTCTTCCATTTTTAGTCATTATTAAATCCTGCACCTCTTTGATTTCGCTCTGCAATTTCTTTTGCACCTTCTCTAGTAGTTCCAACCATTAGATCATCTCTTCCTGTAAGAGACATAAAGTTATTGTATTCTGCATATCCAGCAGGAGAATATTTTATTTGTACAGTTTTCGTAGGAACCTGTTCTGGTGCTGCATAAGGATCTGCTGCTCCTGTAGGAGAAGAATAATCAGGAACCTGAATCTCAAGTGTGAAGGTTGCTTCTTTATAATTACCTCTTGATTTTTTCTTAGAGTTCCAAGGCATTTCTGCGTTTACAAATTTCGCATTCTTAATTGCATCAATCCTTTGTGCAGAAGTTAAGTTGTCTATACCTGGTAACTCTGTACCATCAGCACCCTGGAATATAGATCTTTTAAATATATTGTCTGCTTCTTTGTCTCCAATAGCTAAAGAACTTATTGTTAAGCTTTTACCTTTGTTTGGACCTATTTGTAAAGTATCATTAAATCCATCTGATCTAACTGGTGCAGTTTTATCTCTATTCATAATCACTCTTTCGTAAGTAAGAGGTTCTTTTGTTGCATTGCTTACTGCTTTTGCTCTTTCGATAGGATCTTGGAAAGGTTTAGATGATTCTTTAGCAACAAGCTCATTCATTAGTTTGTTGTTCAATCCTAATTTAAGTTTCTCATTTATTTCTCTCTCCATCTCAACACCGTACCCCATAACATTCTTAGGATCTACAAACAATGCATCTTTCTTTTCTTCTTCTGTGAGTTTATTATACTCTTCTTCATCAGTAAATACACCTCCTAATCTAGATAATGCATCTATCTTTTCTGTTTGTGATAGCCCTGCTATGGCAGTATCCATCAATGCACTCTGTTGATCTGTGAGCTTTCGTCCTCCTTCTTTTGCAAAGCCAGTATATCTAGTGTACTCTCTACTACCTACCTGATATATATCTCCAGCACCTTCTAGATCTGTTATTCTATCTGTTAAATCATTTAACTGAACACCGTTTTCGTTAGTCATGAGATCATTGAACTTACTTAGAGGAATTCTTGTAGCTTTAGTTGGATCAACTTTACCATCTGGACCGATAGCAACATCACCAGTTCCTGGAGTTCTTAATTCTACATTACCGTTACCATCTACACCGAAAGAAATGTTTTTAGTCATTTCCTCCATCATCTGCATCTTTAGTGAATCAGCTTCTGATTCTTTTCCTTCAGCTTGTAGCTTATCAAAGTTTTCTTTGAAAGCAGTCATTTTACCATACAACCCTTCTTTCAGATGTTTTACTTGCCCTTTCATCCTGGCGTTTCTCTTTCTGAGTTGAGCTTCATCTATGTAACCCATCTCATACATCTGATTATTCATTTCATACTCAGACCTTAATGTATCAGCAAACTTCTGACCAGCTTCGTCAAGATCTGTAATTCCAGTATCTTCAAACTGATCTTCATATGCTATTCCATCATAAAGTTCTTGCTGTTCTTTTCTAAAAGCTTCACGTTTTTCAGTGAATTCTTTTTGAGCTTCTTGCTCTCTTATGTTTTTTCTTTCTGCAGCAGCTCCTATTGATAAACCAATCTGAGCCAAGCCAGTCATACCAGCTCCTCTAGATCTAGCACCTCCTCCAGCACCTTGTGCTGCGTACCCTGCTGCTAATGCTCCTTTTGCCATATTAACCTCCTGATAATGCGTTTTTAAAATTAGGGTTTACACCAAACCCAGAATATGATGATTGACCAGTATTTAACGTAGGAGCTGATCCTCCAGTAAACTGACCAAACCCACTTCCACCTGTCAAAGACTGAGAGGCACTATGTAAAGCACCTTGCGATTGTTTTACAATGTCCTTTCCAAAAGTATCATACGCTCCAGCACCTGCTAAAAAATTTGTACCAGCTAATTGTTTTGCACCTGCACCTTGTATAGTAGGTGCTTTATCTGGTATAGCCTGTGCTGCTCCTGCTGCTGCTCCTGCTAGTCCTGTTATACCTTCTTGTACCTGTGCTCTACCTGCAGCCATTTCTGCACCAAGTCCTGCTATATCTTGACTCTCTCTTTTCTCTTGCATACTTCTGATGTTCTGCTCCTCTTGCATTTGCATTTGTTGTATGCCCATTTGCTGTCTGTCTAGATCAGCAGATATCTGTTGTTGAACTTGTTGTTGCCCTGCTTGTAAATCTTTTGCACCACCTAGCATAGCTCGTACACCACCTTTACGAAGTGCATCTATAGTGCTTGAAGCTTGTCGTTGTGCTGCTAATGTTTTCATTTCAGCACCAAGGGTAGATACACGGAGGTCTTTTGCTACGTTAGTTAACTCCTGGCGTTTATAATTTTCTAATGCTTTTTTTGCTTTTCTAGCTCTAGATGCACCTGATATAGCGTTTGCTGCAGCTCCTGCTGCACTAATGCCTAGACCTATTGCTGTTGCTGTTGCTATTGCCATACTTTTATCATTTCTGTTACCTTTCTATCAGATAAAACATATCCTGCATCCAGGTATTTATTTAACAAACTTTCGTTCTTCAATATAACATGAGCATACTTATACCCATTTTTGTCGGCTAGTTCTATAATACAATCTATTAGCAATTCAATAGCCTCTTTCCTATCCTTTTCTTTATACTGTTTATTTGATATTACAAACTCTGTAAGAGCTACTTTAGAATTTGTTAAATACAAAAACCCAGCACATATGTTTTGATCTCCTTTTGTGACCATCAACCCACTAGTTGCATCTTCTGGTAAAAAGTCTCTAGGTATAGGTTTCCATCCCCAGGCTTTCCACCACTTGACTAGGTGTTTATCATAGTCATCAATGTTTAATTTTCTTACATTGAATTCCATTAGTGCAAAGATACTAATTTAATAGGTACGGTATCGAGACCGTATTGCATCTATGATCCAGGTAGAGATATAGTAGTCCTTGTCATCATCTAGCTTATCAAGTTGCCATTCAGGATGTCCACACTTGTCATGCATCCACATAAATGATACAACAGGGAACTTTCTTATAGAGTCATATAACACCTGAAGAGATTCTTTTTTATTGGTTTTGTATTTCGACCACCTTTCGTCATCCTTCTCTAGAACCCATATATCACACATAGGTCCACCATGCCAACACCTGTCCCAATATGATGCCACTCCTACATGACTTTCAAAAAGATATAATAAGTTTAGAGTTAGATTAAAACTTTCGCCTAATTGATCTATATTATCTTTTATAGCTTCTAATATTAATCTTTGAAAAGAAAACTCATCACCTATATAAACTTCTTTATCTCTCTCATGAAACCTTTTGTCATTTAATATATGACCTATCATACGATTGTTTGGTAAAAAATTTATCATACAATCATTTCTAGGAAACACTGGTATGTCATCGTATCCTCTATACTCTCTATACCTACCTGGAATACAATCATCTGGCTCTACTTTGCTGTAGTGTGCTGTATGTGGATCATAAGAAGCACAAAAAGCATTTATTAGTCTTTGTGGACTGGGCATAGTTTGTATAGCTATATCATCAGTATCTACATAAGTTCCGCCAAACTGAGACAACAAGAGTAATCTAAATAAATCAGACCTTTCTCTAGGATGTGTATTGTTATATATATTTTTTAATTCAGTGATATTAGGAAGATGGAATATAGGCTCATATATACTATCATCCCAAGTATGCACCAAAATCTTGTATCTGTCTTCAAAATCTTCTTGTTTTAATGAGTTAGTAATTAGATATATATCTCTATCTGGATTAAAATACCTTGTTGAATATAGAGCATCATCTAATATTTTTTTTCTTTCTGGAGAAATGTCGCCATCCCAGTAGAAAAATACATTATTTATTTTAGGATATATTGTATTTATCATATTTTGATTTAAATAAATTAGCATCGTCTGCTTGTTGATGTCTGAACTCACCTCTACCGCTAGTTATAGATATGTCATCTGAATATAGGTTTAGATTTTTTATCCACCAGGCTCCGCCTTTAACATTTTGTATAAGCCAGTCATCACCACAAGCTATCTTTAAGTCTTCAGGTATAGGTACATACATGTCCTTTCTTACAAAAAACAAGCAACCCCAACCCCAACCTCTTTGTGTGCCATTCTCTGGAGTTCTTTCTAGCACAAAATCATTACCTCCATCATGCATAACTTCCCCATAAAAGTTTCCTATAAACATACCTACAATGCCTAGTGAAAGTTTTGATGATACCCAGGGAAACACACTTAGGTCATTAAAAAATATATCATCATTTGCTATACAAATATTTTCATATTTAGCTTCCTTAACGCCTAGATTCCATGCTGGGTTTACAAATATGTTTTCAGGTAAAGATATTGCACGAGCTTTATCAAGTCCACCCCTTAGTCTGGTAGGAGCTTCATTGGCATTATCTATGACCAAAATTTCTCCAACCCATTCACATCTATTTAGATGACTTAACAATGGATGTATTCTGTCAGTCTTCCATAGAGTAGGAATGACTACACTAAACTGCTGCAAGTTTGTCTTTTGTTCTGATTTGCTCATAATAATTTTCTATAAATTTTGGCACTAAAATATATTCACCATCTTCATTCATGTCCTTATCTACCCTTTCAAACATTTCTCTTTGATCAACATCACCCATTCCAGAGATATGATATGTATACATACCCCATCTATAAATCATACTCATAGCATCATACTCATGTACTTTACCATCATGAAAAAAAGTTAGCCAGTTGTCTTCACCAAATGATTTGTTTTTCCACTCTTGTATACTATGTATATATTCTTTAGTGTATATGTTACCGTTGTTTATTGATGAACCTCTGTCTCCATATTCGTTGTTAGAAAAGAAATAATGTCCTTTAGATCTATACACATCGTATCCTGGATTCTCCTCTATAGCTTTTATGCTGTCTCTAAGTGCGAACTCAGTCAATAGATCATCATCATCTAATCTATACATGTATTTATGTTTCGCAGCAGTAAATCCAAATCTTAATTTCTCTATTATAGATCCAAATCTATGTGGACAATTAATAATTCTAACATTAGGATATGGATATAATGACTTATATTTTACATTAGGTGCATCATTTATTACAATCATCTCACAGTCATCTCTGTTCTGTCTTAAAAAAGATTCTATTGCTTCTTCTAATATGTGGTGTCTTTTGTATGTTAAAGTAATTACAGATATCATTTTTGTTTTTTTAATGCGGATACATGATCAAATTTGTTTTTTTTTAAGAACGGATAAAAGTGTACTTGTTCCCAATGCATTCTATATTCGTAACCATTAGGGAACTCTTCTTCACATTGACTACACTTAATTATATTTTTCATGGTAGTATCTTAACATCTACAATGTGTTCTTTAGAAGATAAAGCTTTCTTTACCATTTCATAATATTTATGACCACATGTATTAGTTTCATACTCTCTATCTAAGTCAGGGAATTCATCCATAAACTCTGCCTTGAAAAACTGTCTATCTTTTGCATCTCCTACTACACCAGCATTATGATAAATAGAATGTTCTCCCCAATTATTTATACTTGAAGTTGACCAGGTAAAATCCATCTCTGGAATCACCATAGTATGTTTTCCTCTTTTCCATAGGTTCCATAGGACTGCCCACATATCAGCACACCATATTTGTAATTCATGATGCGAAGGATCGGCAGCTTTCTTTTGATTATTAAGTTCTGTTACATCAATAAATAATCTATTAGAATCTCTTTCTACATCCATCCAGTAATACTTATCTACGTTCTTTATAATGTATTGTGCACCACCTGAATGCCATTGATTCTTTTTGACTGTCTCTTCGTCTATAGCCATAACACATAACATTTTATCTAAGACATCACGCCCTTTAGATAATATATAGTCATAACCTATATAAGAAATTGTATCAGAAACATAACAAATGTCATCTCTAGATAATTTTTCTTCTGGCATAGGTTTAACTAAAGCTATATCACAATCATGATAAAAAACTGAACTAGTAAATAAATTAGGGTATGCCTCGTAGTGTTTTTGTATAATATGAGGTCTTATGCTTGATATATATCTTTTATCTAATCTTGTGTCATCATAAAAAGAAAAGTTAACACCTGGATATTTAGATATCATTATATCAAAGTGAGGATCTATCTCACCGTGTTTTGCACAGACTACATGACAATTGTCTAAAAAAACGCCTTGCTGTTTAAAAGACCACAGCATTACGTCTATTTGCCACGCATAATATTTAGTTGCTGGTTGAGCACAAAGGTATATCATTATGGAAAGCTTTTTGAAATCTCTGAGTTTACTGCAAAGATTTCTACTGGTGAGGTGCTGTTACTTACTAGCTTAATGTTAGCAAAATACCCCTTCAATCCATAACTTTCTGCTATTGGTGATTTGGCTCCGAAGAAAAAGTCTCCTGGATTAGGCACGACTGTGGAACCTCCTACGGTTAGTGTTTGTGCTGTTTTACCAGATACCACACCTATTAATTGATATGATCCTCCTTGAGCACGATATAAACTATCGCCTATTGCAATAGTACTAGGCACAAAATTAAATTGATAAGTTAGATTGTCGAGTAGTATTAAGTTGCCTATACCCTGAACTGATAACAGTTGAGTATTAGTAATGTCATCGTTGTCTCTTCTTATGTATGCATAATAAAATCCTTCTTTCTTTTTGAAAGATTCCTTGTTAACGTGACCACTATCTAAATTAGTCATGACAGTAACATCCCAATCTCCACTGTCACCTTCTATTTCTATTGTCTTAAATATTTTGTTTTCAGATGGTGCAGGGTTAGAAACAAAACCTAATTCTGTGTTGTATGCCTGACCATAAAAAGTATTTCTATTATCCTCATTTGCATGATGCTTGTATAATTGACCATTTTTAAACGAGTAAAAGTCACTATTTATATTTTCTAAAAACTCTGGAATGTATGAATGAAAAGATGTCCATCCTTTATTCATTTCATTAAAACTTAGAGTACTTTCTTGTTTGTCTGATTTTTCAGGGCTAACATATGCATCAGTAGAATGTGGATCTGCTTCTATAGGAAGACTGTAAACACCGTTTGGGATATCAGTATTTACATCACATTGGTCTGATAGGTATTTAGGTCTGTAGTCAGGATCACTTGGAACATTCGCTTTTGTAATGTTAGTCGGTTTTCCATTTACATACTTTCTTAAAGTCTCTACGTTTGCGTATCCAGATCTATATTTAGCCATATGCAAATATACGAATTAACATTGATCATAATTAGGTAAATCTTTAGCATTGCCAATTTCAGTAACAAAACCATTTTTTATATATATGTATGTATTATCATCTACATTTCCATACGTCATGTCCCACTCAGTTCCATCACGACTTTCACCACCAATACTATTAGTTGTATCTCCAATTAAATTATCATACCAATAATATCCATCTGCATACTGTGTACCTGATAGATCTGCATACCATTTTAAACCTATAATATCCATGACTGGATTAATATTACTAGAATTATTGTCTTGTGGAGGAAACAATACCATTCTTTGTCCGTAAGGCTCACTTATATTAAAACCAGGACCTTTATTATCCATGTCATACCCTGCAGGAATTTCTATTGCAAAATTGTTCTCATAAGTAATTTGTTCACGGAAAAGTGCACCATTAGATGAATCTTTTGCTACATCTGCTCTGTTGTTAGTGTGTCTTAAATAATAAGTGTAGTTATATATTACCCATGATTTGTAATCATCATCACTTGTAGGATTCCATGTTACTCCCTGCAAAGTGCCTCCTTGCGTAATTTGATTTGCTTCAAAACCATACACCTCTCTATTATAATAAACTTGTCGTGCCTCGTTAGCAGCATATTGACTAGGTTCAGATTGAAATCTGTTTACTAATTCATTAGTTATTACGTTTATATCTTGATTTACAAAACCTTCAATAAGAACTGGTTCAGACAAACTGTAAACTATAATATCAAACACACCATCAAATTGCATTAGAGATCCATTAGCTTTAGTGAAAACAATGCTAAATGGTTGTTCTGATTGTGCTCTATATCTGTACTGCTGAGTTGCTGGAGAGTAAGTTAAACTCGAAACGTCTGTAAAAACTGGAGCTATTATTTCTGGATTAGGATCATTAGCTACGGTTGGTGAATCAGGTGCAGGATATGCAAAGACACTAAATATATGATTTATCAGCAGTCTTGGTACTCCAGCGTTGCTCGTTTGATCGATGTAGTAACTCTCTGTGTAAAATCCACCATTACCATTTGCAGGACTAGTTACTTCTGCTGCAGGTATATATTCGTACTCTTTAATTATCTCCCATGTGTCTATAAAATTAGTTAAGAGTGGATTTGACTCTGCTTGTGAATCTGAAACAACTACCTTCCTTAGTTTTTGTGTGTATGAATTACTTGATCTAAATGTAGCAATTATATCACCGTTACTTCCATCCCCTGTCCATCCGCCTAAGTTTGGAGTAGAAGAATTGTTGTCTCCATTCGGATCCTGCTGATACCATTCAGCAAAATCCCAGGTACTAAAGTCAGTTGTCCATAATATTTGCCACCAAGTTCCCAGTACATTATTAGCTTTATTATAAGCTGATTGATAAGCTAAAATAAATTGTCCTGCATTGTGATTTTTCTGTGCATAAAAACTATTTAAATCAGTTGTAGACCATACATTTCCAGAGGTGTCGGTTATAGAAGTTATGTCGGTCCAGCTTTGTCCTTGATCAGTAGTGTATTGCCATTCGTTAGTACCATATTTTATTATTGCTTTATCACCTATAGCAACTATCCTAGTTACACCATTGTAACTTCCATTGTTATTTTTTAACGCACTAGTAATTTCATAATTAACCCAATTACTAGCATCTGCTATTTGAGACACAGGGATAACAAAAGATCTTCCTAAAGTTCCATTTGTACTCTGTCTAGTGTCATCCAGAAAATAAATGTATCCGTTTTCCATAACACAATTACTTCCTATAAAACAATTCTTGCTTATGGTAGCAGTATTCCAAGATGTACCATCACCTATGTCACCAAGATTTGCAACAGCAGAAAAGGTAGTTCCATCTGTAGAATAATACAATGCATCTCCAGGATTGACATACCCACTACTTGTTTGTGTAACTATAAAATTGTTAGAACTTCCATCATATTCACAAAGTGCTGTAACATAACCGTTAGTCTTTGGACCAGTAAAAACAACGGATCCTGTAGCAAAATTATCTGTCGTTTTGTATAAAACATTTCCAGTTGTTATAGTTGGTCCATTAGCATTTGGTGAAATATACCAGGTGTTTCCATGAGGAGCTCTCATGTTAGGCATGATTCCACCTGCAAAACTATTTAAGTCACCGCTATTTAAAACTGTATCATTTGCAAAATCATATACCATAAAGTATACATTAGTATATGAAGGATCTAAATCTGTCTGATAACCCATATATATGTATGCTCTGCCATCTCCAAAACTGGAAGGAGCACCACTTCCATATATTTGATTATATGGACCAAAATCAGTACTAGTAACCGATGGCACTTGACCGTATGAAGTGTAAGTTGAAAAGTCATCTATATAATCACCTGTTATTAAACTGTTTTCTTTAATTATAGGTTGCATCAAACCATCAACAATCCTATCATTAGAAGAAGGGAGGTTGTTATAATTTCTATATGATGTAGCACTACCAGTTTCACCATATGTAACGCTAGTGACAATCATAAAATTACCATCATAAAATACGACACTAGGAAATTCTTCAGGGTATGTAAGTGTAACATTCGCAACAGAATGTAACTGTGTAGTTGCTATGTTATTAAACATATCTTTATCAACTGTCCAGTTAATTCCATAATTCCATGATATCATATACATTTCCTGTTGCATATAAATACAAAATCCTGTTGATGGATTTATTGCAAATCCTAAGTTATCCTCATTAGCACCTGAATTATTTATTGTTCCTAAATTACTATCATAACTACTTGCACTAAATGTATTTGCATAATCCCATGTTACTGGAGTTATACCTGTTGCTTCTCTTACAAATTCAGCCACTGGTGCAACTCTTGCCTGTACATTAGTACTACCTGTTTGACTTGGATGATATTTGAACAACACCGATTGTCTTGAGGCATTGTTGTCATGTTTCATACCCAACGCCTCAATAAAAACGTAATTGTACTTTAAACTAGCATGTATTCTAAAAAGTCTATGGAAAGTTCCAGTAGTACCATATTTAGTTGCGACTTTATAAATATCAGCTTGTTTACTATTTCCGTAAGCATCTGTTTCCATATAAACATCTGCCATATCCCATGTTTGACCATCATCCTCTGAGATCATTAAAAATGCCTGTTGGTTAGGGAGACTTGAAGTGGTGGTTGTCATTGTGAATCCTATTCCATACCACACCTTATTTCCTGATGAATTTATTCCAGCATATGCAACATCGTTAATCCTTCGTGCATATGTACCAACACCAGACGACCAAGTTGAGTTATTATGTGTGGTTGCTGAAAAAGTCTGACCTCTGTCTACAGACCTTCTAAGTACACCATTTGCATAGATGCTTATTATTGTTCCATTACCACCATCATCTTTATTATATCCATAAGGTTCAATTATATCATAAGTGCCACCATTAAACCCACATCGTCTTGCTTGATTAACATGTCCCCAACTGTATGCATCAGTACCACTCATCATTATATGATTTGAAGTGTTACTATTGTCATCTGTTGATGCTTCATAAATAGGGTAACCTCTTCCCCCTGTAAATTCACAAGAGTTAGTTTTTATTATACTATGTATGCCAGTTGTAACACCAGGTCTTCTTCCTGGTTGACCGTTCCAACATTTGTCATCCCAAGTGATCCAATTTTCTGTGCCTCTTAAACCATTATCAAATATCATACTGGCATTTACAAAATCTCCATTTACGATAAGCGTTATAGTTCCCCAATAAATATCTATAGAACCAGTGTAAACATTTGTTGAAACATTAACTGTTTTTGAAAATTGACCAGTAATTGTAAAAGGAGATCCGCCATTTATTAATGTAGACGAATAAAAAGTCAGAGCATTTGTTTCTGCTACTACATAAAATGAATAAGTACGAGTACTTAAACCTGCATAAGCGTAAGAAGCTCCACTTTCTCCTATATATGTTCCTGCAGGTATTTGCTTAGGGTAAACCCAATTACTAAATATAGGCATATCACCTCCTGTATACGTTGGACTAAAAAATATATTCCCAGTTTTATCTATACAATGTGTACCTATGCTTGTTGTTGGAAAATCAATAGTCGCAAAGTTTTGTGGTTCATCTCCACACTCTATATCTCCTATATCATATTTTAAACTTACTTTAAAAGTCTGTGTTCCATAAATTCCAGTACCAGTTCTATCTAGAATAGCAAAATCAGTAGCAGTATCATCGACAACAAGTATTGCATCCTCTATTCCATCCCATTCATTACCATATGCGAAAACAGTAGGAGGACCAGAAAATATTTTTCCTGATGAGGCTTTAAAAGAAAATGGACCTAACTCTCCTTTACTTAATTCTCTTATTTGTGATGCTTGTATTAATACATTGTTTGCCATAATGCAAATTTACTAATTATGTTAATGTTGTCAATAGTGGTAGATTACCTCCATACCCATCTGTATATGTAGCAACTACTGTTGCATCTTCCCATCGTACTATAAATAAATCATCTACTCGACCTCCACTAGAATTTATGATAGCAAAGTAAGGTGATAAATTAAATGTTGGGAATGAGTTTTGACCACCACTATAATCTAAGTCAGCGTATGTTTTAATAATAGACACCTGTGATCCTGGAGCAGGTACACAATAATTAGATTGACATACATCGAACTGTGGTCTCTTATTGTAATAGTAGTATCCTCTGTTATCTGAGCCATCATTAGCGTATTGAGTAGTTGCCATAGTCTGATAAGTTCCAAAGTATGTTTGACCTAGATCCCATATCTCTAAGTTTGTAGGCATATCATTACCTAAGTTTATTATATGGTGATAACTTTGTCTTAGCTCTGTTTGTGTTGTATTTTGACTAAATACTTGTACGTTTATGTTTGCTACACCATCACCAGCACTCAAATAATTGTCACTTGCTGCAAACACCTGGAAGAATGCATCAGCATTAAATTGTGCGTTTGTTGGGTATTTATCTAGATTATCGTAACATCCATCGTTGTCATCATCTGGATCTAAGTAGTCTGGTACACCATCTCCATCTGTGTCAATAGTAGATGTTGTTGTTGTAGGGAACAAGGTTGTCGTTGGAACTAGCGTTGTACTAGATGTACTACTAGTAGTTGTTGGTGGTATTGTCGTTGGAGCAGTTGGACAAGAAACATCTACATCCCATCCTGTACCTGCCAACGGTGCGTACACTTCTACATCTAAGAATGCGTAACTCTGCGGTTTGAACCATCTTATTTGAGCTCCTGATCCTTGTGTTATAGTTTCACTTCCTAAGCCTCTACTTGCTAATTCAGTATTTAAATCTGCTTGATAACTTGTGTCACCTAGATAACCAGTATCATATACAACATCTCCTAAATATTTTATTATGATCTTATCAGGTAAGTTATATGTTGAAATATCCATATCAACCCAACCAACTCCAGTTCCTAAATTTACTTTTGTTGTAGATGGGAAAGTTTGTGCTCCAGACTGTCCATAACTAAAACTAGCAGGGCAGTTTTGAGATGCAAAACTAACAGTAGTTGTGGGTGTTACTGGATTTGTAGTTGTTGATGTTGTAGTTGTAGAGCCAACAGAACAGTCAATAATATCTAAAACTTCACCAGTATTATCAATTTTGACCATGTATTTATTAGTAACTGTAGTAGAGCCATCGTGAGGAGTTTCAGTCATTATATACCAGTTGTAAGTAGCTCCCTGGAAACCGCCTAATGATCCATCAAACATAGAAGTGTTTGGATTATAAACCATATCTCCAACTTGTGGCAATGCATTTGTACCGTTATGTCTTTTTGTTTGTTTAAATGTATTTATATCACACAAGAAATCATGGAACCAATGCGTTGGTCCTCCAAAGGTCTGTGCAAACTCATAGTTTTCTCTAGCAAACCAAGCATATGCATACTGATCAGATCCTAAATAGAAGACACTTGTTGGTAATAGTGTTGTGCTCGATGTGCTTGTACTTGATGTACTTGAAGTCGAGGTTGTCGATGTTGAGGTACTACTTGTAGAGCTACTTGTACTTGATGTACTAGAGGTTGTCGTTGTAGATAAACTAGGATCTATAGTTGTACTAGATGTTGACGTAGTCGGTTCTATTGTAGTACTTGATGTAGAACTAGTGCTAGTCGTTGAACTACTCGTGCTAGTTGTAGAACTACTCGTAGAACTAGACGTTGAACTAGATGTAGAACTAGATGTAGAACTAGATGTAGAAGTTGTTGGCTCTAGTGTTGTGCTTGATGTAGAACTAGAAGTTGTAGATGAAGTACTTGATGATGTACTTGAAGATGTACTACTAGATGTACTAGATGACGTACTTGTGGTACTTGATGACGTACTTGTAGTACTAGAAGAAGTACTAGAAGACGTGCTAGACGATGTACTAGATGACGTAGAACTAGAAGTACTAGACGATGTGCTTGATGACGTGCTAGATGAAGTACTAGTCGTAGGTTGTATTGTAGTTGTAGTTGTTGGACATGGACCAGCTATACTATTTGCCTGTGGAGACGTAAATGCTGAGGTTGGATAATAACATAAAACGTAGTAACAGTTTGTACTTCCTGCATTTAATGTGACTACATCTCCTGGTTGATATGGGGTAGACTCATATGCATTAGCATAGGTATATCCAGGAAAAGCAAACATCTGTCTAAGCAAATATATTGGATAATTATACGGACCATCAGGGAAAGATCCAGTAGGACATCCAAATGTTGTTGTAGAACTTGTACTAGACGTTGACGTACTAGACGTACTAGACGATGTACTAGAAGATGTACTGGATGATGTACTAGATGACGTACTAGATGATGTACTCGTTGTGCTTGAGCTCGTAGAAGTAGTCGAACTAGACGTACTAGATGATGTACTAGATGAAGTACTGGTTGTGCTAGATGATGTACTTGTTGTCGAACTCGATGTACTTGATGTACTAGTCGTGGAACTTGTTGATGTTGTACTAGAGCTGGTGCTTGTGGTCGAGCTACTTGTACTTGTTGTACTAGAACTAGTACTTGTAGTTGGACACGCTGAACATATGTCCATAATAGCACCTGATTGAGATGTTCTAATAACCATAGGTGCAATCTTACATTGCATTTTGTCATTAGAATCAAATGAAAATCCTTGATATGTAAATACACCTGTAAAGTAAGGTTGTGTTAACTGTGGATCCGTATATATATATCCCTGGTAAGGTGTTAGCACACCATCAAAATAAAGTGTCTGACTGTCAAACTGTACTGCGGTTGTACAAGCTGTAGAACAAGTCGGATGTGTGTTTGTGTTACAATTAAATGTAGCTCTGTATATTTCTGTGAATGGTGGTAATGTTGTAGATGACGTTGAGGTTGTAGAGCTAGTTGTACTTGATGTACTTGTAGTACTGGTAGATGTGCTACTAGTGCTAGTTGTACTTGATGTTGTAAATGGCGACTCTGTTGTAGTACTAGATGATGTACTAGAAGTACTTGATGTACTAGTCGTTGAAGAACTTGTAGATGAAGTTGTTGTACTAGAAGTGCTTGTAGTAGAAGAACTAGTTGACGTTGTGCTAGATGTAGTTGAGCTAGTAGAAGAGCTAGTTGTGCTTGTTGTAGGTGGGTTACAATCATAAACACTTACAACATACCCACTATTATCTATTTGTATTATATGCGTATAATACTCAGTTGACAAATCAGCATTAGAAGAAGCACCAGCATGGAACCAACAGTTTCCACCTTGCAATACTATACCATTTATTCTTCTTACTCTATCTCCAACCTCTGGTATAGTTGTATCACCGTTATGACACATATCCGCTAACATTCTTGTAGCAGCTTCACAAGCTACTGCTGGATCAGAGTTACAATAAGGTACGCTTGTTCCAGTTCCAGTTCCTAAAACAAATGGATTACAAGTTGGTAATGTACTGGATGACGTTGATGACGTTGATGATGTTGACGATGTACTCGTTGAAGAACTTGTAGATGAAGTAGAAGATGTACTACTCGTAGAACTACTTGTACTACTTGATGTACTACTAGATGTACTACTACTTGTTGAGCTACTTGTACTAGAGCTTGTGCTAGAACTTGTACTTGATGTTGACGTACTGCTTGTTGGTAATAATGTTGTACTAGATGTACTACTAGTTGAGCTTGTACTTGTCGTTGTACTACTTGTAGACGATGTAGTTGTTGATGAAGTACTAGTAGTAGATGAGGTGCTAGATGTTGATGTTGTACTAGAGGATGTACTAGATGTTGTGGTAGATGAAGTTGTACTAGAAGTGGTACTAGAAGTAGATGATGTTGATGTAGTAGGCAATTCTTTAGCACTACATGCTGATTTATTCATTACTGTTCCATCAAATCCTATTTGTGTAGCCTGTGTTTGGCTTCTAAATGCGTTTGTTTTAGAAGTACTAAACCATGAATTAAAACCTACAAAAGGTGTATACTGACCATTTACTATTCTATATACTGTGTCAAATACATCTGGCAAATCACCAGCTCCATTATGACAGAAAGCTTCATCAAAGTAATCATACCTATCACATGGATCAGGATCATTAGAGAAGAATATGTTGCCATTAGCATCAGTTCCTATGTAAAATGGTTTACATACAAATGCTGTAGTTGTGGTAGGTTCAGGAGACTCTGTTGTAGTAGGGAGAGGCTCCAGAGTAGTGGAGGTAGTGGTATCAAAAAAAAAAGGTCGTTGATGACGTTGTTGGAGGTGCTGTTGTACTTGACGTTGTCGTGGACGATGTCGAGGTTGTTGACGTTGTAGAGGTCGGTGGTGCATCATCGTCATATATGAGCTCACACGTTATTGTATCTGGTCTCCATTCACTGTAAGTTCCTTGGAGGGACACCACATACTCCCTATCGTGTGGATCAAAGCCACCTAGTACACGGAACGGATCTACTCCTTTCAGATTGTCTCTGAAGAAATCTACCATTCCAAAATCTGATATTTGCTCTATGCCATCTTGTGATAGTCGACATACTGCTCCTCTTCTTTCATCTACAAAATATATACGTCCACCCCACAACGATACTGAGAATGGATGTCGTGTAACACCAAACTCTCCTGCATATGGTACGACAGTTCCTAATATATCTGTTGATGCTCCTACGTTACCAGATCCATCAGCATTAAATAATATGTTTTTGTTTACAAGGATTCTCGAAACTCTGTTTTCTTGAAATGCTATAAGGTCTGATCCTCTTGGCACTATCCTTCCTACGTTGCCATATTCATCATCTAAATCCTTGTAGTTTAGATCAGCAAGACTGAAGTCGTTTAATGCATTAAATTGTGTTGATTGTTCGTATATACCACTCCATGTTATAGAAGTAGTTCTAAAAGATTTTTTATATTCTTGTAAGTTTGTAAGTGGTTTTGTATCTAACTTATATACAGGTGCATTGAATAAATCACGGATTCTTATACTTTCAACTGTATTACCAAAACCATAGCAGTTAAAGTAAGGTAGAACTATTGTGGCTGGATTTGTGCTGCTTTGAGCTATATCTACTGCATCACCAAACACTATTGTAAAGTCTCCTCCAGAATTAGCAAAAGATCCAGAACCACTAACGTAGTTCGTAGCACTCATAGATGTTAGACCTTGATCGTCATCAAATAAAGTAACTCTTGTGCCACCTGTTATATCATTTCTCTGGAAGTACCATACTTTGACAGTTAAAGTAGCACTACCTTGTGTAATAGTAATTGTTTTACCTTGACCAAAACCAAAACTTCCATCACCAGGAGCTCCTTGTTCATTGGTGTAATTTGCAAATGCTGTATAGTCATCAGGCTCAAGAGTAAATTGTAGCTTGTAAGCATCTCCACTAAAAGGATCAGAAGACAATGCAGCAAAGTTATCCCAGTTATCACTAGCTACAGGACTAGTTACGTTTACATAACCTACATTATTAACTGTCGTTAAGTTAGTACTACCTTGTGTTAATGTTTGTGTTACCTGTGGTACTTGACCTGCTGAAGCAGCAGTACCTGTATGGTATCCATTTACAATACTGTAAGTTTGTGGTGTCTCATAATATAACTCAGTTGTGTCTTCTACAGGTTTTGTTTCAAAACATAATTCATCAGTAGATGCTCTTTTTGTAATTCTAAACCTATTATCTATTTTAACTCTAGAATCAAAATCATTATTTTGTGTACCTAGAGATTTTATTATAAGATGTATAGGATCTGTATTGGCTCTTTGTTGTTCTAAGCTTGTTGTTCTGCTTCCATAAGTACCTCTTTCAAAAAAGACTCTAGCTTCACTAAATTCAGCATCAAATATTGGTTTAGCACCACTCTTAAAATACCACTCCTCTAAATTAGGATAGTTACCACTAGACACAAATTCATAAGTCCAATATTGAGTTGCTTCATTATATTCATCGTACTCAAAATTAAGTATAGTACCTGCTCTAATCTCTTCGTCTGCTACCTCATCAATTCCTTTAAAAACAGAGTATGCTTTAGAGTCATTATCATATGTAGGGTTTGCAGGTTTTAATGTAGAGTTCCATTCATCTGAAGTGTCGTGACCTGTTGCTGCTGCCCAGTCAACTGTTATACCATCTGCTAAAGTTATAGGTACTCCTGGAGTTATAGTTACTCCTGTGGCTGATACACCTGGTGTAGTGCCATCATCTAAATAATCTATAGCCCATGTAAATGTGTCAAAGGTGCTAACACCATCTCCAGTTCCATCTATCTGTATAGTAAGTCTAGCGTAAACGCTACCACTATAAGTACCAGCGATAGTAATATCATTACCAGCAGATGACGTTGTTCCGTAATAGAATGGTCCTGTGGTTTTTGCTGGTAAACCTCCATAAAATCCCAGAGGATCATTCCTATCGTTAGCACTAGTGTCATAATCATTATTTTCATAAACATCATAATCATCTAAATTCATTCTAAAGCCTACTGGCTTTATCTTCATATAAACACCAGCAGGTTGTGCAATAGGCGGATCGTTTGTTCCTGGATAGTCCTCAGCTTCTAAAAAGTTTAGATCTTTAGAAGATACTTCTAATACTTTAGTTTCTACTAGTGTAGTTTTTTGTCCTCCAGTATCTGCTTTTACAATTACAAAATCATCTTCTTTTACTTTATTTACATCCGTAGCATTAAGCAGTACATAAACAAAACCTGTGTCAGTATCTGTTCTAAATATAGTAGGAAGAATATTATAATAATTCTGTTTTGTTTGTTTAACGAAAACTCTATACTTAGTTGCAAACTTAGGAGGCAAACTATTTATCTCTAATTGTAATGAATTTTCAGATTTAGATTTTGATGCATCAACGTATACTGAATTTGTGTTAGATGTAAGTACAGTTGTTGACCTTCCGAAATCATCTAGATAAACAAGACCTAGTTCGTAATCTCTGTTAGTTTTTACAGATCTGTATGCTGGACCTGGAGAGCCTGAGTCTTTAGATGTAACAGATGTAGTAAAATCTATTTTTATCTGATCTCCATTTCTATCTTTTAAATCAAAGTTCTCTGTGTAGTTTCCGTACATAATACGGTTATCTACTATTGCTTGTGTTTTAGCAGTTAGTGGAACATTGTCGTAATACCTTTTTAGTTCTCTGCTAGGAATTAATTTGTATATTTTATTGTTGTCAAAATCAACAGTATAGTTGGTGTCGTTACCTATACCTAGTTTAGATTTGTCAAAACTTTCTATCAGGAAAAGTGTATCATCTCCATATATTTTGAATACTAAATCTATTTTTACAACATCACTTCCTCCAGTTTCAATTTCTATTGCAGCAGAGTTGTGTTTATTTAACATTGACTCGTTAGAAGAAATAGAATAGTCAAACGTAAAATCAAACGGTTGGAAAGCTACTTCAGAAAAAGGCGATAAAACAGAATACTCACCACCAGAATATTCATACCTATATGCAAAAGTGATAAACTTTTCTTTTAAATTATTTGTTTGTGTATTGCCAGATGTTGATAGTGTTAGTGTCGGTGGAAATAAAGGTGGCTTTTTTATTACAGTTATATCTGATTCTAAAAATGAACCTTGAGATAAAAGCTTTGCTTCTTCTACATTTATCTTTCTTGGATTGTTTATACCATCAGTAAAAAACAACATGATAATGTCATTGTCATTATCATATAAAACATCAGCCTGGACGTAGTCAGATTTAGAGAAATTTAGAACATTGGCGTTTCCTGCTCTTTCATCATGTAACACAAAAGATGCAAGATTATTATCAATATCAAACTCAGCTATATAAGATCCTTCATCAGATCTTACAAACCACCAAATTTTATTTAGTGAATCGTCAGCAACAGAACCAAGACAAACAGGGTTTGTGCCGAAATCAAGCTCTGTGCTTGTTGTAACTGCTTCGTTAGATAATGCGTTTTCTAACGCACCAACACCTGATGTAGCTGAATTGAGTACTCTTGCATTTAGAGCATATCTATATTCGCCTTGTTGAATCAGCCTCTCATCGGCATCACGATTCATTTTACCAGAAGAAAATACGTTTTTTGATTCCATTATTTAATCCACTTATTTCGACCTTTCAGAGATTGTATCAAATCAAAAGGATGGATGTCCATCATTCTAATCTTCATATTTTTCATAGCTGCAAATGCTTCATTTTTATACCTGCGAACTATATACTCTTGAATGCCAAATCTGTGGCTAACAATTTGATGAGCTATTTGCTTGTATAAAAAATCTTCTGCCAATTTGTTTACTTGAAGCTCATCTTCCGATAAATAGGATAATCCATCTGTTATATATTCTATTACTACAAACTGTCCTTTTACTTCAGAGCTAAATCTAATTACACCTAATTTTTTATCTAATCTATATTTTCCATTTACGTTTGCTCTAGATGTATCCATACCAAATCTACCACCGTTTTGTCCTTCGCTAAGATTTGATGCAGTGCTCTTGTTATCTGCAGCATCTGCTAACTCTGTCATTTTTTGTTCTAGATAAGGAGTACCCTCTATTGCTTCACCATCGTTATTAAATAATATATCATAACTACTGTCCTGTAAATATGCTTTTGCTATAGTTGAGGTATCATCTTTCATTACTTGATGTAATCTACCTCTTTCATCTACCCATGATAATCGTACAAGTTTTACAAAATCTTTAGGTAACTCTACTTGTAGATCTGGTGGCAATTCTAGTTCTAATGCTTTTACATCTTTTAAAGCATCATAATGTAATTCTTGTAGTGCTCTTTTAGCATGGAAAACAACGTCATATCTTTTAACAGATTGCAATACCTTATCATCTCCTACATAAAATAAATAGAAGTTGTTAATTAAGTCATTGAGTTTAATAAATTGATTACCTCCCCAATTACTGCTGTCTTGATAATATTGCTGATCAGTTAATGACATATCTTACATATTTTCTTTCTGTGTCTCTGTTGCATCTATACTTTGTGCAACTTGAGATACCTCTGCTTCTCTTATTGTTACTCCAGCTAATTTTAATATTTCAATTACAAGCAATGGTGTGTCTTCGTCTGACATCTCAAAATCTTGATAGTCTAACGCAGAACCATTAAATAATAAATCTTCTCCTATAACTGTGTATGTCCAGTTTGGATCTTTTGGTTTTCTTATGTAAAGAAAATCTAACGCTCCTGTTATACTTGCAGGTTTTACTGTAATAAAACCATTTACATCTACATAAACTGGATATTTTTCTGTTGGAGCTGTTAGGTTAGAATTCATAAGAAACTTCTCATGTCTCTTTTCTACTTCTTCTATATCTACATCTCCATTTCTTATAGATATTAAATGATATAAATCTACAGGAAAGGCATAAACACCTCCACCTTGTGCTACAGATGTCGTCTTAACTAATCTTTCAATATTCTGTCTTAGGATAGCCTCCCTATCAGCATATACATCGCCTCCACGCCCTGTTCTAGTTTGGCTTGATAGCTTGTTATATTCGTCAAAATATCTTTTAAATACAAGGTCCTGTGCGTGTTTTGCATAATTGTTAAATTCAGCAGGAGTCAAGAAACCTCTGTTCTCTTTATTTAAGACTGATAGTACTGTATTTCTAACGTGATTTATCATACGCCAAAGGTACAAAAAAAGGGAAGGCGTTTTTTTGCCTCCCCTTCTAGGTCTTAGTTTTTATTTGTATTACAACTTAGTCTGAATAGCTTGGATAGCATCAAGACCTTCGTCAGTCTTAAAAAACTTTGCTAATGAACTATATGGGTTTTCACCAAAAGGAACTGTAATTAGCTTTTCCTTTTTCTTACCAGACCAATAGAATGTTCTATTGTTGTCATCTAATTTAAGTATACCCATTTCAACCGATCTAATAGCTAAGTTCCTTAGTTTTAAATCAGAGTCGTTAGCTAGTTCTTTAAACTCCATAGGATTTTGTTGTGCCCAAATCATCATGTCTCTTTTAATCTCATTAGATTTCATATGTGAAACTTGTGATTTGAAAACACTTCTAGCTATTGCTTCTAAGTCTTCTATTTCCATTTCTTTTACCATATTCATAGCATCAAGAATATCTGTCATTTGATCTAAATCTTGTCCTGCATCTTTATCAGGATCAAACTCTGCATATGATTTACCTAAAGCTGGATGATATATACTCAAAAATTGTTGTAGCAAAACGTCTTCTTTTTTTACCATCAACTTACCATCTTCGAAATTAATTCTACCGATAATTACATCCCCTTCCTGTTCATCTACAAATACAGAACTTTGATTAGTTGCATATCTTAATG
>MDTC01070974.1_pt1 | contig 27440 bp, 22 predicted proteins | sample 811181 | NCBI WGS metagenome assembly MDTC01 (sample SAMN05326644, study PRJNA326480) | marine metagenome | isolation source: seawater | place: Pacific Ocean: North | collected 2011 | reverse complement strand
TGGAGTTATTTATGTCAGGCTTTCGATCGGCTGCCCGGGCGGCATTGTGTGTCAGTGCTGTGCTGGCGCTGCCTGCCTGTACCACAGTGGCAGTGCAGGAAAACACCTTGCCTATGAGCAGTATGAATCACTGTGCTGCGCCAGTGGGTGTCAGTGTGCGCTACGGCACCCTGACCATTGCGCTTGGTGATCGTCCGTCTACCGGCTACGGCGTACAGATTGTCGGTCAGCAGGAAGACAGTGGTGAATATGAATTTATTTACCGCGAAACCAAACCCCAGGCGGGCCTTGTTTATGCGCAGATGATTACTCAGCCCTGTGCTCAGGTCATTCTGCCGAAAGACTGGCAGCAGGTGACGGTACGCCATGAAATAAATGGTTCAGAAATCATGCTGACACCGCTGGATGATACCGGGCTGTATCCGGACTCTGCGGCACAATGATTATTCTGGGTATTGACCCGGGTTCGCGACTGACCGGCTTCGGTGTGATCCGCCGTATTGGCCAGAAAACCGAGTACATCGTCAGTGGTTGTATCCGTACCGGGGAAGGCGAGCTGCCGGCGCGGCTTAAGAAAATTTTCGATGGCGTTACCGAGCTGATCGAAACCTATCAGCCACAGGAATTTGCCATTGAACAGGTGTTTATGGGCAAAAATGCCGACTCCGCATTAAAGCTCGGGCAGGCCCGGGGGGTGGCGATTCTGGCCGCAGTTAACCATGGCTTACCGGTGGCGGAATATGCGCCGCGGACCATCAAACAGGCGGTCGTGGGTAAGGGTGGCGCCGATAAAGAGCAGGTACAGCATATGGTGCAATACATGCTCAAATTACCGGGCAAACCCCAGGCCGATGCCGCCGATGCTCTGGCCATTGCCATTTGCCATGCGCATACCAGTGCCAGTCTGGTGGCGAAGGCCGGCGTTAAAGGTGTAACGCGCGGGCGTATGCGATAATTATCTGAGCTCACCATTATTTGCTCTTTTGCTGTGTTGTTCGGTTTTTTGGGATGTGCTTTTGGGTGTGTTTTTAGCAGGAAGCATTATGGAAGATTCTGACGAGTTTTATACCCGCAATAATCTGGCTTCATGGGATGAAGCGGCGCCTTACCATGCGGCAGTTAACCCGCAACTCGAACAGGCGGTGCAGCAGCTGGATTACAATAATTTAAACGACGATTTTAATGCGCTGGTGGACAGTTATTCACCCGCCGGAAAATCCGTGGTGCAGATCTGCTGCAATAATGGTCGTGACTTATTATCGGTTAAAAATAAAGGCGCAGGTTTCTGTCTCGGTATTGATGGTGCCCCGTCTTTTATAGCGCAGGCTGAAAAACTGGCGGCTCTGGCTGGTCACCATGATGTTGAATACATCCAGTCCAATATTTATGAATTGCCGGAGAAATGGCTGCATCAATTCGATGTGGCTATGATTACCGTTGGTGTTATTAACTGGATGCCGGATCTGGATGAGTTTATACGTATCTGCGCATCACTAATAAAACCGGGTGGGGTGCTTCTGATGGAAGAGATTCATCCGGTGCTGAATATGTACGAAGAAGGAGAGCCTTCTTATTTACAGGCATCCTATTTTAACCGTGAACCTTACCGGGATGACGCTGGCCTGGATTATTTTACCGGGCAGAAATATCAGGCCAAAGAAAACTACTGGTTTCAGCACCCGCTGTCGGATTTGTTTACTGCTGCGATTAAGCACGGGCTGGTACTGGAGCATTTTAAGGAGCTGCCTTACAACATAGGCAATGTCTGTGCGGACCTGGAGCACGCGCAGGCTAATCCACCGCTGGGGATGGACCTTGCCTGGCGCAAGGCCTGAGCCCGGATCTGAAATTAACTCAAATCCCGGTACAGCAAGACCACCACAGCAATCGCCAGCAACAAAGATACCCCTTGCCAGAACTGCACCGGATTACGCTGCAGCAGAGGTTCTTTCGCCAGCCGCAGAAACTGCTTGTTCGGGTGGCTGAGGTCATACATAAACTCAGACGGTTCCTGATAGCGTTTATGCGGTTCGGGCGTGAGCGATTTTTTAATCGCCATATCCACCCAGTGCGGAATTTCCGTTGCTTCATCGATAAAGTGAATGGGGGGGTAGCTCAGGCGGTTTTGCGCTTTTGCTGTTCGTGCTTTGGATACCGCTGTGCCGTAAGGCAGTCTGCCGGTCAGCATCTGATAAGTGATCACCCCCAGCGCGAATACGTCGGAAGCCGGCGTGCCGCTGACACCTAAAAAATACTCAGGTGCGGAATATTGCGCGGTGCCCAACAGCTCCAGGCGCTCAACCGGCGTATCGATTTCCAGAATACCAGCCACCCGTACCGAACCAAAATCAATGATTTTCACCGTACCGTTTTTGTCGATCATGATGTTGTCAGGCTTCAGGTCCTGATGCAGCATTTCCAGACGATGAAAGGCCCGCAGACCGGCTGCGGTCTGCTCAATAATATTGCGCACCTCGTCCAGTTGTGGGCGCGGGTTATCACGCATCCACTGAGCAAGTGTGATGCCTTCAATAAATTCGGTGGCAACGTACAGGTAATTCGGTTTACGTTTATTTTTGACCGGTTTCAGTACGTGGGCGCTGTCGATGCGGCGGGCGATCCACTCTTCCATTAAAAAACGTTCAAGATAAGCCGTGTTGTCGCGCAGTTCACCGGATGGCGTTTTGATAATAACCTGCTCGCCGCTGTCGATGTCCTGTGCAGCATAAACATGACTGCGTGGGCTTGAATGCACTTTCCGCAGGATGCGGTAACCATCAAATTCGTCGCGCGGGTTAAGTTCCGGAGGGAAGGGGAGTTCAGTTAACTGTTGGTGAATATCATCGGTATTAGCGGCCGGCGTATTGTCGATACGGATAATCTGAATGGTCAGGTTGTCGTCACTGGCGTTGTCCATTGCCGCCTGCAGTATTTCTTCTGCTGCGCTTTGCAGATCGGTTGCATTGCTTGCAATAATTTCCGTTATCCGCTGCGCATTAACGAATTCGTAAATGCCATCGGTGGCGAGAATAAAGGTATCACCGGCTTGTACGGTCAGTGACTGATAATCCAGATCCAGCTGCTGCTCCATGCCCATGGCGCGGGTCAGATAGCTTTTTTCTGCGGAAGCATAATAGCGGTGGTCTGTGGTCAGCTGTTCCAGCCGGTTGCCCTGTATACGGTAAACCCGGGTATCGCCAACATGAAACAGATGTGCGGTGGATGATTTGATAATCAGGCCGGAAAAGGTACAGACGTAACCGCGGTTCATATCGGAGCGGAATTCACTGCGGCGGCTTTGCGCATAGAGCCAGGAATTACTGGCAAGCAGTACCTGCAGTGCCGATTTTTTTACCGACCAGGCTTCAGAGGTACAGAAATAGTCATCGAGAAAACTCTTTACCACGGCCGAACTGGCCAGCTGGCTGACACTGCTGCTGCTGATGCCATCGGCGAGTGCAATAGCAATCCCTTTCGATGCCAGCAAATGATCTTCGGGAATCAGAACACCGTAAAAATCCTGATTAACGGCTTTAACGCCCTTATCGCTGGCCTGACCGACGGAGACTGTCAGATGAGTCTGCATAGCTGTCCCTGAATACATCTGAAATAAAGCGAGTATAAGACAAAGCCCCGGCATTAACCGGGGCTTTGTTGTTTATTTGGGTCCCGTCTTCCTGAGGTGGAGCGGGGAAGCTGTTAAGAATTACTTAGCAGCTTTGTTCTCACGTACGTGAGTGAAATACAGTGGCAGACCAACCAGCAGGAAACCACCAGCGAGGTTGCCCAGTGCAGTTGGCAGTTCATTCCATACCAGGTACTGCATGAAAGTGAAGTCACCACCCATGATCATAGAAAATGGGAACAGGAACATGTTTACGATGGAGTGTTCGAAGCCCATGAAGAAGAACAGCATAACCGGCATCCACATCGCAGCCATTTTACCGGTAGCGGAGGTAGAAATCATGGCGCCAACAACACCCATAGAAACCATCCAGTTGCACAGCATGCCGCGGATGAAAATAGTGAACCAGCCGTCAACACCATGAGATGCGTAACCCAGAGTACGGGACTCACCAATGGTCGCAACTTTGGCTGCCAGTGCGCCGCCGTCAGTGTTGTAACCGTAAGTCAGAATAAAAGACACCATAAACGCGGTGGTCAGTGCACCGGCAAAATTGCCGATAAAGACCAGACCCCAGTTACGCAGCAGGCCGCCAACAGTACAGCCGGAACGTTTGTCGATTAATGCCAGGGGTACCAGAGTAAATACACCGGTCAGCAGGTCAAATTTCATCAGGTACAGCATGATAAAACCGACCGGGAACAGACAGGCGCCCAGAATCGGAGAACCACTTTTCATTGCAACGGTAATAGCAAATACCGCCGCCAGGCCAAGAATCGCACCGGCCATAAAGGCACGGATCAGAGTGTCCTTGGTGGACATAAAGATTTTTTCTTCACCGGCATCGACCATTTTGGTGGCGAATTCGGATGGCATTAAATAAGACATGGTAAGCCCCTGTTTTTTCGAATTGTAAAAAGTATCTGCGAGTTTTTTATGTCCGGCATCCCCCAGGCGGTACCGGTCAAATCGCGGCCAAAAAAAAACGCCCACCGTTCTCTCCCCTTATTCAGGGATAACGATGGACGCCATTGTCCTTTTCGGTCGTGTTAACAGCCAGCCGCCTTTGGCTGCCATTTCACTGATTTGAATATAGCAACGCGTGTGCCAGTTTTCAGAATGCAGCGTTTTTTAAGGCTTTGCTGCTGATGCGGGATGCCATGCGCCCAGTTTGTTGACTGATGTTGCTGATTTTATGCACTCCGCTGGTGCGGAGTTTGCCATTGACGCCTGCATAACGGGCCAGCTGATCAGATGGTCAATTTTTGCTGATTGCTGATTGCTGATTGCGGCCGTGTTCAGCCTTTCAGTTGCAGCATCTCCGCTACGCTGATGACGTTCTCTGCGACATCCAGAATACGCTTGTTGTTATCCATGGCTGCCTGGCGCAGTTGCTTATAGGCCTGATCTTCATCCAGCCCCTGGGACTGCATCAGAATGCCTTTGGCTTTTTCAATGGTTTTGCGTTCGTTCAGCGCCAGACGCGCCTCTGTCAGCTCATCACTGATACGTTGCAGGCGTTCAGCCTGACCCTGGACTAACTCGTAAATAGAACGGGCAAGTTTGACATTAACCCCCGGCGTGACGTTGACCGTAGGCTGATCGCCAGAGTCTGAAATCATCGACAGGGATGACATCGGCGGTTCTTCGATGGTCGCCAGTTCTTTCATATGTTCACTGTGCAGACGCAGATCTTCCTCCGCCTGGACAATTTTTTCCTGACACAGGGCGAGCAGGTTGGTGGCCAGTTCGTTGACTATGTCCTGCATGCCATCAATGCGGTTGGTCGCGACTTCATACCATACTTCACTGATGGCCGTGGGCAGGGTATCGCCTGAGGTGAAGCGGGCAATCATCTGTCGCAGCCGTTCCAGCTCTCCTGCGGCTTCACTGCTTTCCAGCTGGCGCCATTGTGCGGCGGTAATGGTTTGAGTGAAGTCGCTGAAGATATCAAAGCAGCGTTGCTGGGCATCCTGTAAGGCTTTCAGGCGTTCACGGTTATCGTTGGTGAAGGTGCCGGCAGTAAAACCGATAACCCCCCAGGCGCGTTCCTGACCAGCGTATTCTTTACCCTGCACAAAGTTAAACAGGGCAACCAGTGCGCGGGTAATATCCGGATCACCGGAAATATCGGCCGCTTCAAAGATAACGTTGAGCAGACCGGCGATCAGGCGGTTATAGCGTTGCGTGTTTTCCGTAGCCTGCAGCTGATTTGCCGTAATCTGCGCGCGCAGGGCTGGCATCTCTTCAAAACAGTGCAGAACAAAGGCAATGGCACTGTACAGGCGTGAAGAAGAAGGAGAGCAATCTTTGATATTGAGTTGCTTCAGCGCTTCGCGCAGTTCGTTTTCTGCCTGAACACAGGCAAGCAGCTCTTCTTCCCGCTGAGTGCTGAAGCGCTGGCCGCCGGAAACCAGATAGCTGTTGCTTAAACCACGCTCGCGCTGCAGTTCATGAATCAGCCCGGCCACTTTAGTCACCAGATCACAGCTGATCAGCAATTGGCGCAGGCCATTGAGTTCAGATTGTTTGGCCGCCAGTAAAAAGTCTTCAGTCGTCAAAGAGGATTCGGTCATTGGACGCATCGCAGTGCTGGGAAATATCGAATAAGGATACCAATTCAGCTGGCGGCAACACAGTGATTTATGAGCATTCCGTGGATACGTGACATAATCAGCTGCCACTGTTAACGGATTGAATATGCTTTTTTCTCTGATTTCTGCGGTCGCCTGGTCGTTGTTTGATCTGGCCAGAAAACATCTGACCGCGTCGGTACCTCCGCTGGTGCTGTCTTTATGGCTGGCGGGTTGTGTCGCTCCGGTATATTTCATTGCCTGGCTGGTTTACGGTGCTCACTGGCCGCAGGCGGGCTATTGGTTGCCCGGCAGCGTCTCTTTGGTGGTGGCTGCAATAGCGAGTTTCTCTTTTATCAAATCGCTGGCCAGCGGCAGTATTGCGCGCCTGATTCCGGTGCTGTCGCTGACGCCCGTGTTTGCCTCACTGTTCAGCTGGTTTTTGCTCGACGAAATCATTAATGCTTCGCAGGCTTTCGCGATTGTCATTATCGTGGTTTCTATCTTTTTGCTGCAGGGCGGATGGAAACTGCTGCGTGATCCGGCGCATGCCGGTCCGGGTTTTGGATTGATGCTGCTGGTGTCGGTGTGCTGGGGTGTTGGGGCTGTCTTTGATAAATGGGCACTGCAGTCCGCGCCATTGAGCTTTCACGGTATTTATCAGAGTGGCGGTACTGCTGTACTTACCTATATCGCTTATTTAGTGCTGGAAGTGCGTCCTCATAAAGTCAGTTTGTTTCCACGTTTTACTGCACCATTGCATTTGTTACTGATGGCCGTCGCTGTGTTTGCGGTTGCTGTCAGTTGTCAGTGGGGTGCTATTACTCATATTCACCCGGGCATTGTCGAAACCATTAAGCGCGGCATTGGTATTCTGGGGGCAGCGTTGTGGGGTGTGTGGCTGTTTAAAGAAAGCATCAGCCGCTGGCAGCTGGCGCTGATGGCGGTTATTGTCGCCGCCACCGCCTGGCTGACGTTGGCCTGAGCCCGGCTTGTTACAGGAACATACCGCCGGAAGCTTCAATGCGCTGGCCGGTAATCCAGTGATTGTCGTCGCTCAGTAAAGAGGCAATCACCGGACCGATATCATCCGCTTCACCGGCGCGGGCAAGGGCCGTGACGGAAGCCACAAAACCATTGGCGTCCGGATTATCCCGCACCGTACCGCCCGCAAAATCTGTGGCTATCGCGCCCGGAGCAAGAGTATTAACACGGATGCCGCGCAGTGCCAGCTCCTTCGCCTGATAACGGCTCATCACTTCCACTGCACCTTTCATACAGGCATACGCTGAAGAGCCCGGCAACGAGAAGCGCGCCAGTCCGCTGGAGATATTGAGTACAGCACCGCCGTCGGCGATAACCGGCAATAGTGTCTGGCTAAGAAAGTAGGGGCCTTTCACATGCACACGGTAGAGCTCATCAAAGTCGTCTTCGCGCATTTCACCAATCAGGGCTGAGTGGCCATGACCGGCATTGTTCACCAGATAGTTAATTGCCTGAGTCTGCCAGTGTTCCGTTAACGCGGTCTGCAGGCTGCGGCTGAAATCGCTGAAACTGCTGCTGTCGCCGGTATCCAGTTGCAGAGCCAGGGCTTTGCCGCCCAGTGCTCTGATTTTATCGACGATGACGTCAGCCGCTGAGCGGTTGTTTCTGTATGTCACAATGGAATCCACACCACGTTCAGCCAGTGCCAGTGCAGCATTGGCGCCAAGGCCACGGCTGCCGCCCGTGATTAATGCAATTTTGGGTTCAGACATAAAAGTCTCCTGTCAGATAATGTTGTTGAAATTCGGGTGGTCTGAATAATCAGTTCATACAGGTTAATTTGCTTAGTTATCTGGATAAATGTTGCTAATCTGACATGACTATTCGATTTGACTGGATAATTAAGTGAAAGAACTGGATGCCCTGCGCATTTTTCTGCAGGTCGCTGAGCAGAAGAGCTTCTCTGCTGCAGCGGATGTACTGGACCTGCCGCGCTCGACGGTATCGGCAGCGGTGCAGCAACTGGAAAATGAACTGGATGTGCGTTTGCTGCAGCGCACAACCAGAAGAGTCATGGTAACGGCCGAAGGCGAGCGCTTTATGGAGCGCGCCCGCAGCCTGCTGCATGATGCCGATGAGCTGCGCACTATGTTTTGTGGCGAGCATACGCTGAAAGGTGTTATCCGCGTGGATATGCCGGTGGTGGTAGCACGCGACATGGTGCTGCCGTGTTTGGCTGAATTTCTCGCGCGGTATCCTCAGGTGCAGGTTGAACTGAGCAGTACAGACCGGCAGGTTGATCCCATGGCAGAGGGCTTTGATCTGGTACTGCGTGCCGGGGATTTATCCGATTCGAGCCTGATCGCCCGGCGCATTGCAGAGCATCGCATGGTCAACTGCATCAGCCGCGGTTATCAGCAGAGTTATGGCACGCCGCAGTCACTCGACGACTTAAAGGTACATAAGTTAATCGGTTATTCGGCCACCTTAGGCCGCGGTGGTGATCTGTTCGATTATGTCGATGCGCGAGGGCAGGTGCAGCAGCTGCGTATGACAACCCTGGTGACGGTGAATAATGCGGTGGCCTATACCAGTGCCTGTCTTGCCGGTCTGGGGATTATTCAGACGCCTTATGCGGGCGTTGCGTCCCTGATAAATGACGGCAGTTTGCTCACGGTACTGGACGATTTTGTCTGCGCGCCTCTGCCACTCTCTGTGCTCTATCCGGAACGGCGTTTTCAGCCACAGCGTGTCAGAGTATTTATGCAGTGGCTGACGGATATCATTCAGCAGAAAATGAATTAATTCTGACCGGTAAGTAAAAAGCAGCCGGAGCTGCTTCTTTACTTCTGCGCCTGCTCAGGCTGCTTTGCCGCTGCATTCCGGGCAATAGCTGGCTGGTGAATAAATCAGCGGCGATACGTCATAAGCCGCTTTGGCTGTGGCAAAAGAGCCGACAAAATAGAGTTTGTCCTTCTCCGGTAAGTGCGCACAGCCTTCACGGTGTACCTGATGTCCTGCATCACCTTTTTTTTCTGTATCAATAAAATAAAGCGCCATAGCTAATCTCCTGATTGCGTTTAAGTACCTGCTCCGGGACTTTCCTTTGTTAAGGGACCCTTTTAATAAAACGCGGTCTGCGGTCCACGTTTACACTGAGTTTTGCTCAATGTACTGAGTCTTTTTCAATCCCTGTGCCACGCGTGACTGTTATAGCCATGCGCTATCAGTGCAAAATTCTGTTTAGAAATCATTTGCTTATAAATCCACTTTATTTGTGTGTGAAAATATTGAGCAGATTGCGGCTCGATGCATTGCAGGAAATCCCTGCACAATTGTCGGAAATAACGCAAAAACCCGACAATCTTTGTCGGATGTACCCCTGGATTTTGGGATGAACACTGGCAGAGTCTCACGGGTCATAAGAAGCAGAAGCCATTAGCGACGCGGTAAAGGATTCTGTGCAGAGACTGCAGACATTTAAATTCTGCAGGAGGTTTGGGCAGAAAGAGATTTGGGCAGAAAGGTGTTTGCAGAGAAAGAGAATAGTGGGGAGTGAGAGAGGATAGTGAGAGAGGATAGTCGCGGGTAGTGAGGGTATTGGAAAAAGAAGGGCCGCGGAGTCAGTGACTCCGCCAGATGAATCCGGATCAGCCGTCCCAGCCTTCATCATCCATAGCATCGAAGCGTGAATCCGAGGTGTCGGCCTTTTTGCTTTTCAGAATTTTTGCCAGCCAGAATTCAGGGGTGCCATTCAGCTGCGCCTGCAACTCTTCGATCAGTTCTTCCACATCCGGGCCGCCACTGACTTTGATCGGGTTAACGCCAAGCGCTATTAACTGGCGGGTCGCTGAGCCGCCGATAGAACCGCAATAGACCACATCCGCTCCGACCAGCCAGGCCAGTTTCGGTTTGAGCTTGTCTTCGTTGCCGTCCATTTTTTCCTGCGCGAAACGCTGGGAAGCAATTAATTCCGCGCTGTCGGCGGTGACTTCGTAGAGGTAAAACGCCTGAGCAGAACCAAAATGCTGATCGACCATATCGCCGTCCATGGAAGCAAAAGCAACCAGCAGCGCATTCTGATTCATCGGGGCGTCAGCCACACAGGAAAGAGCATTCATAGCGGATCTCCGGGGTCAGGGTCTGGGTCGGTTAACAGTCAGTTAACGTCTTTATCCGTTCTGCAACCTTTGAACCAGAATGGCCAGGCGTCAATGCGCACAGCCGCAATTCAGAGGCATATCCGGGTCAGGGCCGGGTCAGATCAGCAGCTCCATTGAAGCGGGTGACTTAAAGAAACCACGGGTAATGACGGCTTTTCACTGTCTGTTGGAGCGTTGGAGGCTTGAGCGGCTGGGGTGTTTCGGGTGTGTTTTGGGAGCGTCTTAGCAGCGTCTCAGGAAGGTCTCAATAGTGCCTTGGGGCACGGCTTTTCTGCTTTTCAGAGCAGGAGCGGGCGTCGTAAAGACGACAGGGGACCGGGTTGTGCTGCATATTTGTCGTATTCCTGCCAATGCAGCTGAGTCTGACTCTTAAACCCTGTTGTTTGTGTGGTAAAGCCGCCAGTGCAAACGCGACATCTGCTCTGAAGTAACACATCGGTTTTATGTAACTTATTGATTTTTAATGTATAAATTTACAAGGGTAAATGGTCTGGTGCTTGCAATAACCCGGGGTTACAGCGCTGTAATCGTTAACCTCAGGAGAACCCCATGACGGCAACGCAATCTCTGCCTGCACAAACCTCCAATCAACCGATGACCCTAGGTCACGCTGCCATCGATCAGGATCATCTGGCGTTCGCCGCCCTGTGTCAGCGTATGGCGAGTGCAGACAATGCGGAATTTGCCCGCCTGTTTGCTGAACTGGAACAGCATACGGCTGAGCATTTTGAGCGTGAAAACCGCCTTATGGCGGACTGTGGCTATCCGGCTATGGCAGAGCATCGTGGCGAGCATAACCGGGTGCTGGGCGAGCTGACACAGTTTGGCAAGCGGGTTGAGGCCGGGCGGATAATGTTTGGCCGGGCGTACGTTGCTGAGCAGTTACCGCGCTGGTTTGATCTGCACGTTGCCACCATGGACAGCGCGCTGGTGGAGTTTGTCAAACGGGCGCAGGCGGAGCAGTAACTATGGACGTGGATGCATCCCATTATATTTCCTTGCTGGAAGGTAAACTCAAAGCCGCCATTGAGCTGCGTCCCACCGCAGATGAGACGACCTGGCTGCTGTTACTGCGGCTGGATTACGACGGTGAGCCTGCCGGTACCACCAGTTTTAATCTGCATGGCTACAGCCGTGAGGAGGCAGAGCAGGTAGCGGCCAATATTTCGGATAACCCCTACCTGATGAAGGAGATCGACGAATTTCTCTGGGGCGAGAGCGACTGATTAACTTCCGGGCTGTTTGCTTCTGATATGTTTATGCTCTGAGCAGATTAACGTCTGATCATCGCTTCCGGGAGCGGAAGCGCCCATTCTGTCCGCTTTGCTGCACTCTCTGACGCCACTGAGACGCACGGCCTGCCGTGCTTTCTGTCAACGTTCGGCAGGCGCCGTTTCTGTGGTAACATCCCGCTTTTATACGGCAATAAAAACGGAAGATACCGCATGAGCTTTACTGCCCCGGAAAGCCTCTCTGAGCAGATAGCCAAGTATCTGGCAGCGAGCATTATTTCTGGCAAGATGAAGCCCGGAGAGCGTATTCAGGAAGCCCGGGTAGTGAATGAGCTCAGTGTCAGTCGCGGCTCAGTGCGGGAAGCACTGCTGATCCTTGAACGACGTTATCTCATTAATATTCTTCCCCGTCGCGGCGCTGTCGTTGCTGAACTGAGTGAACAAAACGTCAGCCAGCTGTACGATCTGTACATTAACCTGCTGGTGATGCTGGCTGTGCGTGTGGCGGACAACTGGCAGGATGATGCGCTGGACCCGGTTCTGAGTGAATGGGAAAAGATGCGTGACTGCAATCAGAACGAAGACCGTGCGGCCTTTGTCGCGGCCGGGTTCCGCCTGATGCATGAAGCCTGTCAGATCGCCAGAAACGATTATCTGAGCGAAATCCTCTCCAACCTACAACCGGCACTGCACCGCGCCTATGCGCTCGGGGTACGTTACCGTCCGGCGGAAGTCAGCCATGCATTCCGTTTTTTTGCCGAATTGATTCAGGCTGTTGCCCGGCGCGACCGCAACGCCATCCCAACCATTATAAAAGCTTATGGCAAACACCAGTGCAGCACCGTGCTCGCGGCACTGGCTGAGGAGACCTCTGCATGCGCCTGAAAGCCATTAAACTGGCAGGTTTTAAGTCCTTCGTTGATCCCACCACGGTTCCTTTTAACACCAATATGACGGGCATTGTCGGCCCTAACGGCTGTGGTAAATCGAACACCATTGACGCTGTGCGCTGGGTAATGGGCGAAAGCTCGGCCAAGTACCTGCGTGGCGACGCCATGACCGACGTTATTTTTAACGGCTCGTCGGAGCGTAAGCCGGTGGGCAAAGCCAGCGTAGACCTGGTGTTCGACAACAGTGACGGTACGTTAAGAGGCGAATACGCCGGATACAGTGAGATCGCCGTGCGCCGTCAGGTCAGTCGTGACGGACAGTCCACCTATTACCTAAACGGCACCAAATGCCGCCGTAAAGACATTACCGATATCTTCCTCGGCACCGGCCTCGGCCCGCGTTCTTACGCCATTATCGAACAGGGCATGATTTCGCGTCTGATCGAAGCCAAGCCGGAAGAACTGCGTGTTTACGTGGAAGAGGCTGCCGGTATTTCCAAGTACAAAGAGCGCCGCCGTGAAACCGAAAACCGCATGCGCCGTACCCATGAAAACCTCGAACGTCTGCAGGACATCCGTGAAGAGCTGGAGCGCCAGCTGTCGCACCTGCATCGCCAGGCTCAGGCGGCGGAAAAGTACAAAGAGCTGAAGTCGCAGGAACGTGAGAAAAAGGCTCAGCTGCAGGCGCTGAAATGGCAGACCCTGAACGAAGATTATCAGCAGCGCGAACTGAAGATTGCGCAGTTCGAAGCGCAGTTTGAATCGCACATGGCCAATCAGCGCTCGGCAGATACTGAGATTGAAGGCCTGCGTCTGGAGCATCAGGAAAAAAGCGATCAGTTCAACGAAGCGCAGAGTAAGTATTACGAAGTCGGTGCACAGATTGCCCGTCAGGAGCAGAAGCTCGAGCATCAGTCACAGATGTCGCTGCAGCTCGACCGTGATCTGGCCGAAGTCGAAAAAGCCATCATGGATACCGAGCGTTCGCTGGAAGAAGATCAGCTGAATCTGGAAACCGTCAGCGAAGAACGTCTGATGCTGGAACCGGAGCTGGAAATGCTGCTCGCCGGTGAAGAAGAATCGGCACTGAAACTGGAAGAAGCCGAAGATGCACAACGCCGCTGGCAGGACAGCTGGGATGCCTTTACCCAGCGCGCCAGTGAGCCGGCACGTCAGGCAGAAGTGGCCCAGACCCGCATTCAGAACACCGAACAACAGCTGACCCGTATCGATCAGCAGATCCTGCGACTGCAGGAAGAGCTGCAGCAGGTGACGGAAAATCCGGAGCTGGAAGAAATTCAGCTGCTGGGTGAAGAAGTCAGCGAACAGGAACTGGCGGCTGAAAGTCAGCAGGCGCGGGTGGATGAACTGGCTGAACAGGTCACCGACGCGCGCGAAAGTCTGGAGCAGCAGCGTAAGCAGCTGGACGATGGCAAGCGTCGTCTGCAACAGATGCTGAACCGCAAAGCCACGCTGGATGCACTGCAGAAAGCCGCGTTGGGGCAGGGCAGTGAAGCCGTCAGTCACTGGCTGGAAAGCCATCAGCTGGCACGTAAACCGCGTCTGGCAGAACAGCTGCAGGTCGAATCCGGTTGGGAGCGCGCGGTGGAAACCGTACTGGGCGGTTATCTGCAGGCGGTGATGGTTGATCAGCTCGATCCGGCCCAGCATTGGCTTGATAGCTTTAAAGAAGGCCAGCTGATTCTCTGGCAGCAGGGCTCTGAAAGTATGCCCGCGGCGCAGCCGGGCACACTGCAGAGCAAAGTCAGCAGCCAACAGAATGTCGCCGGATTGCTGGCTGGCGTGAAAACCGCCGACAGCATTCAGGCCGCTCTGGCAGTGCGCAGTTCACTGGCTGACGATGAATCCGTGATTACCCCGGATGGTATCTGGCTGGGTAAGCACTGGTTGCGTGTGGCGCGGGAAGCGGACGGTGAAGGCGGTCTGCTGGCGCGTCAGCAGGAACTGGAAACGCTGGAAGAGCAAATCGAAGATCTGGATATTCAGGTGGAAGAATGGGATGCCGACCTGGAAGCCAACCAGCTTAAGCTGCGCTCGCTGGAGCAGCAGCGTGAGACCGCACAGCGCGAACAGCAGCAGGTAAGTCAGAAGCTGATTACGCTGAAATCGCAGCTATCCGGTAAACAGGCGCGGGCAGAACAGTTCGCCCTGCGCAGTGACAAGATTAACCGCGACATCTCTGAGGCGCGGGAAACCCAGGCGCTGGAACGGGAGAATCTGGAAGAGCTGCGCATGACCTGGCAGGAAGCCATGAGCGCGGTGGATGAAGACACGGATGAACGTCAGCGTCTGCAGGATGAGCGTGCGCGGGTGCAGCAGTTGCTGGAGACCGCACGGATGGAAGCCGGTCAGAATAAAGACCGCGGCCACCAGATGCAGCTGAAGATGCAGACCCTGACCAGCCGCGAACAATCCCTGCAACAGGCGATTGATCGTCTGGCGGAACAGATGACGCGCCTGCGCGAACGTCGTGAGCAGGTGCTGGAAAATCAGAACCGCGATCACAGTGCGGATCTGGACGAACTGAAGGCACAGCTGGAAGAAATGCTTGAGCGCCGCCTCAGTGCCGAACAGGCCATGCAGGCCGCCCGCCATGCGCTGGAAACCGTCGACAGCCGCTTACGGGAGCTCGAGCAGAGCCGGGCGGAAGCCGAGAAAAAAGCGCTCGAAGTGCGTAACGAACTGGAAAAAGTGCGCATGGAGTGTCAGGCGCTGGATATCCGCCGTCAGGCGCTGGTGGAATCCCTGGCCGAAGAAAAACTGACCCTGAAAGATGTGATGGAGAACATTCCGGAAGAAGCCAACGCCGAACAATGGCAGGCGGATCTGGAAAAAATCGCCGAGCGTATTCAGCGTCTGGGCGCGATTAACCTTGCTGCCATTGAAGAATACAAGGTGCAGTCTGAGCGTAAGGTGTATCTGGACAACCAGAATGATGATCTGCAGAAAGCGCTGCAGACACTGGAAGGCGCGATTCAGAAGATTGACCGCGAGACCCGTACCCGTTTCCAGGAAACCTTCGACAAGATGAACGCCGGTCTGGCCGAACTCTTCCCGAAAGTGTTCGGCGGTGGTCATGCCTCGCTGGAACTGACCGACGAAGACCTGCTGACCACTGGTGTGGCCATTATGGCGCGCCCGCCGGGCAAGAAAAACAGCACCATTCATCTGCTGTCCGGTGGTGAGAAAGCCCTGACCGCGATCGCGCTGGTGTTCTCTATCTTCCAGCTGAATCCGGCACCGTTCTGTATGCTGGATGAGGTGGACGCGCCGCTGGATGACGCCAACGTCGGACGTTATGCGCGACTGGTGAAGGCAATGTCTGAAAAAGTGCAGTTTATTTATATTACGCACAACAAAATCGCCATGGAGATGGCGGATCAGCTGATGGGCGTCACCATGCACGAGCCTGGCGTATCCCGTCTGGTTTCTGTGGATGTGGAGGAAGCCGCGCAGATGATTGATCAATAAACGGACAGATAACGCACGACTGAATCGGGCAGAGAGGGTCAGACAGGGAAAGTTGTCGGCTTTTCTGCTCGCAGAGTGTTGCAGGGGCTGTTTTCGCTATGGCCAATATGTAACACTCTGCCCGGAGATTTTTTGTGGTTCCGATGTCATATCGAGCGTTTTTCCGGTCCACACGAGCGGTTGTAATCAGGCACAGGTTAGCAGGGGTTTAAGGTAAAAATGGAATGGAGCTGGCGTACGGTTCTTATCATCATCGGTTTGATGGTGATGGCAGCAATTCTGATTGATGGTTTCCGCAGGATGCGGCGTGCCCGGGCGGAAGCTCTGCGTCTTGATGTCACCAACGAATTCAATTTCCCGGAAGATCCGCACAATCCGGAGCTGCCCAGCGGCGGTTTCCGTGTGATTGGTGATCGTGAGCCGGGTGAGGGTGCCGCACCACTCAGCAAAGTGCAGCCTGACGATTTTCGCCCGCGTTTTGACGATACGCCGGCTGATGATCTGGCAGAGCGTGAAGACAGCAGCGTGCCGTATTTTGCTGACGAGGATCTGTCACCTGCGCGTACTGTTGCAGCGGCTGATAAGCCCACCGCTGAACGTCAGGTTGTTGAGTCAGAGCCTTCAGTTACTGAACAAAAGCCATCAGCTGAGGAATATAAGCCTTCCACTGCTGAGCATAAGCCCTCTGTTGCTGAGCATAAGCCCAGAGCGGAAGAGCGCGCAGCCCCGGCTACGGCGGACTCGTCATCGGGCTGGGATCTGCCATCTTTCTCCGCCACCGATGATGAAGACACCCTGGTATCCTGGGAAGACGATGTTGGCCCGGTACGGGTGGTCGGTAAACAGGCTGACAGTGCGCCGGTCCATAGTGAACCCAATAAAGACAGTATTCAGGATTTCGATATTCCAGCGTCCAGCCTGATTCCGAAAGCCCGTCCGGTTAATCTTGATGAAGAATTCCCGGTCCTGCTGGAAGTGGAAGAGCTGGGCGACGATGACATTCAGCCAGCAGCCGAGCCCGTTAGCGGCGATCTGTTTGGCCGCAATTCGATGGACGCGGCAGATGAAGTTGCAGACGCTGAAGCGGAAGTGAACGACGCTGAAGATCCGGTACACAATGATTTTATTTCCGAAGGGGAATACCCCGACGAAGACGATCTGCAGAACGAAGTCAGTGAAGTGCCGCCACAAACCATTGTGCAGCCCGTTAATTACGCATCCGCCGATGCGGAGAAACTGGCAGACCGTCCGCAGCCGGATATGGTGCTGGAAATTCACTGCGTTGCCCGGGATGAGCTGGGGTTCAGTGGCAAAGATATTCTTTACCTGTTTAACAGCTGCGATCTGCGTTTTGGCGAGATGGATATTTTCCACCGCTTCGAGCAGGCCGATGGCCGTGGCAATATTCAGTTTTCTGTGGCGCAGAGTTATGAGCCAGGTATCTTCGTACCGGCCGCCATGGCGCAGCAGCATTTCCGCGGACTGAGTTTCTTTATGAGCCTGCCGGGTCCGTCAAAGGCGCCGGAGGCGTACGAAGCCATGTCGGAAATGGCGCGGGTTATAGCCCGTAATCTCGGTGCCGATCTGATTGATGGGGCGCGCAGTGCGCTGACCACTCAGACCATTGAGCACGAGCGTCAGCAGATTATGGAATACGAACGGCGACAGAAACTGGCCCGTAAAAAGCAGGGTCTTAAATAAATTCTGAAATACCATTATGAACGAACAAAATGATCTTTTTGCAGAGGAGCCAAATGGCTCCTCTGCGTCTTCCGATACCATGAAAAGCAGTGCAACAGGAAAGGAATCCATGACCGACGAACAATCCGTCAGCAGCAGAGTGGATGCACTGCGTCAGGAAATAAATCAGCATAATTATCGTTATTACACGCTGGATGAACCCAGTATTCCAGACGCAGAATACGATCGCCTGATGCGTGAACTGCAGGGGCTGGAAGCGCAGTATCCTGAGCTGGTCACTGCGGATTCTCCAACCCAGCGTGTCGGCGCGCAGCCACTGACCGAATTCGAAGAAGTGGTACACGATATTCCCATGCTGTCGCTGGATAATGCGATGAACGCTGAGGAATTTGCGGCTTTTTATCAGCGCGTTCAGGACAGGTTAAAGACCACAGATACCATTGCCATCGCCTGCGAACCTAAGCTCGATGGGCTGGCCATCAGTCTGCTGTATGTCGATGGTGTACTGGTACGGGCCGCGACCCGTGGCGATGGTCAGACCGGGGAAAATGTTACCCAGAATGTGCGCACCATTAAAAATATCCCGCTGAAACTGTATGGCGATAACTATCCATCACGGATCGAGATCCGTGGTGAGGTGTATATGCCGAAAGCAGGGTTTGATGCGTACAACGACAATGCGCGGCAAAACGACGAAAAAGTCTTTGCCAATCCACGTAACGCCGCCGCCGGTTCGCTGCGTCAGCTGGACCCGAAAATTACCGCGAAGCGACCACTGGAGTTCTGTGCCTACAGTATTGGTGTGGTAAGCGACGATGCGGATATGGCGGATACTCACAGCGGAATTCTTGCGCAGGTAAAAACCTGGGGGATTAAAATTAACCCGGAAATGCGCGTGGTCAACGGTGTTGAGGAAGCCCAGGCGTTTTTTGAACAGCTGGGTGAAAAACGTCATTCACTGGATTACGAAATCGACGGTACGGTATTCAAAGTTGACCGTCTCGATCTGCAGGAAACTCTGGGCTTTGTTGCCCGTGCTCCGCGTTGGGCGATAGCTTATAAATTTCCGGCGGTTGAAGAGATGACTGAACTGCAGGGCGTGGATTTTCAGGTTGGCCGCACCGGTGCCTTAACGCCGGTGGCACGATTAAAACCTGTGCATGTGGCTGGTGTTACTGTATCCAATGCCACCTTGCATAATATGGATGAAATTGCCCGGCTGGATGTGAAGGTCGGCGATACCGTTATTATCCGTCGTGCCGGCGATGTTATTCCACAGGTGGTTTCCGTGGTGGCGGAAAAGCGTCCAGCGGAGGCACAGGATATTGTTATGCCGGATCATTGTCCGGTGTGCGATTCGCTGGTGGAAAAAGTCGAGGGCGAAGCCGTCGCCCGCTGTACTGGTGGTCTGGTATGTTCTGCTCAGCGTAAAGAAGCCATCAAGCATTTTGCCTCGCGCAAAGCGCTGGATGTTGAAGGGCTGGGCGATAAACTGATCGATCAGCTGGTGGATGCCGGGCTGATTGATTCCGTGGATGATTTATTTCACTTGACACTGGAACAGCTGGCGGGCCTGGAACGCATGGCGGAAAAGTCGGCGCAGAATGTTCTCGATGCGCTGGAAAAAGCCAAAAATACCACTTTGCCGCGCTTCCTTTACGCGCTCGGTATCCGTGAAGTGGGTGTGGTAACGGCCAATAATCTTGCTGCGCATTTTGGCTTTCTCGAACGCATTATGACCGCCTCCGAAGAAGCCTTGATTGACGTGCCGGATGTTGGCGCCATTGTTGCGGCACACGTGCATAATTTCTTTGCTGAACCGCATAACCTTACTGTGATTGAGCAATTGCAGAAGGCGGGCGTGAACTGGACGGAGAAAGAACCCGTACAGGATTCCGGCGAACTGCCATTATCGGGTCAGGTTGCGGTGATTACCGGTACGCTGACAGAGAGTGGTCTCAGCCGCGATGATGCCAAAGCTCTGCTGGAGCAGCTTGGTGCCAAAGTCACAGGCAGTGTTTCCGCCAAAACCGATTTTCTGGTGGCTGGCGAGAAGGCAGGCTCCAAACTGACCAAGGCTCAGAGCCTGGATGTTACTGTGCTGGATGAAGCGGGTTTTCTGCAGTTACTGGACGAACATGGGCTTCGTCCTCAGGGATGAGACTGTGCCGGGATAAACCTGCAGGAATAAAATACGGGGAGAAAGTGCCGGTGCTGGCGAATATCAGAATTATAGCGTTACTGGCTTTCAGTCTGTTGCTCAGCGCCTGCAGTACGGCGCCACCGAAAAATATCAACGATGTCTGTGACATCTACGATGAATATTACGACTGGTATAACGCCTCAAAAGAGGTGAAGAAAAAGTACGGCATTCCGGAAGCCGTAACCATGGCCTTTATTCATCAGGAATCGAAGTTCGTCGGTGATAACCGCCCGCCGCGTAAATGGTATCTGTGGATTATTCCGGGGCCGCGGCCATCCACGGCGTATGGCTATGCTCAGGCGCTGGATACCACCTGGGAAGGCTATATGAAAGCCACCGGTAACTGGGGTGCGGACCGTGATGACTTTGAAGATGCTGTGGATTTTATCGGCTGGTACAACGCCCAGACGATAAAACGCACCGGCATCAAAGCGCACGATGCGTATCGCCTTTATCTTGCTTATCACGAAGGTGCCGGCGGCTATCTGCGCGGTACCTACAAAAACAAGCGTTGGCTGATCGATGTGGCCCGTAAAGTTGAACGCCGGGCCAAAGTGTATCAGCAGCAGCTGGTCGCCTGCCGTGAAGACCTCGAAAGTGGCTGGTTCTGGCGCACGCTGTTTGGGCTCAATGATGAGCCTTATGACGCTGATTTACCTGCCGTTTTACTACCTATGGAACCTGTCCCATCCTTTCGGATGAAGCTGTCAGCTGAGTCCCCTGATTCCTCCCGGGGTTAGCCCGGACAAAGCAGCGGATTCTCCACTTCCTGCTATGCTTATCAGGACGGGACGGTGTCGTCCTGAGCAGGCGTCTGCCCGGCGCGCAGACGTCTGTAATCTGGCGTGGAGAAACCATGGAAGTGTTACTTTGGCTGACGGTGTCAGCGGTTGCTTTATTGATGGCATTTGCCGCCTATCTGGCTGGCCGTAAGGCATCCTATGCTGTTAAAGCGCGGGATGTACTGTTTGAACTCAGTCCGGACCCCATGGTGCTGGTGGACGACCGGGGCATCATTCGCCAGGCCAACGTGGCGTCGCACAAACTGCTGGGCTATTCGCCGGGCAGTCTCAATGGCGAACACGTGGATATTCTTGTTCCGGACGCTATCCGTGCGCAGCATCAGCATCTGGTGACTCTCTTTTTTACCTCCCATGGTGACCGCACCATGAACAACCGCATCTGGATCCGCGGCGCTAACGGACGCAAGCTGAACGGCGAAATTCATCTGGCACTGGTGGAGCTGGAAAAAGAGCGCATGGCGCTGGCCACCATCCGTGACACGTCTGCTTTGTGGCGGGAAGAGCGCAAGCTGCGGGAACAGCGCAAAGCGTATGACGAATTGTTTGAACTGGCGTACGTCGGCATCTGCAAAGTCAGCCTTGGCGGGCGTTTTCTGCGCATTAACCAGCATTTGTGTGAGCTGCTCGGTTATTCCCGTGAACAGATGATGGAGCTGTGTTTTCAGGATGTAACGCATGCTGAGGATCTGCAGGACGACGTTGGCCACGTTAACCGTTTGCTGGCCGGTGAGGCTGATTCATACAGCATGGAAAAGCGCTATATTCATGCCAGTGGCCGTGATATCTGGGCTAACCTGACGGTATCTCTGATCCGTGATGAACAGGATTTTCCCGATTATTTTATTTCGGTGATTCAGGATATTACTGAGCGCAAACACTCAGAAGCACTGCTGCAGAAGTCGGAAACGAAATTCCGTACCATGGCAGAAACCATTCAGTCGGTTGTCTGGATGGCATCCCCTGAGCTGGATAATATTCTGTTTGTTAACCGTGCGATTGAACACGTCTGGGGTCGTAACCATCTGAGTTTTTACAATGCACCGGCTGTTCTGTTCGAAGCTATCCACGAGGAGGACCGTCAGCGGGTTCTGCACGCGATCAGGCACAGGCAGGATGGACAATGGAAGGTGCAGTATCGGGTAAATCATCCGCAAAAAGGTCTGCGCCATATTATTGATACCGGCACTGAAGTGCGCGGCGAAGAGGGGAGTGCTGACTATATTGTTGGTCTGGCGACCGACATCACTGATCGGGTTGAGACCCAGCTGGAGCTGGAAAAGGCGCTGAAGAAAGAAAAAGAAGCGACCGAAAGACTGAACCAGCTGGTGCGTACCGATCCGTTAACCGGCTGCCTTAACCGTCAGGCTCTGTATGACGAACTGGATAAGCAACTGGAGCTGTATAACCGCTATAAAACCCCAAGCTCTGTCCTGTTTATTGATCTGAACGACTTCAAAGCTATTAATGATAATTACGGCCATATTGCTGGTGATGACACGCTGCGTGCATTGGCTCAGCATATTACCGGCAACATCCGGGTAACGGATATTCTGGCGCGTTATGCCGGGGATGAATTTGTGGTTATCTTGCCGCAGACCGGCATCAGGGAGGCCAGCCGGACGGCGGCAAATCTGCGCGCCAATGTGCTGAAATACAGCTCACAGGGAAGGGACTTTCATGTTCACTTCAGTATCGGTGTCGCCTTTGTTGGCTATCCCGATGTACGCAATGCATCATCCTGGATTGAAATTGCCGATCAGGCAATGTATCTGGATAAATCCAGTTCCCGCGAAACCAAAGACAGTGACGATACAGCCGGGATAAGGCCTCAGGGTAAACTGGACAGCTGAGCAGCGTTTTTGGCCTAAGATTTTGTCCGGGCTTTTGTCTGGATTTTTGAGCAGCGCTTTCATGCGGGAAAGTATTCCTTTCCCGTTTGTATTTTCAGTGCTTAAAAGCAGGGCTGATCAACGCAGATTCTACGGCTTTCAGGCCGGGTACAGGCTGTCGTTTTGCGGCTTTTCTTCATCCAGTTGCTTTCTGGCTTTTAACAGCGACAGCAGATTCTGACCATTGTAAGCCGAATTTCCCTGTGCGGAAAACAGCAGGGCATCCAGCTCACTTAATGCAGAATTTAAGGCCGGGTCGCGATAGCGGGCTGCCAGCTGTGGCAGGCTGGTAATGGCTCTGTCTTTGCTGCTTTCACTACCATCAAGGTTATTCCGGAGTGCGGCATTTGCCCACTTTAACAGGGCGCTGTGAAGATCCTTTGCGTCGCCATTACGACAGGCAGTGTTCAAAGCCTTCCAGCATTGTTTTTCATTTTGCAGCGCGTCTGACTCTGCAGATTCCATTGCTGCAGCGGGCTTCTTCAACAGCAGCCAGCCCAGCACAATATTCACCAGCAGGGACAGTGCGAACAGTACTGGCCAGAAACCACTGAAATGGCTGTCAGCAGAAACCAATGTTCCGCCATTGCTGTTACCGCTATGACTGTCAGAGGCAGACGCTTCAGCAGCGCTTTGTGTGTTGCCATTTACTGTGTTTTGCCCGGAATTCTGAGCAGCGTTCTGTGCCGGCGCCACGGTTACTGTATGGGCAGGCAGTACCGCATATTCCAGCTGACCTTTGGTCACATTCCACCAGGGGATGCGGATTTCCGGCAGGGTAATTTTACCGCTTGCGGCAGGCACCAATGCCATGGACTGAACCGAGGTTCCTTCTACGCCATTTTCCGATAAATCATCACTGGATTCAGTCTGATCCGGGTAGTAACGGATATTACGGATTTCAGGCACTGGCACCGGAGGCAGCTGATTTCCGGGCAGGCCGGTGGCTTTCAGCGTGATGGTGCGGGTGATGGGATCGCCTTGCTGCCAATCCTGAGGATCGGCACTGAAGCGCTCGCTGATACTCAGCTGGCTGGCAGGAAGCCAGGGCGCCTGCGGATAACCGGCAGGAATGGAATTCACCGTCAGGCTGATGGGCTTGCTGACAATAGATGCCTGACGGCCACGCCCCCAGCGGTCATAAGGATCGCGTACGGAGGCCTGGAAACGTTGCCCGGGGATAACCAGCTCGCCACTGACTTCCGGATAAATGGCAAAATTGCGTTCATAAACACCAAAGCGCTGACCTTTGATAACCGTCGTGTACTGGCGCACGTCACCAAGCGGTTCGACGCGGGCGTCGGTGACGTCCAGAGAGGTCAGAGAAGGCTCGTCATGCTGTACGCTGTAATAGACTTTTTCGGTGTACAGAATCTGTTGCTGCACATAATACTGTGGCTGCTTCTGCACACTGATGTCGAAGAAAAATTCTTTCTCCTGCTGAGCTTTTACATCGTCGGAAACCGCATTGACCTGAACAGTAATCGGATCGGTTTTCTCGTCATCGTACTCGATGGACGGAATAGTCAGCTGGCCAGTGCGCTGAGGTGTCAGTGTCAGTACCCAGTCGGTATAAGATTCCATCTGACCATTAATGGTGGTCATTTTGCGTGACTGCTGCTGATTGAGGATATGAAAATCTTTTTTCAGCGCGGAGACGTCCGGGCTGCTGAATCCTGCCTGGCCGCCGTAACGCAGAATCAGGGTGAAGGTGTCCTGTTCGCTGATGGTTTTACGGTCCACGCTGGCGTTAAACGATGTGGCCCAGGCCTGTGTGCTGAGCAGCAGGCAAAAGATAAGACTGCCAAGCAACCTCACCATAATACGTCTCCACTTTCCTGATTATCTTTTTGGCGATATTGATACAAAAATTTGCGTTGCAGCAGGTTGCCGGGTTTATCCGGCACGCGGTTCAGCCATTGCTGCATTGCGGCCTGTTCTTCCCGGGTCATTGTACTTTCGCTGTCATTCTGAGCCTGTTGCGGGTTCTTGCCGTCATTTTCTTTATCAGCTTTATTTTTCTCAGCAGATGCCTGCTGTTGCTGCGTTTTATCGTCTTTATCTGCATCATCCTGTTGCTCAGCTGAGGCCTGCTGTTGTTTATCCTCAGCGTTTTGCGGATCGTTGTCAGAGGGTTTTTCGCCATTCTGATTGTTTTGCTTCTGATCCTGGTCCTGTTGTTTATTCTGTTGTTGATTCTGACGCTGATCGCCTTGCTGGCCATTCTGCTGCTGGTTCTGCTGCCCGGATTGCTGATCCTGACTCTGTTGCTGATCCTGCTGCTGGTCATCTTGCTGGCCATTCTGGTTCTGTTGTTGCTGCTTCTGTTGCTGCTCCAGCGCTTTTTTTACCGTCTGCAGGTTTTTTTCAGCCGCCTTCAGCGACGGGTCTTTTTTCAATGCCTGCTGATATTCTTTTACAGCATCCTGTAACTGACCGGACTGGGCCAGTGCATTACCGCGGTTGTAATGGTTAACCGCGCTGTCAGCGGATTGGGAGAATGCCTCAGCTGCGGATTGGTAATCTCCGGCTTTATAAGCTGCGGAGCCTTTCCACTGTGGATCCTCAAATACGTCTGCGGCGGCTTTGGGGTCATCTTTCATTATTTCTGCTGCCTGCTGATCTTTGGTTTGCCAAAGATCCAGCCACTCAAATGCGTAAGAGTCGTGGGGCCAGAGAAATGGAATCAGAAAAACACTGACTACCACACCGCGGCGGAATAACAGCAAGGCTAACGGCAACAGCAGGAATATCAGCCAATACCCCTGGTCTGCCCAGAGATCAAACCTGTGCTGTTGCTCATGCGGGTCAGCATCGACCTGCGGATTAAGTTCTGCCTGTTGTGAAATCAGACTCTGCCAGTCGCTGTCATCCAGCGTCATGTTACGCCAGGGAATATTCAGGGCAGAAGCCAGCGCTTCCACCGCTCCGGTGTTGAGCCCGGGCATCACAATATTGCCCTGACCGTCTTTCAGAAAACCTGAACCCGGCATGGGGACCGGTGCGCCGGCACTGGTTCCAATGGTGATTACTTTCAGGCTGGCAAGGCCGGTATCCAATACGTCAGAAATACGGCCAATATCTTTGTTCTGGATACCGTCGGTTAACAGCAATAGCTGGACTTTGCCAACGCCGGAATCGCGCGCGAGCGTCTGCGCCAGTTCAATGGCTTTATCCGGGCGGGAGCCGGGCGCCGGCATAATAAATGGCGATACCGACGGCAGCAGGTTTTCAATGGTGTCTGTATCGTCAGTCAGCGGCGCGACGGTGTAGGCATCGGCATCGTATACAATCAGCGCCGTCTGTCCGTCCTGACGGGAGCGGACAATATCCGTTACTTTCTGGATGGCACGGACATAACGGCTGGGCGACAGATCCTGCGATCCCATGGATAACGACATATCCATCATAATGACCAGCGCGTCCTGATTTTTGGCCACCGGCTGTGGAATCTTTTGCCAGGTCGGACCGGCTAAAGCGATGGCAACAATAAAGGCTGCCAATGCCATCAACAGCGTAATAAAAGGTGATGCCGGTTTCTGGCTGTCGTTGCCGTCAAGAAGATAGGGCAGCAGTAGCGGGTCGATCACCTGTTGCCATTGACCGTTATTTTTTCTGCGCTGGCGGAACAAAAAGACGGCGGCCAACGCCGGAATAATCAGCAGTAACCACAATGGGCGAATAAAATGGAAATTATGCAGCCATTCCATCAGAACTTCTCCGTGGCATTATCAGTGGAACGGGCAGAGTGTTTTTCTGACCAACGGCCGATGATGGTATTTTTTAATCCGCCCAGACTTTGCCACAGCGCCAGCAGCAGGACAGAAATCAGCGCACTCAATAATGGCCAGTGATACAGATTGGTCTGTGGCCGATAAATTTCCGGATCTTTTTCCGTTGGCTCAAGCTCGTCGATTAAGGCATAAATCTGCTGCAGTTCTTCCGGGTTGCGCGCGCGGAAAAATGCACCGCCGGTACTTTGGGCAATGGTACGCAGGGCATTTTCGTCGAGATCCCGGCTAGGGTTCACGGTACGGCTGCCAAAGAAGCTGGAGACTTCCATCTGATCTGCCCCCAGACCAATGGTATAAATTTTTACTTTGTAGGTGGCGGCCAGCTCTGCGGCTTTTAACGGGTCGATTTCACCGGCAGTATTGGCGCCGTCGGTGAGCAGAATGACCACGCGGCTGTCTTCCGGATTATCTTTCAGACGTTTAATGGTTAAGCCCAGCGCATCACCAATGGCGGTACGTTTACCGGCAAGACCAATCTGGGCCTCGTTCATTAAGGTTTGCACTGTGCGGGTATCAAAGGTCAGTGGGGATTGCAGGTAGGCTTCATCACCAAACAATACCAGCCCCAGACGGTCGCCCTGACGGCGGGGAATAAAATCATTCAGCACATGTTTTACTGCATCCAGGCGGTTAACCTGACGGCCATTCAGTTGCATGTCGCCCATCTTCATACTGTCGGATAAATCCACGGCCAGAATCAGATCACGACCGCTGACCGGCATTTCCACCACATCGCCGGCCTGATAGGGGCGCGCCAGGGCTATGACCAGGCTGAGCCATAAGATCACCAGCAGAATCCAGCTCAGGGCGTCACGCTCAGGCGCATCACTGTGTTCGCTGTTCTGTTGCGGCAACAGTGTCGGGACCGGCACTTTCAGGGCGCTGCTCTGGCGCTTCACTGCTGGAATCAGTAAACGCAGCAGCAACGGCAGCGGCAGCAGAGCAAAGGCCCACAGCCAGTGGAACTGAGGCAGGAAATCGGGCAGGACATCAGACATTGGAACGCCTCCAGTGCTTTTCACTCTGTTCAAGCCACTGCGTTACCGCAGCGAACAGCTGGCCGGCATCGCCGTCAAAGCGTCCCTCAGGG
>MDTC01242146.1_pt1 | contig 27441 bp, 19 predicted proteins | sample 811181 | NCBI WGS metagenome assembly MDTC01 (sample SAMN05326644, study PRJNA326480) | marine metagenome | isolation source: seawater | place: Pacific Ocean: North | collected 2011 | reverse complement strand
GCGCGGGCGGCTTCTCGCAGAACACGTGCTTCCCCGCTTCCAGCGCCTGGATCGCGAGGGGGGCGTGAAACTTGTTGGGGACGATGATGCTCACCGCATCGATATCCGTCTCGAGAAACTCCGCGGTATCCCCGAAGACATGGGGAATCTCCCAGCTGTCCGCCGAAGCCTGCGCCGCCTCCCGGTTCACGTCCGCGATGGCGACCAGTTCACCGCCGCCCTGCCGGAAACCGGGTGCGTGATACTGCAGCATCCCGCCGGCACCGATAACCCCTACCTTGGTTGCCATGATTCGCTCTGGATTGCGGGTTACTGGTTCTCCTTGTCGAAGGCCGAGTCAAAGATCACGTCGCTGGGTGCGAAATCGAGATCTCTGGTGAAGGCACAGCTCTCAGCCGCCCCGTGGATACGGTCCATGCGACCGTCCTCCCACTCCACTGAGAGTGGCCCGGCATAGGCGATGTCATTGAGCGCCACGATGATCTCTTCGAAATCCGTGTCACCCCGGCCAACCGAACGAAAATCCCAGAAGCGGCGCGCATCCGTGAAGTCAGTGTGTCCACCGAAGACGCCCACCGTACCGTCACCATGACCCCACCACGCATCCTTCATATGCACGTGGAAGATGCGGTTCGGGAAATCGCGAATGAACTTCACGTAGTCGACACCCTGGTAGCCAAGGTGGCTCGGATCGTAGTTGAACCCGAAGCGGCCATGGCCGTCCACGGCCTCGATGGCCCGCGCTGCGGAAGCGATGTCAAAGGCGATTTCGGTAGGATGCACCTCCAGTCCAAAGTCGACATTGACCGCATCGAACTCATCGAGGATCGGCTTCCAGCGCGCCGCGAAATCATCAAATCCCTTCTGGTAGTACTCCTGGCTGGTCGGCGGGAACGCGTATATGGAATGCCAGATACTGGAACCGGTGAATCCGTTGACCACCGCCCGCCCCGAACCGGCAGGCTTGTCCGCCATGTAGGAGGCCCCGGCATCGACGAACTTCCGGCAGGCCCTGGCGGTATCGATCATCTCCCGGGCCGCGCGCTGGCGCACCCCTTCCGGGTCACCGTCACCCCAGACCACGGGCGAAAGAATGGACTGGTGACGCTCATCGATATTGTCGCAGATCGCTTGACCCACCAGGTGATTCGAAATGGCATAACAGACCATGCCATGTTGCTGGAGAAGCTCCCAGCGTCCCTCGACGTAGCCGTCCTCATTGAGCGCTTTCTGGACGTCGAAATGATCACCCCAGCAGGCGAGTTCGACTCCGTCGTAGCCCATGTCCTTTACCTTGGGCAGGAGGTCGGGAAGAGAAAGATCGGCCCACTGGCCGGTGAAGAGTGTTACTGGTCGTGCCATTTGAGTGTGTGGTTGCGTATTGCGTTCAGTCATTAGGGAGCGAAAAGGCCTCGTGCAAGGCTGAGACCCACTTTTGCTCCAATTCCATGTAGATTTCTCCTGCACCCTCCTCCGGAGTGACGGTCGAGCCCGCCTCCGGCCGGCAGAAGGCTTCCTCCAGCGATTCCAGCGACACGCCGCAAGCGGCGTGGGCCGCCCGCATGGCCGCCCCCAGTCCAGCCGACCCCGCCACGCTCAATCGAGAGACCGGCACGCCGAAGACATTGGCCACCGTCTGGGCAATTCCGTCGTTCTGAGAGGCGCCACCGGTGAGGTAAATCGTCTCCGGGGCCACTCCCAGCCAGCGGGAATGAATCTTCATATTGAGGAACTGCCCTTCCAGCAGGGCACGGACCACCGACGCCGGGTCGCGCCGCTCGTCGGCCCATCCCCGGTAGACCGCATCCCCGGACTCCACCCGCGGGGTGATTTCCGGTCCAAAAAACGGGAGCATCAGGCGTCCCTCGTTCCCAACTGGTGTCCGGGCCAGGCCTTCCCGGTCGAAGTCCGACCAGTCCAGACCGAGATTCTCCTTCACCCGTTCACGCGCAAGCGAACCGTTCAGAAAACAGATCAGGCTCATGAACCCGCCCATGGGATTTCCGAAGACATGCCCGAACCCGTTCGGATCGGTGCGCGGTTCAGGCATGGCGGCGAAGAGGGTATCACTCGTTCCCAGGCTGATGACCACCTTCCCCGGCCTGGAGGCACCCATTCCCACCAGGCTGCAGGGATTGTCTCCGGAAAAGAGGACCACCTCGCACTCCGGGTTGAGGCCGTATTTCTCGACGAAGAATACGCTCACCTTCCCAGCCACCGTGGCCGACGGCCGGGCGGGCGGAAGCTTTCCGCGCAGCTCCGGGGCGGTGGCCTCCAGCAGGTCGTGATCCCAGTCTCCCGAAGCGAGATTGAGCAGGTTCATCCCCGCCCCGTCACCGTGATCGATGGCCACACTCTGCCCCGCCAGGATGGACGCCATGAAGGAACTGACCAGATGGATCACCCCGGTGAGTTCCCAGCTGTCGTAACTCATCTTCGCGAAACGACGGATCTGAGGCCCGGTGAAACGCTCAATCGCAATGGAGCCGCTCCGACTGCAGACCTCGGCATTACCACCCACCGCCTTGGCAATTTCGGCACACTCCGGGCTGGTGGAGGTGTCCATCCAGATCGGCGCGGTCTGGCGGGTGAGATGGGAAAGGATCTGCGACTTGAGGGTTCTCCCCGGATCAAGACCCTGCACGGTGTCCGCAAAGCCCTCATCGAGATACACACTCCCGTGCTGTTGACCGGATCCCGCGATGGCTGCGATCTGCGAGAGATCAACCTCGCTCGCAGCCAACCGCTCGAACAGCAACTCAAGGGCATCGAGCCACATGAGCGGATCGCTGTGCACCTCGCCGTTCTCTCCCTCCGGGATGAAGCCCGAGGGCTGGCCATAATCCGGCAGATCATCCCCGAAACTGATTGATTCCTCATGGAGGATCGTTCCGGCGACGGCATCCAGGACCACCGCCGACACGCTCTGCGTCGAAGAATCTATACCGAGGACCGTTGGCATCGTGCTGATCAGTAAACTATGCTGGCGGTGCTAACCAAGGAAAGAGCGATGGGCGGGGAAAAGGATCGTCGGTTTTCCGGCCTTTCCCGCCCTTTCATCCCGAAACCATCGTCATTTGAAATCTGTTCCCGGCTGCGGCCTGATTGGCACGGCAGGTGCTTCTAGCAGGGCGCCGTGTAGCTAGTGGCGCGGAAGATTTGCCGGTGATTTTGGGTTTTTTTCCGTGCAGGTCATCCGCGCCACTCAACACGCAGGACGTCCCTCCCTTTTGGGGCTCTAGAGATAATCGTTCAGCAGATTCTCGAGCATTTCCTGGCGACCACTGTCCAGCACGGGGGGCTCAATGCCCAGGGCATAGGAGTCCAACGCATCAAGATCGGTGGCCCCCGACTCGATTTCCGCTCCCACCCCACTGTCGAAGGACGCATAACGGACCCTCACGAACTCGTCAAAGCGACCGTCCTCGACGATCCTGGCCGCAATCTTGAGCCCCCGTGCAAAGGCATCCATGCCTCCCACATGAGCGTGGAAGAGATCCTCCGGCAGGTGCGATTCCCGGCGCCGCTTCGCATCAAAATTCAGTCCTCCGGTGGTAAAGCCCTGCCCGTCATTCATCTTGAGGACTCTCAGCATTATGTTGGCGCAGAGATAAACATTGGTTGGAAACTGGTCAGTGTCCCACCCGATCAACTGATCGCCACGGTTTGCGTCGATTGATCCCAGAGCCCCGGCGGCAGAGGCCACGTCAAGCTCGTGCTCCATGGTATGTCCGGCCAGTTCGGCATGGTTGGTCTCGATATTGAGCTTCAAGTGATCCAGCAGATCATACTCCCGCAGGAAATTGAGGCAGGCTGCGGCATCAGAATCATATTGGTGGGTGGAGGGCTCGCGGGGCTTGGGTTCGATGTAGAACTGACCCGTGAACCCGATCTTCCTGGCGTGGTCAACCGCCATGTGAAGGAGTCGGGCGAGGTGATCCAGTTCCCGCTTCATGTCAGTGTTGATGAGGGATGCGTATCCTTCCCGTCCGCCCCAGAAGACATAGCCGGCACCCCCGAGGGCATGGGTCGCTTCAAGGGCGCGCTTCACCTGGCTTGCGGCATAAGCGAAGACATCAGCGCTCGGCGCGGTGGCCGCCCCCTGGGCGTATCGTGGATGGGCAAACAGGCAGGCCGTTCCCCAGAGCAGTTTCTTGCCACTGCCCTCCTGGGCCCCTTTCAGTTCCTGCGTCACCCGCTCCAGGTTCGCGTGCGTCTCAGCCCAGGTCGCGCCCTCCGGGGAGACATCGCGATCGTGGAAGCAATAGTAATCGATCTGGGACTTCTCCAGGAATTCGAAGAAGACAGGCACCCGCACCAGCGCGTTGTCCAGCGACTCGCTCCCATCGTCCCATGGCATGAGGGCCGTACCCACGCCGAAGGGATCCCCCAGGGGGTTGCGCATGCAGTGCCAGTAGGCGGCACCGAAGCGCAGGTGATCCTTCATGCTTTTCCCGGCGACCAGTTCGTCAGGATTGTAGTGGCGGAACGCGAGCGGATTGTCCGAATCCGGCCCTTCAAACTCGATTCTGGAGACGTTGGGGAAGTAGTCTGACATGATGTGCGGAGACTGTTTGATGCACTGAACCACGATAGTTCAGGGCGGGCGACGCTACAAAGCAGCCTCTTCTCCGACCAGAAATAAATCCGGGATCTTCTTGTTGAAAATCGTTGCGCCATCGTCGGAAGAAGCCAACTTCTCCCGGATCTGATTTGACTCAACTCCGCAGGGGCGGATTTCCTCATGACCCGCGAATCCGAAGTGCCGAACCCTACAGCAGCATCGATTTCACCGGTATCCGGATTCGAGCACTTTGTGAAAACACTGCGCCCCGGTCAAATCGCACTGGGTCTCTTTGAAGCTCTGCCCGATGTCCTCTTCTGGATCAAGGACCGCCAGAGCCGCTTCGTCTTCGTCAACCGTGCCTTCAGTGATTTGATCCGCCGCAAGCCTGAAGATTTCATCGGACGCACCGATACGGATATCTTTCCCGCCGAGATCGCCCGCACCTTTCTTCAGGATGACGAGAATGTCTTCGAAACAGGAAAACCCATCCTGAACAAGATGGAACTCGTCACCCGCAAGGCGGGAGGGATCGAGTGGCGCATGACTTCCAAGGTGCCGCTCTTCAGCAACGACGGGGGAATGGTTGGCACCTCGGGAATCTCCAGGCGGCTCGACCAGCGGGAAGGACACCCCCTTCCTGCCCCCTACCGCGCTCTCTCCAAACTTGTCAATTTCGTGCACGACAACGTGGATCAAACCCTCAGCGTGGAGGAACTGGCCCGCCAGGCCGGGATGTCCATCAGCACCCTGGAACGGCGCTTTCGCAGCCACCTCGGCACTTCCCCCAAACGCTTCATTCTCCACGCCAAGATCGCGGCTGCCTGCGAACGCCTCCTTCACACCCCGCTGAGCGTAGGCGAAATCGCCGATCTTCTGGGCTACCACGAACACGCCTCCTTCACCCGCGCCTTCACCAGCGTGATGCACATGAGTCCCACCGCCTACCGGAAATACTACCAGCTGAAACCCTGAGGCCGGCGGGGCCGAACCCGCAACCCGCCATCGTTGTTCCCGGAAACATACCCTGTCCTGGCCCTCACTCGTATCCGGAGTCCTGCGCCCTTCACGGCCTCTCCGCCAGGAGAGGACTGGTGAGATCGACCGGTTCATAAGTTGAACCGAACTGCTCGCATATCAGGTTGGAGCTGATACGGGCCGATTCGTAGATAGTGGGAAGACCGCTCCCCGGGTGGGTCCCTCCCCCGGCCAGGTAGAGGTTCCGAAACTTCGCATAACGGTTGTGGGGACGCAGGTAGAGAAGCTGGTTCAGGGTGTGCTTCAGGTTGAAGGTGGCCCCCAGGAAGATCGGACCATCATCCTGCCAGTTCCGGGGAGTAATCATCCGTTCCTCGACGATGTGCCTGCGAAGATCCTTCATCCCGGTTCGTTCTTCCACCCGGTCCAGCACCTTGTCGCGATAAGCCGACTGCATGCCCGGCCAGTCAATCCGGTGCCGCGTGTTGATGGTCGGCACCAGGATGTAAAGATTGGAGTGCCCCTCCGGGGCCACCAGGGGATCGGTCACCGACGAATTCCGCACATAAACCGACATGTCCTGCGAAACAGTGCGCTCCTTCTGGATCTCGTCCACATTCCGGCGGTAGTCGTCGGCAAAAAGAATCTGATGATGGGGCTCATCGCGATAGAGAGTATCGAGACCGAGGTAGAGCATGAAGGTCGAGCAGGAGAACCCCTTCCGGCGCAGCTTCTCCCCGGATACATTGCGGCCATTCAGCAATCGGGTGACGGCATGACCATAATCGGCATTGATCACGACAGCATCCGCCTTGATGACTTCCCCGGACTCCAGCACCACCCCACTGGTTTCCCATCCCTCGCTCAGAACTTCCCTTACACAGGAATTGAGCCGGATTTCGGCTCCCTCCTGCTCCGCAATCTCCGCCATCTTCTCGGAGATCCTGCTCACCCCTCCCTGGACGTGATAGATCCCGAAACGATATTCGAGAAATGCGAGAATGCTGAACAGGGCAGGGCATTTCCAGGGTGACATCCCCAGGTATTTGGCCTGGAAAGTGAAGGCCAGACGCAGGCGCTCATCGCTGAAATACTTCCCCAGAAGTGAAAACACCGAATCCCTGGTGACAACGTAAGGGAAAGCGTCGAGCAGGCGCTTCCGGAACAGGTCCCGCAGGTTGCCATATGAGGACTGCAGGCAGGGGATGAGCAGACGTAATTTCTCCTCATGATCAGCCATGAAGCGCTGGAATCCCTCACTCTCGCCAGGAAAGGCTCTCTCAATCTCAGCCGCCATCTTCTTCGAATCGGAAGTGGTATCAATCGAAGTGTCTCCCCACTTCAACCGCGTCATGGGATCGAGCTGCACCAGGTCGAGTTCCTCGTCCAGGTTGCGCCCCGCTTCCTGAAACATCTCCTCCAGGGTGAACTTCTGGTGCAGGAAGGTCGGTCCCGTGTCGAAGATATACGGACCCGCCTGAAGACAGGCACTGCGTCCACCCACCCGTCCGGCTTTCTCCACCACCGTGACCCGAAAGCCACGGTGCGCGAGAATCATGGCGGAGGTAAGCCCCCCGGGGCCTGCCCCCACGACAACAATGTGGCGGTCCGCATTTTTGCGAGAAGCAGTCATCCCCGGTGCAATCACTCCTACTTGGCCGCCTGATAACCCGTCAGATCAGGACTGAAAAGTGCGACGGCGAAAGCCGTGCAGGTTTACCCGGGGAGGAACTTTCACCCTCCCCGGGCACTCTGATCTGCTTCTAAATCTAGCAATATGCTTATATTAAGCAGTTTATGAAAAAACAACTCTCTGCCCACTTTGCTCTTTCCATTTCTAACTAGTTAGACTAGTTTGTTTCTCGTGCGACGAATTGGAATCTTTGAAGCCAAGACCAATCTCAGCGCCATCGTGGCGGAAATCATGGCTGATGGTGAGATCTTCCAGATCACCAAACATGGCCGGGCGGTGGCCGAACTTCGCCCCCCCACCGGACAACCAGTCGCACCTCAGCGTGGCACCGCCAGTGGTCCCGGTTTCTGGATGGCCGACGACTTCGACGAACCTTTGTAACTGCCTTTCAACTGCCCACCTTTCCTGCCTCGGCCCTGCTGGAGCGCCTGCGAGACAAGATTGTTCACCCATCGCCGTTCAACCCTTATCGAGAGATCACCCCTACCGCTGCCTGAGCCCCCCTGAGAGTCACCCCGCACAGAGTCCACGCGGCCCCCCCTTTACTGCTACCCTGCAAACCCCTGCCTTGTCGGACCCCGGGACCTGTCCCGGGGTCCGGCTGCTTCAGGGGCACCGAGTCCTCTCCCTTCACACGTTCCCCCTCCCCATGAATCTCCTGCTCGACTCCAATACGGTGGTCTGGTTTCTCGAAGGAGCCCCCGAACTATCCGAGACTGCAGCCGGTCTCATCGAGAGCCTCGACTCCCGGTCCCTCGTCAGTTCCGTCACTCCCTGGGAGCTCGCGGTCAAGACCGGTCTGGGCAGACTACGCCTCCCCTACCGTCTCGGAGAGGAGTTCGATGCAACCCTGGAATCAAGTGGTTTCGAACTCCTGCCCCTCAGTCAGGCTGCGCTTGCACGCACCGCGCGACTTCCGGGACACCACCGTGATCCATTCGATCGGCTTCTGGTTGCCGAGGCTCTGGAACAGAGTGCCACCCTCATCAGCCCCAACGAGATCTTTGACGACTACGGCGTCAAACGTGCCTGGTGAACGTATTGCCGGTCAGGGATCCATCTCTTCACCAACCAAAGCACAAAAAGCCCTCTGGATCCGGGACGTCACTTCACCCGGGGCACCGGGCAGGGCCACGCCATCCACCGCCCTGATGGGCTGCACCTCGCGCGTCGTTGAAGTGAGGAAGGCCTCGTCAGCCTGGGCGAGGGCCCCCACCGGCACCGCCTCCTCTCTTACCAAAAGCCCCTCCTTTTCGCACAGCTCAATGACCAGAGCCCTCGTCACCCCAGCCAGACAACCGCTCGTCAGGGGCGGAGTAATCAGCAGTCCCTCACTGAAGAGAAACACATTGGAACCAGTCCCTTCGCACAGTTCCCCCATTGTGTTGGCAAAGATGGCCTCTCCTGCCCCCTTCACCCTGGCTGCCGCCAGCGCCACCACATTTTCGCCATAGGAGGTAGTCTTCACCCCGGCCAGGGCGCCGTTCTCGTTTCGGGAATAAGGGACCACGCAGACATCCTCGGTCTCTCCCCACTCCGCAGTGGGAGAAGCGGCCACCAGGGTGGTCTCCCCCGCCTCGCCCCGCTCGCTCCCCAGCGGTGCTGGCCCTCCCGTCACCGTGATGCGAAGGCGCGCCCGGCACTCAACCAATCCGTTGGCCTGCAGGACCTCGAGGCTGGCATTCCGGAGTTCCTCCAGCGAGCCCACTGAAAGCCCCATCGTTCCAGCTGATCGTTGCAACCGCTGGTAATGACGAGTGAAGGCAAAGGGAGTCCCCGCGCAGGAAAGCATCGTTTCAAACACTCCGTTGCCAACCGTGATCCCATGATCGAAAGGCGAGATCCCTCCCTCGTCCGCGGCTCGCAGGGAGCCATTGATCCAGACCGTCGCTGCCATGAACGGGAGAACATCGTATCCTGGGAAGGTTTGCAACCCCGACCGAAACACCGATGATCGCTTTCAGTCTTGAACTACCTCGCCCATCTCTATCTCGCCGGACCCACTGATGCCTCCCGTATCGGAAATCTCCTGGGCGACTTTGTGAAGGGCACCCCCACCTCCCTGGAGGAGGACTATCCTGTCGAAGTCATCGCAGGCATAGTCATGCACCGCAAACTCGACCGCTTCACGGACCGCCACGAGCAGTTCCTCCGGGCTCGCAACCTGCTCGCCCCGGAGCGAAGGCGTTTTGCTGGAATCGTGGTCGATATCTTCTTCGACCACTTCCTGTCCCGGCACTGGCACGAGTATTCCGGGCAACCACTTCCCCTCTTCATCGAGGCGGTTCATGCCTCGCTGCAACGCCATCCCGACTGGCTCAGTCCGAAACTGGCCTCGGTGGCTCCCCGCCTGCGCTCGGAAAACTGGCTTCACAATTACGGTTCCCCTGAGGGCATTTCCCGCACCCTGGAACGGATCGCTCAGCGCTCTCCCCGTATGGCGCCCATCAAGGACTCTATCGAGGACCTCCTGGGGAAATACAACACCTTTGAAGAAACCTTCCTCCGCTTCTTCCCGGACGCCCGTTCCTTTGCGGCCACTCTTCTCTGACAGTTCTCCAGATCCTCTTCAGGAAGGCTGCAGCTTGGTCTCCAGCAGTTCACGGAACTCCCGCAGGGCATCTTCCAGGAATCTGAGTTCCCGTTCGAAGGTGAACACCAGTTCGCTCGCCACCGCAAGGTCACCCGCCGCAACCCGCTCGTCCAGTTCCGTCACGCAATCCCATGTACGACTGGCGCAATAGTTCCCCACCAGGCCCTTCAGGCGGTGGGCTGCTTCGCGCAGAGCCCCGGCATCACCCTTCCGCTCGGCCTCCATGAGACTCTCCCGCATTGCTCCCGACTCTTCCTCGAAAATGCGGATGAGTTCACACATCAACAACTCATCTCCGATGCGGCTTCGAAATCCGTCCGGATCAAAGACCCTCTCATCCGGTTTCTTTCCGTCGCAATGCACCTCTCCCGTTTCGCACTCGGAAACCACCTCCACCCCGGTGGAATCATCCACGACCGCAGTTCCAGATCCAAAGCGCTCCACCACCCCGTAGAATTCGTCCGATTCGATCGGTTTGGAGACATAATCGTCCATCCCGGCGTTCAGGCACTCCTCCCGATCCCCGGGCATGGCATGCGCAGTCATGGCGATGATGGGAACATACCCACCCGTCTTCTTCTCCCGTTCCCGGATTTCCTGGGAGGCCTCGAATCCACTCATCAGCGGCATCTGTATATCCATGAGGATCACGTCGAAGTTCTCCTTCCTGGCACAGTCCACCGCCTCCAGTCCGTTCTCGACCACCGTGACCCGGTGCCCCCGCCTTTCAAGCAGGCGAACCGCGACCAGTTGGTTGACCTTCCCGTCCTCCGCCAGAAGGATCTTCATCGGGCCAATCCCGCTCCGATGCTCCCCGGCCTCGCTACCCCTCCGCCGCGGCAACCTGGCCTCCATTCCCATGGTGAGCATGATGGCATCGAGCAACATCGATTGCTTGACCGGCTTGTTCACGACCCTCATGATTCCCAGTTCATCGACCTCCTGCCCCGGGGCGCCATCGCTCACTGATCTCAGCAGGATCATTGGCAGGTCCGACCAACGCGACTGTTCCCGGATGCGACTCGCCAGCTGAAGTCCATCCATGCCGGGCATGACGCGATCGACGACCGCCAGTTTCACCTCCTGTCCTTCGCTCTCAAGTTCCTCCAGCTTGGCCAGGGCGCTCTCCGCATCCGGACAGAGGATGCCGGTCATTCGCCAGTTGTGAAGCATTTCGCCCACGATCTCCCGTTGGGTTGTATTGTCGTCGACCACCAGGATGGGGAGTCCATCCAGCGATCGCAGGATATCGGCCTCGCCGCTCGTTTCTGCCGCCCCCACCCCAAAGACTCCCGTGAAATGAAAGGTACTGCCTTCTCCCTCCGCGCTCTCCACCCAGATTTCGCCTCCCATCTTCTTCACGATGCGCTTGGAGATGGCCAATCCCAGTCCGGAACCTCCAAACTCCCTGGTGGTGGAACTGTCAGCCTGTTCGAACACCTCGAAAATCGTTTCCAACCGGTCGGCCCGCACCCCGACACCCGTATCCCTCACCTTGAACAGAAGTTCGATCTGCCCATCCAGTTTCTTCCCAGTCTCCACGTTTACCAGAACCTCACCCTGGTCGGTGAACTTCAGAGCATTACCCACCAGGTTGACAATCACCTGGCGCAGCCGGGTCAGGTCGCCTGCCAGAACCCTGGGAACCGCAGACTCCACCCGGAAGGCCAACTCCAGATCCTTCTCGGCCGCACGGGGAGAAAGGGTGTGGAGAATGTCGCCCAGTGAGTCACGCAGATCAAAATCCCGGCGCTCCAATTCCAGCTTGCCCGCCTCGATCTTGGAGTAATCGAGAATGTCGTTCAGCAGCATGAGGAGTGCCTGGGCCGACTGCTCCACGAGAATCTGGTAGTGCCGTTGCTCCTCGGTGAGATCCGTCCCCAGGGTCAGTTCCGTGATCCCCATGATAGCGTTCATGGGGGTGCGTATTTCATGGCTCATGTTGGCAAGGAAATCACCCTTCGCCTTGCTGGCCTCCTCGGCACGCTCCATGGCCTCTCTCAGTTTTTCCTGCGCCTCCCGCAGCCGGATCCTCATCTGATTGAACTCGTGGCTGAGTTCGGATAGCTCATCGTGCCCGGCCACCGGGATGGGCGTCTCGTTCGTTCCCTTCCCGATTTGCTTGGTGACTTCCACCAACCTCTTCATCCTCCGGGAGACAGGAAAAACCACCCAGAGCATTACCGCCACTCCCAGAAAGGTTGCCACTGCAGCCGCCAGAATGACATTGTTCCGCAACTGTCGGACCGGAGCGAGCAGGGTGTCCGCCTCCGCAGTGTGGACCGCCACCCAGCCAAGACTGCTCACGATCCCTCCTTCCGGGGGAACCGCATAGGTGTAGACCTGTTCCCGTCCGGATGCATCCTTCTCAAGAACCTGCGTGCCCTCCAGTCTGCCGCTCTCGTTGAGCACGAGATAGCGGCTCCCCTCAGAGAGGGTCCGGGTTCTCCCTCTGCCACCGATCCGGATCAACTGAGCTTCGCTGTTCAGAAGCACCATGCCTCGATCCCGTCCTCCCCGTCGCGCGTATGAGTCGACCACGTCCAGCACTTCCTGCAGGTTGATCTCCACGCGCAGGATCCCCACGAACTCGCCCTCCTGATCATTAATCCTGCGGCAGAATGCGATGGAAACCTCCTCCTGCCGGCCACCATCCCGGCCTACGGTCACATCTCCTATGTAGCGACTGCCGGCCTTTGCCTCCTGCCACCAGACGCTGCCATCGTGCCGATACTCGGCAGTGGGACTGCTCTGGGCCACGATCCCGCCAAAGGCATTAGTCAGCATCACCTCACGGAAGATCTCCGTGCCCCCGCTCAGTTCGGTCATCTTGTCGACAGTGGAGCCGAGTTCACGCGAGAGGGAGCGGTCCACGAACCCGTCCGAAAGGGCCCTGCGCTCTTCATCGTCACCCCACAACAACGCGATCTTCTCAACGAGGCCCTCCTCTTCGCGCAGCATCTCGTTCGACTTGACCAGAGCCGCAATAACCTCCTCGTTCTTGGAGAATTTCTCCCAGGTGTTGGTGCGCGCCCTGAGAAGGCGGTCGATCTCCTCCTGCATGGAGCGAACCTCCGCCATGGCAGCAGTCTGAATGGCTCCGCGAAGCTGGTCCTGCGAAGTCTTCACCACATAGACACCCACCAGCCAGATCAGGGCCGGCGGAACACAGGTGGTGAGAAGCAACTTGGTTGAAAGCCTCATCGGGGTCGGATCAGTCCTGTATACCCGCGCAGTTCACCCTGCGCCAGCAAAACGCCGACTCCCCTCCCTGTTGGAACCAGAGTGCCTACACCTCCTTCAGGATACCGGTCGAATCGCCGAGGCGTCCCGCCGGCGCGCCAACCTCTTCGAGCATCCGCAGGTAGAGATTGTTCAACGGCAGATCCGTCTTGAGATCGACATGGCGTCCAGTAGTGAACTTGCCGCCCGCATGTCCCGCCAGGATGACGGGCAGGTCGTTGTGGGAGTGTCGATCACCATCAGAAAGTCCACCTCCCCAGACGATCATCGAGTTGTAGAGCAGCGGTTTGCCGTCGACATCCCTGGTGCTGCGCATGCGCTCCAGGAAATAGGCGAACTGCTCCAGGTAGAAGGTGTCAATCCTGGCAATCTTGTCCATCTTGCCCCGGTCGCCCCTGTGATGTGACAACCCGTGGTGCCCCTCATTTACTCCGTGGGTCGGGAAATTACGATTGCTCCCGTCATGGGCGAGCAGGAAACTGGCGATCCGCGTCTGGTCAGTCCGGAAGGCCAGGATCATCATGTCGAACATGAGCCTGATGTGCTCGTGATAGTTCCTGGGTATCCCATTGGCAGGTGCCGCTACGCCCGGATCCGGAGGTGGCCCGAAACTTCCCGCCTTCTCGATCTGTTGCTCGATCTCGCGAACACCGGTCATATACTCATCAAGCTTCTGTTGATCATTCCGCCCGAGGCGTTTTTCCATTGCCTTGGCATCATCGAGGACAAAGTCGAGAATGGAAAGCTGCTCGGTCCGGCGCCTGGCACGGTTCTCCTCCCGTTCCAACCGGGATCCGCCCCCGAACAGACGCTCAAAGACGAGCCGCGGATTTGACTCGGGGGTCATGGGCTGGGTCGCGGAACGCCAGGAAAGATTGTACTGGTAGGCACAGGAGTAGCCCGAGTCGCAGCTCCCGGACTGGCGCACGCCGTCACAGGAAAGTTCCAGTGAGGGAAAACGGGTTTCCCTTCCGAGGTGATTGGCCGCCATCTGATCGACCGAAATTCCCAGCCGGATGTCCGCCCCTGCCGTCTTCCTGGGACGCGAACCCGTCAGGAAAGTGGCAGTCCCGCGCGCGTGATCACCTGCTCCATCCCGGCCAGCCCACCCGTTTGCCTGCTCAAGCCCCTTTAAGATCTGCAGATCGTCGCGAAACTTTTCCAACGACTTCATCGACTCATTGAAAACAAACTCCTTTCCGCCCTCCTGCGGACGCCATTTGTCCATGATGACTCCGTTGGGAAGGTAGAAATAGGCCATGCGCAGTGGTGCTCCGCTGGCGGTCACTCCCCGGGCGCCCGCGGCAGCCCGGGCCATTCCCAGGGAACTCAGCCCGGGAAGGGCGACACTCGCTCCCAATCCACGGAGAAAGGCCCGGCGGCCCGGTAGGATCCTGACGTCACTCATCTACCCGTAGTATACGATATTACGCAGGAACTGAGGACAGAAATCGTCCCCTGAAGAAATGACAGTCCCTGATCCCCTATTTTGCGAGGCGCTCACCATCTCCCCGACGCTTCTGAAAGGGCGTGCTCTCAACGATTCCATAGATCAAATCCACCATTCCTCCCCCCTTTCCGTCAAGAATAGCAACGATCGAATCCACGGCTGGGGCATCGTAGTATTCCACCCCCCGTCCGAGAGCGTAGGTGAGCATCTTCTCCGTCAGGCAACGATAGAAATCCTGCTTCCGTGAGCTGGCCAGAATCTCCTTCAACTCCATCACATTCGAGAATTTCTCGCCCGTGACGAGCTGACCTGCGCTGTCGATGGCCTTGCCGTCCTCTTCCTCCCTCCATTGCCCGATGGCATTGAAATTCTCCAGCGCCAGCCCGATCGGGTCCATGCGCTCGTGGCACGACCTGCACAGCGCTTTCTGACGGTGCTCGTCCATGAGTTCCCGCATCGTGGCGTTGCTGAGTTTCCCGCGCGCCTCCTCCAGTTCGGGCACATCTGGTGGGGCCGGCGGCGCGGGCGTCCCGAGGATGTTCTCAAGCACGAAGAGACCGCGCTTGACCGGAGAGGTCCGCGTCGGCTGAGAGGTCACGATGAGAAAGGTCCCCTGCGCCAGGATTCCGCCCCGCGCCCGCTGAGCCTCCCCGAACTCCACCCGGCGATGCGTGCGCCCTTTCACCCCGGGCACGCCGTAGAACCTGGCCAGGTTTTCGTTGAGAAAGGAATACTTCGCGTTGAGCAATTCCAGCACCGGCCGGTTCTCCCGCACCACATGCTGGAAGAAGAGCTCCGTCTCGAGTTCCATGTCACGCCGCACCTCCTGGTCAAAGACCCGCTCCGCAAACCGCTTGTTCCGTTCCCCCAGGATACGCCGCACATCGATGCTCAGGCCGCGCAGGTCCCGTGCCTGCAGCCACTGGCCCACGAAGTTTCTCACCATGCGGTTTGCCTTCGGGTCAGCCAGCATGCGGTCAACCTGTGCCCGCAGGTTCCGGCGCAAATGGCCCCTGGCAGCCAGCGCGGACAATTCCTCGTCGGGTGCGGAACTCCACAGGAAGTAGGAAAGGCGCGAAGCCAGGGAAAACTCGTCCACCGCCACAACCCTGCCCGGGTCATCAGGCTCGGCCTGCACTTCACTGCGAAAGAGGAAACGCGGCGAGGTCAGGACAGCGGTGACCGCCAGTTTCACTCCATCCACAAACTTGGCCTTCTCCTCCCTGGTCCGGTTCAGCGCCATCCCGGTCAGTCGGTCCACCGTGCTCTTCTCCGCCGGACGGCGGAACGCCCTGGTGGCAAAGCCTTCCACGATCTCCCTCATGTAGGCCGCCCTCTCCTTCTCTCCCTCCGGCGCCAACCCCTTGAAGAAGATTCGCCGGTAGCTCTCAGGGTAACGTTCCCAGTCGCTGCCGCCCTGGCGGATCAGCCTGCATTCCTCCACCCGCACTCCCCAGGTCCCTTCACCCTCACCCGGTTCCCCCGGGACGATGGAAAACTCGAAGCGATGATCTCCTTCGTTCAATTCGATCTCCTTCCTGGAAACGCCACGCAAGCTCCCGGCACCACTCACTTCCACCTTCTCAAGCTCCTTGCCATCGACGAGAATGGCCCAGCTTGCGGTCTGGCCCTGCGGTCGGCCCCGTTCATTTTCAATCCGGTATTTCACTTCCAGACTGTAGTGGCCTGATTTGCTGAAACGCCGATCCACTCCCACCGTATGCTTCTTGTCGGCCTCCATGAAGCGTGCGCTCTGCTGGTTGTTGTCCCGTTGTCGAAAGGTCCCGGGGTCAATCATGATCGGTTGTCTTCGAACCGTCGTGGAGGGAAGGGCAAGCTCCGCGATCTCCTCTGCCGCGGCGAGGTACTTCTCGAGAAGCAGCGGGGAAATAGTGAGCACATCCCCGATCGTGTCGAATCCGAACCCGGTGTCGTCGGGAGGAAAATTATCATCCACGTTGTAACGGACACCGACCAGGTCCCCGATTGTATTGCGATACTCTTCCCGATTCAGGCGCCGGATGGTCACCCGCCCCGGATCAGGGTTCTCCGGGTCGAGTTTCAGGACGTGCTTCTCAATCCACGAGATGATGGCCCTGCGTTCCCCGGGCGTGGGCTGGTAATCCTCCTTGGCGGGCGGCATGAGATGGGTCCGCAGGTTCTTCCAGACCCGTAGCCACAAATCCTGATCCTCCAGATGACTGGCGAGATCCTTGAATTCATCCAGGGAGACATCTCCCTTCTTCGAACCGTCGCCATGGCAGTCGTAGCAATACCCCTTTAGAAGGGGAGCGATCTTTCCCTCGAACTCCTTCGCCTCCTCTCCGGCGCTTGTCCCCGCCAGGGCGAACACAGCCACCAGGATCAATCTTGATAATCTCATATGGACGCCTCCATCATGATACGGATTTTACCGATTTGACAGGTCCATACCACGGTCTTTTTGCAGTCTGTCAAACTGGATCGTCGAATACCATCGTGATCGTTCCGGAAATCCCTTGACTCCCCTGCATCCAAGACCCACCCCTCCCCCTCCGCCGCATCATGAAGTCCGCCATAACCCTCGCGCAGGTTCCGGAGGCCAAGGCTGGCCCCTTCGTCTTTCACCAGTCCCTCCCCGACGGCTTCGCCCGGGCAGAAAAACTAGGCTTTGACGCCGTCGAACTTTTTCTCCCGGGTCCGGAATTCATCGATCCGGAATCTGTGAAAGCCATGGCCACCGAGCACGACCTTGGCATCGCGGCGGTGGGCACCGGGGCCGGCATGGTCCAGCACGGACTCTCCCTCACCGACCCGGACCCCGGACGACGCACGGAAGCCCTTGAGTTCGTCCTCTCCATGATCGACTTCGGCGGACAACTGGGAGCGCCCGCCATCCTCGGGTCGATGCAGGGCAAATGGGGAGGAGAAGTTTCGCGGGATCAATCGCTGGCCTGGCTCACTGAAGCCCTGCAAGCTGCCGATGAGTGCGCTGCCCGGCACGGGGTGACCTTCATCTACGAACCTCTCAATCGTTACGAAACCAACCAGTTCAATCAACTCGCCCCTGCCGCAGCCTACCTCGATCAGCACAAACTGGATCACACCGTCCTCCTCGCCGATCTCTTCCACATGAATATCGAGGAACCCGACCTCGGGGAGGCTCTTCGTGCCGCTGGACCGAAAGTGGGACACGTCCACTTTGCCGATTCCAACCGTCAGGCCATCGGATCTGGTCACACCGAAATGACCTCCGTCCTCGCCGCCCTGCGGGAGATTGGCTACGACGGTTACCTCTCCGCCGAGATTTTCCCTCTCCCCGATCCGGACACCGCCGCCCTCCAGACCATCAGGGCCTTCCGCGACCTGATCAACTGAAGATCACTGCTTGTGACTGACCGTCAGAAACTCCCGTGATGAAATCGCGCCCTCTCGGCAAAACCGGACTCGATCTCCCCATCCTCGGCTTCGGGGCCTCCTCGCTCGGCCAGGAGTTCCGCCCCGTAGGCCTTGAGGAAGCGCTCGCCTCCGTCCGGATGGCCCTCGACCTCGGGATCAACTTCATCGACACCTCACCCTTCTACGGTCGCGGCATGTCGGAGGTCCTGCTCGGCATTGCCCTCCGGGATGTTCCGCGGGACTCCTACCTGCTCGGCACGAAACTGGGACGCTATTCACTCACTCACTTCGACTTTTCTGCCCGGCGCGTCGACGAGAGTGTGCATGTTTCCCTGCACCGTCTCGGCACCGACCACCTCGACATTCTCCTCCTCCATGATGTCGAGTTCGTCGACCTTCCGCAGATCTGGGAGGAAACCATCCCCGCCGCCCTTGCCCTGAAGGAAAAGGGACTCGTGCGGGCGGTGGGATTTTCCTGCTACCCCATGAAGACCTTCCACAAGGTCCTCGACCACGCCGGAGATCAACTCGACTGCATTCTCTCCTACAACCAGTACACCCTGCAGAACACGGCCCTGGTCGACAGTCTGCTCCCGCGCCTCCGGGAGAAAAACCTCGGAGTGATGAACGCGGGGCCGTTCTCCGCCCGCCTGCTCACCAACGCCCCCCTTCCCGACTGGCTCAAGGAACCGGAGGAAGTGAAGGACGCCGCGCATGACGCCGCGAAACTCTGCCAGGACGAGGGAGTTGATATTGCCCAACTCGCCCTCCAGTTCTCCTGTGCTCACGAAGACATCGCCACCTGCGTGGCAGGGTCGGCCAATCCTGAAAATGTGCGCAAGTGGGCCGAGTGGCTGGAGAAACCCATCCCCGAAGACCTTCTTGCCGCTGTCCTCAGGATCTTTGAACCCGTCAGGAACATCGGCCATCTCGAAGGCCTCCCTGAGAATAACTAAGCCTTCCGCAAACCCGGAAACCGCTCTGCCAGGCCGTGCTCACCAAAGGATGATTCTTAACGGGCTTCATTACCCTGCCGATTCGACAATCTACCAATGAAAACCATCGATAAATTCACTTTCGGAGTGGGTGACCGCTTCGCCCACCAGGCGGAGGCCCAACTCCGGGCCTTCCAGCAACTCGCCGACCGGGGCATTCCAGTTACCCCGGTCTGGAACAAGTCCAATCGCGAACACCTCATCGTCGGTTCCGAGCCGGCGGGCACGCGTGCCGCCGCCGATGCCGCCGTGTCCAGCCTCGGCTGGACCTTCGACTACCTCCTGGACGCGGACCACATCAACCTCGGAACCGTTGACCGCTATCTTCCCCACTGTGATTTCTATACCATCGACGTTGCGGACGACATCGGCACACCGGCCGCCCCCGAGGAAATCGCGGCCTTCATCGACCGGCACCCCGAGTTGATCGGAACCATCGAGATCGAGGGCATCGCCGCTCCCCTCCGGATCACACGTGAAGACGTCGAGAAGACGGCCAGACAGTTTCTCAAGGCCTGCGAACTCGCCGGCCGCATTTATCGCCACATTGCCGGGGCAAAGGACGGCGAGGACTTCATCGCCGAGGTCTCCATGGATGAAACCGATGATCCCCAGACCCCTCCCGAGATGCTCGTCATTCTGGCCGCCATTGCCGACCAGGATTTCCCCATCCAGACCATCGCTCCAAAATTCACCGGTCGCTTCAACAAGGGAGTCGACTATGTGGGCGACCTCGCCCGGTTCGAACAGGAATTCAACGACGATCTCGCAGTCATCGCCCACGCCATCAAGGCCTATGGCCTTCCCGGAACACTGAAGCTCAGCGTGCACTCCGGTTCCGACAAATTCTCCATCTACGGGCCCATCAGGCGCGCCCTGTCCCGCACCGGTGCCGGCCTTCACATCAAGACCGCGGGCACCACCTGGCTTGAGGAACTGATCGGACTGGCGGAGGCCGGCGGGGAAGCCCTCGCCCTTGCCAGACAGATCTATCTCACCGCCCTTGAGAAGAAAGAGGCCCTCTGCGAACCCTACGCCACCGTCATCGACGTTGATGATTCGAAACTGCCCGGCGCGGAGGAAGTCAAGGAATGGACCAGTGAACAGTATACGGGCGCCCTCCGCCATGACCAGAGCAACCCGGCCTACAACCAGCACTTCCGCCAGCTCCTGCATGTGGGATTCAAGGTGGCCGCGCAACTCGGCGACACCTACCTCGACGCACTCAAGGCCAATGCCGGAGTCATCGGGAAAAACGTCACCGAAAACATTTATCAGCGCCACATGGTGCCTCTCTTCCTCGGAGAGGAAGACCGGCCCCGGCAATGAGAAGAGACCGGAGCACGCGGGAAGCACTGGACAGCAGCGGCCACCCCGCCTAACAAGATCCCGCCAGACCCTCACCCTGGACGCCGGCCCATGCTCGATGCCCACCATCACCTCTGGAACTACGATCCGAAGCAGTACCCCTGGATCACTCCCGACTCCATCCTTGCCCGGGACTACCTCCTCCCCGATCTGGTCACAAATACCGATGCCGCCGGGGTCTCCGGGACGGTAGTGGTACAGGCTCGCCAGACCATCGAGGAGTCCGACTGGCTCCTGGAGCTGGCGGACGAATGTGACCGCATCCAGGGCGTGGTAGGCTGGGTGCCCCTCGCCGACGGAAACGTGGAGGAGCACCTCGAACGGTTGAGCAATCACCGCAAGTTCAAGGCCGTCCGGCACGTGGTGCAGGACGAACCGGACGACAGCTTCATTCTGAACCCGGAATTCAATCGGGGTATCGAGAGGCTCCAGGACCACGGCCTGGTCTACGACATCCTCATTTTCCAGAAACATCTCCCCCCCACCATCGAGTTTGTCGACCGCCACCCCGCCCAACCCTTCGTCATCGACCACATCGCCAAGCCCGAGATCCACAATGGACGTATCGAGAGCGGGTGGCGGGAGGGCATGGCCGCCCTCGCCGAACGGGACAACGTCCTCGCAGTCAAGATCAGCGGAATGGTCACCGAGGTGACCGACGAGACGATCAGCGAGGCCACTCTCAAGAACTACTTCGACGAATCACTCGAAATGTTCGGTGCCGGGCGACTCTGCTTCGGCACCGACTGGCCTGTCTGTCTCCTGCGCCTCGATTCCTACGTGCAGTGGGCCAGTTCCGTCCGCGCCTACGTGGCCGAACTGAGCGTCGGGGAGCAGAACGCCATCCTGCACGAGACCTGCCAGCGGGCCTACCGGCTCTAGTCGCCTTTCCTGGTGCCGGCCCCCAGGGACCTGAGAAGCGGGTTCCGGTAACAGAAGCCTGCCTTCAGGGACGGACCGGATAACGAAAGGACTTGTCCGGCCGATCGGGCGGCGCCGGCATCCTGGGTGGATCCTCCTCGATCTTCTTCCGCAGGTAGGCCAGGGCCGCCTCCAGTTGCGCATCCCGCCCCCGGAAGGTCTCATGGGGCAGGTTGTCCACCACCATGTCAGGCTGCAGTCCCGTCCCCTCGATGATCCAGGTGCGATCGGGAGCGTAGACACCGGTCTCAGGACTGCGTGCCATGCCGCCGTCAACCAGCCGGGTGGCGCTCCGCAGCCAGACTCCTCCTCCCCAGGTCCTGGTCCCGATCAGCGGACCCAGCCCAAGACGCCGGAACCCTTCCGAGAAGGCCTCACCATCGGAGATTGTGTAGGCGTCGATCAGCACGGCCATATGTCCGTTGAAGGCAAACTGCATGTTGGCAAATGGTCGTCCGCTACGGGTTTTCCAGTACATCCAGGGCTTGCGGCTCAGGCGCCCCAGGATCCAGCTGTCGATATTGCCGCCATAGTTCTGGCGCATGTCGATGATGAGTCCCTTCCGGTTGAAAACCGGATAGTAACCCTTCACGAATTCCGCATAGTTGGAGGCTGACATTCCACGCATGTGGAAGTAGCCGATTTCACCCTTCCCCTTCTCCTCGGTTTCCAGGCGCCGGGTGTATTCCCAGTTGCTGGTCTTCAGGTTGCGGAATCCGCTCACGGTAAGAGGGACCACGATGGAATTGCGCGTTCCTCCCACCCCGATCCGGCGCGATTCGAGGAGCACCTTGCGTCCCGCCTTGTTCTTGAGGAGGGCCCCTATCTCCCGCACCGAAGCAGCGGGCACCCCATCTACCGAGAGAATCACATCACCCACCTGCATCTCCACCCCGGCCTTGAGGAGTGGTCCCTCCTCCGCCGGATAGTCGGGATCGGTTTCGTAGAGATGGTCAATCCGAAAGCCTTCCTCCGCCCTCGAGAATTGCGCACCCAGGTGGCCAAGACTTGATCCGTCGGTGGCATCGCGGATGTCACCCGAATAAATGTCGGTGTGCATGGCCGAGAGTTCACCGACCATCTGGCCAATGAGGTCATCGAGTTCCCAGCGACTGGTCAGAAGCGGAAGAAGAGGCTCGTGCCTGCGACGCGCTTCCTCCCAGTCCACCCGGTGCATCTTGGGATCGTAAAAGTAGTCGCGATGCATGCGCCAGGCATCCACGAACATCTGGCGCCATTCCTCCGCCGGACTCACGCTGAGCGATAATCCACCAAGATTGAGCTTGGCCTGGGTCGGGTTGCTGGGCGCCTTCCCGGTGGCTGCAAAGACGTAAAAGCTGTCACCCTTGCGCACCAGGCAGGTCGTTTCATCTCCCGAAAGTTCGAAGCCCCGGACATCACTCATTACGGTGGTCCACTTATGCCTGGTGGCATCGGCGGTGATGGGAAAGGTCACCAGGGACGACTTCCGGCTCAGTGAAAGAGACGAATAAAGGCAGAAGAGATTACCCCGCGCCCTGCTGAGATGGCGGTAGTTGCTCGCTTCCACCGGAACCACCACCAACCGGCTCTCGATCCCGTCCAGATTGATCACGTCCTTCTTTTCCCCGCCCTCTCCCGCTCCGGGCGGTTCTCCCTCGTCCTTGGCCAGGAACGGAGAGCGCTGACCTCCGATCAGATCGAGGGCAAAGATCCCGGTGGTCTTGTCCAGAAGCGGCTCCGGTTGCCGGGCACCCCAGGGCGATCCCTGCACCGAGCGAAAGGTGCGGTCGGAGAGGAAGTAGAGCCACTTGCCACCCGGTCCGAAGACCGGACTGTAGCTGTCCAGTCGCGCAGTGGTCACCGGAACGGGCCTCGTTTTCGTCCCGGTATCGTAAAGAAAGATCTGCTGGGTCCGGTTCTCCATGGTGTCCGCGAAGGCGATCCAGCGACTGTCCGGCGACCAGGTGAGATCGATGTAGTCCCATTCGTTACCCTCCCGCGAGCGCGCGACCTCCCATTCGACCCCACTGGCAAGGTCCCGCATCCACAAAATCTGGTTGCGATCGGTGTGCGCAAGGAGCTTGCCATTCGGAGAGGGAATACCGTCGTGCCGCATGGTTGCGCCCCCGGTCGTCACCTGCAGCGGTTCCCCCAGGCCATCCGCAGGTTGCCGCCAGAACTCCATCTCCCCACTCTGATCGGAGAGATAGATCATGTCCCTGGTTCCCGGAAGAAAGCGCAGGTCCCGGGTGCGACTCTCCACTTTCTGCTTCAGACGGACCACGCGACCCGGCTTGACCGGCACCACGTAACCACGCCCGCGGATGGTGAGACCCACCCGCTTGCCGTCGTGCGAGAGGAACCAGGAGTTGAGATAGGACAACGGGTTACTCACCCAGCGTTCGCGTTTCTGGTCAAAGTCGGTCGCCAGATGGATATCGAGTTTGCGCGCAGCGTCCCCCTTCACGTCGTATATCCAGATGTCCGCCCGGTTGCGGAAGATGATCCGGCCTTCGTGCAGCGAAGGAGAGAGCACGTCCCAGCCCACGAAATCGGTGTGCTGTTTCAGGTCCTTCCCTTCCAGGTTCATCGACCACAGGTTCATCGTGCCGTCGCGGTCGGTTGAAAAATAAAGGCGCTTTCCCCACACCATGGGAGCCCGGCTTGTCCCGTCATGATCGGCAGTCAGCGGAATGGCCTCCTGGTCGCCGGTCCGGAACCGCCAGAGATTCTCGATCAATCCACCCCGGTAGCGCTTGGCAAAACTTTTCTGCCGGGGCAGGCGGGCAAAGAACAGTGTCTTCCCGTCACTAGCAAACTCACCGTCACTGGCCTGTTCGAGGGGAATGACCCGCTTCTTCCCACTCTCAATATCGAGGATCGCCAACTGGTGCGTATCCCGTATCGCGAAGTACCAGGTGGCGTAGACCAGTTCGCGGTTGGACTTCCAGGAGACCGGTCGCGGACCGCGCTGGCCGCTGACACCCTCATGGGTCAGACGGGTTGGTCGACCGCCCTCCAACGGCATGAGATAGATCTCATGGGTGCCGTCATAGGAAGCAGTGAAGGCCACGGTCCTGCCGTCCGGACTGATACACGGGAAACGTTCCCGTTCGAGATGAGTGGTCAACCGCTGGGCTATCCCGCCCTCAACCGGGACCTTCCACAAATCGCTCTCGGCGTAGAAGATCACCGTATCCCCGTGCAGGGCCGGTTGCCGGTAGTAGCCCAGCAAGCCATCTGCACCGGATGCGGGCAGTGACTGCAGCGCGATCGCCACAAGCGCAACTCGTCTCATGAAGGGTGAGGGAACTGTAAAGGGTGAAGGGACCTCCGAAGGGTGAAAGGTGAAGGAACCTCCTCCATTTTCCCTCATTTACCCCGTCATTCAATGCCCAATCCGTGAAAGCGAACTCATTCAGGACGGAGAGCCACTGCCTCGAGGATCTCCCTGAAATTACAGTCTCAACACTCCACCTCTTGCCCCTTCTTCGACAAAATCGCTCGATCGATTAGCCATAACTCTCTCCCTGCGGTGGTCTTCGCATGGGATCTCACATGGCACCCATCCATGACCACGCCCTCCTCTTCCCCGCTCCTCTTCCCTGGCTTCACCACCTCCCTGTCCGCCCGGACCTCAGGGAATCAGCGGTCAGATCCTGATCGAGCCGCAGGGCGTATGCCCCACGGCCCCTGGATCCTTGCTCCTACTTTTTGGGCAGCACCCAGATATTCCGGTAAACGACCGGGTTTCCGTGATTCTGCAGGAAGATCGGGCCTCCCACGTCCGGTTTGAGCGGGCCACTCACCGGAGCGGCCGTGGTGTGGGTCTTGCCCATCTCCTGGTCCTCGTGGACCTCCACCCCGTTCAACCTGACCGTCATGCGGGGCCAGGCCGTGCGCTTCCCGTCCAGGTCGAACTTCGCGTGCGTGTACTCCACGTCATAGGTTTGCCAGCTCAGGGGCGGAAGACACATGTTGAGCTTGGGGGCGGCGATGGAATAGATTCCCCCACACTCGTTCATGAGGCCTTCCAGGCCGAAGGAATCGAGAACCTGAGTCTCCCAGCGGCCCTGGTAGTAGACTCCACTGTTGCCCCGTCCCTGGGACCGTGAATGGGGACGATAAGGCGTGCGAAACTCCACGTGAATGGTGCAGTCCCGGAAGAGCTTGGTACTGATCGCGCCGGTCGCCCCCAGCAACCCGTCCGTGATCCTGCCATTCTTCCAGTGATCGACGTTACTGCCGTCAAAGAGGACCACCGCACCCTCCGGGGGCTTTGCCCCGAGAGTCGAGCTCTTCCGCTCCACCTTCTTGAGCGCCATGCCCTTGCCACCCTTGGCCTTTATATTGAAAACACCGTTTGCAATTTCACCGCTGTATTCGCCGTGTCCTTCCGGGGGAAACTTGCGGGTGGCACTGAATTCCGTTCCGCCCCCGGCCATGTAGCGTTTCTTGCCCGCAGCCGGAACGAAGGCGGCCTGGCCACCATCGCTTTTGCCGTCCAGCAGGCTCTTGCCCTTGCCGTCCCAACCGGCCCCGGGCAGGCCACCCGGGTAGAGCACAGCCTGGAAGTGGCCATTGCCCAGCGCGATCACCTGGGCCCCCGCTCCCTTGGCCGCGTATTCTCCCTGGATCACGAAATCGGGATCTTCCTTGGCCGCCTTCGCGGAATCGGTCCAGACCTTGTTGTTGTCCGCGGCATGGACAGCTGCCAGGGCCAAAAGGGCAATTAATGCAGAGAGAGTGGAAAAGAGTGAGGTCGTCGTTTTCATGAGTGGTTCGATTTGTTCCGCGATAAAGGCGTATTAACAGGGACTCGAAAAGTCCTTTATTCCAACATTTCACCCAATCCGGATCACCCTTCCATGCGACACGGGAACGGGAGCTTCTCCGGCGAGAGCAGGCAAACCCGGAACAAACTGTACATGAAAACGGAGAAGGCCATGATCACCGGCGCAGCCTTCCCCGTGGATAGTTCAGGAGTGAAACAGGACAGGATTAGTGAAAGGCCTTGATGACTTCCTCAGCCTCTGCGACCCCCTTTTGCGCCTCCCGGGTGCTCTTCACGAGCGCCTCCGGGATGCTCTTCTTGAACGCTTCGAACTTCTTCATATTCTCCTCGGTCCTCTTGGGCTTGGTCTTCAACCAGTCATTGAGGGGTTTCTCGGCGGCCTTGAGTTCTTTCTCGGCGGCCTTGAGTTTTTTCTCGGCAGCCCGTAATTCTGCAATAGCACCCTTGAAAGCCTCTGCCTTATCAGGGTTGGCCTTCAGGAAGGCCTCGATTCCATCGGCACTCATCCGTATCACTCCCCTGAACTCTTCAATGAAGGACGACGGCGTCTTGTCTCTTCCCGCTCCCAGTTGCCCGAGCTTGGTCTCTCCATCATTGTCGAGCACGACATAGGTCGGAAAACCCCGCACCCCGAACTGCTCCTGCAGCTTCTCATTACGCTTCACGTACTTCTCGGGCACGATCGACTTGTCCTTGGGGAAATCGAGGGTGACCAGCAACACGTTATCCTTGGCATAGGTCTTCCACTCCTCTTCGGCGAAAACGTTCTTGTCCATCAACTTGCACCACCCGCACCAGTCGGAACCGGTGAAGTTGAGCATGAGAGGGAGATTCTTCTCCTCCGCCAGCTTGACCGCGGCGTCATAGTCCATGGTCCACACCCCTACCTTGGCGCCTTCGAGTTCAACCTCGTCAGCCGCCTGCGCACTCAATGCCGCGGCGCCCATCACCAGGCCCATCATCGTTCTTTTGAAATGATTCATACTGTTTATCTTGGTTTCCATATCTACTAGGACGGGCCAAACGGAACGATTATTCTCGGAATCTCCGCCTACTGAGTACCCGGGCGTTACGCCGGGAGTTACCCCATGACAAGCTAGAACTGGCTGGCATCCGTTGATTCTTCGATTCTTCGTTCGAAAATTGCCTCCGCCTCCCGGTCAGCCGGCCCGAAACGTTGTTCATGCTCAACGGCCCTTCCCGCTGAAAAGACGCTCTGCTCCTCGCCGCCCTGCAACGCTTACTGCTTCCCGTTCAGGGAGAACAGGTAGGCAAACAGATCCGCCAGCTCCTTCTCCGGGAACTCCTGGGCAGTGGGCGGCATGAGGCTTCCGATTTCCTCCTGCCTTGCGATCCTGCTGCGCGCAATCTCGTGCAGGGAACTGGTGGCAAAGTCGCGCAGCAACAGGATCCCCTCGTCCCGACTGGCCTGGACGTAGCCCTGCTGCACGCCCCCGTCCCTGGTGATGATCCGGCTCAGG
>MDTC01206891.1_pt1 | contig 27444 bp, 29 predicted proteins | sample 811181 | NCBI WGS metagenome assembly MDTC01 (sample SAMN05326644, study PRJNA326480) | marine metagenome | isolation source: seawater | place: Pacific Ocean: North | collected 2011 | reverse complement strand
TAAGAAGATACATTTTAACGATAAGTATAGAATACTAAGATTATTAGAAATTTATTTTTCTAATAACAAAAAACCTAGCGATATTTTAAAAAAATACTCAAGCAATGTTCAGAATTTTAATAATCTTAATCTATCTATAATACCTATAGAAAGAAAGGTTTTGCATGCGAATATTGAAGAGAGGTTAAATAATATGCTTGAGAAAGGTTTTATAGTAGAAGTTGAAAAATTAAAAGAGAAATATTCTGATTCTATTTTACCAGCAATGTCTACAATAGGATATAAGCAGGCTAACGATTACCTTGCAGGAGAAATTAATTACAGTGGTATGATAGAAAATATATTGGCAGCAACTCGCCAACTAGCTAAAAGACAGATAACGTGGTTAAGGCACCTTGATGCTTCAACGGTGTATACTTTCTTAGATTATGATAATATTGAAAAGAGAGTTAAGTATTTTTTATCAGATAAATAATGTATAGCTGAGGATATAATAATGACAAAAAGCCAAATACTTCAGGAGCCTTTTTTAAACGCCTTAAGAAAAGAAAAGATATCTGTTTCTATATATCTAGTTAATGGTATAAAATTGCAAGGACAAATAGATTCATTTGATCAATATGTAATTATTTTAAAGAACACAATAAATCAGATGGTTTACAAACACGCAATTTCAACAATAGTTCCTGCAAAAACTGTTAAATTTGAGACTGAGTAATATAGACATATAAGGGATATTAATTTGATTGATATAAATAATTATTCAAATAGAGCTTTGTTAGTTCATATTGATAATTACCCAATTAAAATACATAACTCAAAAGAAGAGTTTTTTGACCTCGCGAGATCTGCAAATATTAAGTTTAAAGATATAATTTATTTAACAAAAAATAATAAAAATATTGGTATAAAATATTATATTGGTAAAGGCGATGTTGAATTAATTGAAAAAGAAGTTAGAAAAACAGGATGTAATTTAGTAATTTTTAATGTTGATTTGAGGCCTACCCAAGAAAGAAATCTCGAAAACCTATTGTCAGCTAGAGTTCTTGATAGAACAGGATTAATTTTAGACATATTTTCTCAAAGAGCTTTTTCTCATGAAGGCAAGCTGCAAGTAGAACTAGCCCAATTAAATTATTTGTCTACAAGGTTAGTTAGGGGCTGGAGTCATTTAGAAAGACAAAAAGGCGGAATAGGATTAAGGGGACCAGGTGAGACACAGCTTGAGACAGATAGAAGGTTATTAAGAGCTAGAATAAAAACTATTAAAAAAAAGCTTATGAAAGTTGTAAATCAAAGAAAACTGAGCAGAAACCTTAGACTAAAAAATAATGTTCCAAGGATAAGTATCGTAGGATATACAAATGCTGGAAAATCTACTTTATTTAATTATTTAACTGATATGAGTGTGTTATCCGAAGATAAACTTTTTGCTACTTTGGACCCTATCCATAGAAAATTAGACTTATCATATAAAAAAAATGCTATTTTAAGTGATACTGTTGGTTTTATTAGGGATCTTCCTCATCATTTAATCGAGTCTTTTAAGTCAACATTATCTGAAGTATCAGAAAGTAATTTATTAATCCATGTGGTTGATGTTAGCGATAATAATTTTTTGATGCATATCAAAGAGGTCGATAGTGTTTTAGATAGTATTGGGGCTAATGAAATACCTAAAATTTTAATATTTAATAAAGTTGATCAAAATTATAATCCTGAAAATTTTGTACACTTACAACAAGACGCATTTTGTTATGTTTCTGCAAAAACTGGTTACGGCGTTGATTTATTAAGGAAAATGATATCAGAAAAGATTTTTGAAAATTACAAGATTCTTAACGTAGAGTTATCTTTGCTTCAAGGGGAAATAAGGTCTTATATATACAGTAATTGCAATGTAGTTGATGAGGATTTTACAAAATCTGGAAATAATATGATTAAATTTATGGCTAATACGAGCTATGTAAAATATCTTATTAAAAAAGGTATTCTTAAAAGAAAAGCGACAAAAAGCATAAAAAGTTCACAAGAAATTTATAAAACTGGATAATTATTGCTATACTAACTTAAATATTATTACGTAAATATGGAGATTAAAGATAATGCCTTGGAATTTATTAAATAACGAAAAAGACCCATGGGAAAGGGATAGAAGGCAGGCTCCGCCTGATTTAGATGCTGCTATAAATAAATTTATGGCTTCTTTTGGAAGTGTCCTAGGGTCAAAAAAATCTGGAAATAGTGGTGGTAAAAAAGGCGGATCGATTACATCTTTATTAGTTATTGTGCTTTTAATATGGGCTGCGACAGGTTTTTATATTGTAAGCGAGAACGAAAGAGCTGTTATTCTTCGTTTTGGAGAGTACCAAAGAACTGCAATGCCTGGCCCCGGCTGGCATCTCCCTAGACCATTAGAAACCCATGAAACAATTAATTTTACTGGTATTAGAAGCGTAGAAAAAAGAACTACAATGCTTACCCAAGATGAAAATATTGTAGAGTTAGCATTCTCAGTTCAATATAGAATAAAAAATGCAGAAGACTATCTATTTAATGTTGAAAATCCAGATATAGTTGGAGATAGAACTTGTAGATTTGGAAGCAGAAGTACTATTTGTGGTGTCTTAGATTCAGCAATAAGAGATGTGGTTGGGAAAAATGAAATGGATTATATTTTAAGAGAAGGAAGAACTGAAATTTCTAATAAAACCGAAACCTTAATGCAACAAGTGCTTGATAGTTACCAAGCTGGAATTCAGGTAGTTACAGTGAATTTACAAGATTCTCAGCCACCTGATGCTGTACAAGATGCTTTCCAAGACGCAACAAAAGCAAGAGAGGATATGGAGCGTTATAAAAATGAAGCGCAGGCTTATGCAAATGAAATAGTTCCAAGAGCAAGAGGAGAGGCTGCAAGGATGATTCAAGATGCATTAGCATACAAAGAAAGAGTTATTGCTAATGCGGAAGGTGATGCTGATAGATTTACAAAAGTATTAAAGGAATATAAAAGGGCTCCTGAAGTAACAAGAAAACGTTTATACATGGATGCGTTAGAGTCAGTTTTATCAAATAGCTCTAAGTTAATGATAGATATTAAAGATGGAAACAATTTAATGCTGCTTCCTTTAGATAAAATTATAAACACTGAGAAGCTAAATGAAACTGTGAAAGAGGATGAAGATAGCGATGAATATATTGAAAATAAAACTAATGTTAGAGAGGGTAGATAATTATGAATACTAAATTATTATTCTTTATTGGTGGTTTATTTTTAATTTTTAGCTCAACCACTTTTTTTGTAAAGGAAACACAAAGAGCAATGGTATTTCAGCTGGGAGAAATAAAAAGGGAAGATTTGAAGCCAGGATTACATTTTAAACTCCCATTAGTTAACAATGTTAGAAAGTTTGACGCAAGAATACTTACCATGGATGCAAAACCTGAATTATTTTTAACAAGCGAGAAGAAAAATATGTCAGTTGATTTTTTTGTAAAGTGGAGGATTGCTAACGTTAAGTCATATTACAAATCTACACTCGGAGACAGAGCAAGAGCAGAAGGGCGAATTACTCAAATTGTAAAAGACGAATTAAAAAACCAATTTGGTATTAGAACAATACAACAGGCTATATCTGGCGAAAGAGAAGAAATCATGCAAGATCTTGAATCAAAAGCACAATTAGTAGCAGACGAACTTGGTATTGAATTAGTAGATGTAAGAATTAGCAGAATTGAGCTTCCAGAGGATGTTAGCGAATCTGTATACCAAAGAATGCGCGCTGAAAGAAGTAGAACTGCTAAGGACTTTAGAGCAAGAGGAAAAGAAACGGCAGAGAATATAAGAGCGCAAGCAGATAAAAAAAGAACAGTAATAATTGCTGAAGCCTATAGAACTTCAGAGCAAGAAAGAGGTTTAGGCGATGCAAAATCTACTTCTATTTATGCTAATGCGTACGGCAAAGATGAAGAATTTTATTCTTTCACAAGAAGTTTAAAAGCATATATTAATTCTTTTAATAGTAAATCTGATATGTTAGTTATAGATCCAGATTCAGAATTTTTTGAATATTTCAAAGATATTAAATAGTAATAAAAATAACTAAACAATTATTGTAAATCGAATAAAATAATAAAATGCCAATAAAGAAATGGATATTACCAGAAGGTATAGAAGACATATTGCCAGAGCAGGCTTATTGGCTTGAAATAAAAAGAAGAGAAGTAATAGATAATTTTATAGCTTCTGGATATGGTTTAGTAATACCCCCACTAATTGAATATCATGATTCGTTATTATCAAATAGTAGCGAAGATTTAGATTTACAAACATTTAAGTTGATAGATCAGGATACTGGGAAACAACTTGGTTTAAGAGCTGATATTACATCACAGATTTCAAGAATATATACCTCATACAGCAATAAAGATGAGATTAATAGATATTGTTATTTTGATCACGTTGTTAGAACAAAAAGTAAAGAGTCAAAAGGTTCTAGAATTCCAATACAGGCCGGGGCAGAATTAATTGGAAATTCAGATATAAAAAATGATGCAGAATTAGTTATATTGATGTTAGACACAGTAAAAATATTTTCAACAAAAAAAATATATTTAGATCTTGGCCACTTTGGAGTTTTTAAAAAATTGATAAATTATGCGAGTTTACAGAAGGATCAGGAAAAACAGATAAAAAAATTAATAAGAAGCAAATCAACGTCAGAAATAAAGAAATATATTAATAATCTAGAAGTTGATGATTCTTTTAAATCTTGCATATGTAATTTCCCAAAAATGCATGGGTCAATAAAAGATATTCAAAAAGATTTGAACGTATTGAAAGTTTTTAACTCTGAAATTGAGAAAGATATTAATTATATGATTAATATTTGTGATTTAGTTGAAAAAAAACATAGTGACGTTGAAATTAAATATGATTTTTGTGAACTCCAAGGTTTTGATTATGAAAATGATATAGTTTTTAGTGTTTATATTGAAAATGACACAGAAGAGGTTGCAATAGGCGGGAAATATGATTTTGATGAAGAGGGGTTTTCTGGAATAGGATTTAGTGTAGATGTTAAGTATTTAATTAAAAATCAATCTATTGATAAAAAATTAGTTAATAAATATGGAAAATGGGTTATAGAGGATTCAAATGATTAGTAGTATTGCAATTTTAGGAGCCCAATGGGGAGATGAAGGAAAAGGCAAAATTGTTGATTTGTTGACCAGCAAAAGCGATGCTGTTGTTAGATTTCAGGGTGGTCACAACGCTGGCCATACTTTAGTAGTTGACAACAAAACAACAATATTGCACTTAGTACCATCTGGAATTTTACATAAAGATGTTAAATGCATTATCGGAAATGGTGTAGTTTTATCTTTAGACGCACTTTCGGAAGAGCTAGATATATTAAAAAACAACAATATTGATATAGAAGGCAGATTATTTATGTCAGATAATTGCCCATTAATATTGCCAGTTCATATTGCATTAGATAAAGCTAGAGAAATAAAAAAAGGAAAAGGAAAAATCGGAACCACAGGAAGAGGTATTGGCCCAGCATATGAAGACAAAATATCTAGAAGAGGTATAAGACTTGGAGATATATCAAACCAGAATAAGTTATTAGATAAACTTAAAGAATTGCTTGATTACCATAATTTTGTTTTAAAAAATTATTATAATACAGAGGTATTCGATCCAGAAGATATGTGTGAAAAGTTAATTTTTCAGTATGAAACGTATAAGGATTATATTATTGATGTACCAGAGTACTTAGAAAATTTATTTAAAAATAATAAAAAAATAGTTTTTGAAGGAGCCCAGGGAACTTTGCTTGATATAGATCATGGGACGTATCCTTTTGTAACATCATCAAATACTACAATAGGCGGTATTTTTACAGGCTCAGGAGTATCACCAGAAAAACTAGATTATGTTCTTGCTATTGTAAAAGCATATACTACTAGAGTTGGCTCAGGACCTTTTATGACTGAATTATTTGATGAGAATGGAAAAGTATTGTCAGATAGAGGCCATGAATATGGAGCAACAACAGGAAGAGAACGAAGGTGTGGTTGGTTAGATTTAGTAGCATTAAAAAGGTCTATAATAATAAACGGATTTACAGGAATATGTTTAACTAAATTAGATGTTCTTGATACATTAAAAAAAATAAAAGTATGTGTAGAATATAAAAATAATAAACCAGCATACAAGGAATATGAAGGCTGGCAGCGTAATATTTCTGGAATAAAAAATTTTGATGATCTTCCTGAAAAGGCAAAAATTTATATAAAGGATATAGAAAAGTACTTAAATATTCCAATAGATATAATATCAAATGGACCAGGCAGAGAAGAAAATATTATTATAAAAAAAGTTTTTTAAAAAAATTGGTAGTTAAATATGTATTTAATTATAAATAGGGTAAAAAACATAAATTTATATTTATTACCGTTAGCTGCTTTTTTTATATTAATATCATCTGCAGGAACAAACGCATTTATTTTATTAACAGTAATTTTTTCAGTCATACACTGCGCAAAAAATAAAAATTATAAAATAATATTTGAAAAAAAAATTTTCACAGTTTGTTTTATATTATATATTATTTTTTTAATATCATGTTTTTATAGCATTGCGGATTCAGAAGAAATTATAGAGGTAATTAAAAAATATATTAAATTTATCTACATACCCTTTATTTTTTATATTTTAAAAATTTATAAAAATAGTGAATTAGTAATTAGATTTTTTATTTCCGGGTCAACAATTATTTTAATTTTATCTTATCTAAAATATTTTAATATATTCAACTTTGATTATTTTTATGATTTTTTAAATAATATTAATTTGGCAAATACTAAAGATAAGATTATTATTAATAAAACGTCAATATTTCAAAATTATATTATTCAAGGCATAGTTCTATCATTTTATTCTTTTTTATGTTTTTATCTTGCCAAAAGAAATAATAATATTATTTATTATATTTTATCAGCACTTTCCTTCATAAATGTTTTATTCTTAAATGATTCTAGAGCAGCATATATAATTATGATTGTTTTGACATTATTTTCCTTCTACAAAATTATAAAAAATAATTATGTAAGAATATTTTTTTTCTTATTATTTTCATTATCAATATTTACACAATTTTCTAGTAATTTGGAAAACAGAATAACTGCCCTTACAAGTGACATGTACTACATAGAAAATAGTAATTACAATACTTCATTAGGTTATAGGTATATATGGGCTAAAGTTGGATTAGATAATATTGTTAAGCGCCCTATATTTGGTTACGGAGCCGGATCTTTTGAGAGATCATCTATTGATTATTATCATAAAAATAAAATTCCTGATCATAAAGACTATATAACTAATAATCCGCATAATGAATTTATTAGCATTTCATCTCAGTTAGGAATTTTAGGATTATCTTTTTTTATGGCTTTTATTTTCTTTTTATTTAGAGATGCATCTAATCATATACTTCCTTTTGGAATAGCAATTACAGTGTTTATATCATCAATATTTAACAGCGCTTTTTATGATAATATGCTAGGATTATTTCTTATAATAATAATAAGTCTTTTATATCAAAATAATTATACGATAGAAAAGTAAATTAATATGAATTTTTTTCAAAATAATCTAGCAATTAAAGATATTATTTTTTCCCTTAAAAATTATTACTCTTGGACATACTTGTCATATTTTGATTTAAAATTAAAGTATAGAAGAACTTTTCTTGGCCCTTGGTGGGTTGTACTAGGGATAGCAATATCTGCAACAGCTATGTGTCTCTTATGGAGTACTATCTTTAGTTTAGACTGGAAAATATATTTAACATATTTGTTTTCAGGGTTTGTTATATGGATGTGGATAAGTCAGTTAGTAATAGATGCGCCAGATGTTTTTTCTGGTTCTTCATCAAAATATATTAAAGCATATCCTAATCCACCAATTTTTTATGTTTTTAGAAGATGTTTTTTAAGCCTTTTGCTTTTTTTACACCATATTCCATTAATTATTTTAGTGACAATTTTTATAAATAAAAATATTGGACTAAATGTTCTGTATTCATTACCAATAGGTTTATTTATAATTTTTATAAATTCAATTTTATTTACTGCAAATATAGGAATGTTATCTGCAAGATATAGAGATATAGATCCTTTAATAAAATCTTTAATGCCACCTATGCTTCTATTAACACCTGTTTTGTGGAAACCAGAAATGTTAGGAGAATATGCATCATATGTTTACCTTAACCCATTTACATATTTTGTCGGTATTGTAAGAAATGATTTAATTGGTTTAGATTTTGACATAATAATATGGATAGGATCTATAATAATAACTTTTATGCAATTTGTAATTTTTTTTATATTGTATTCTAAAAAAAGAAATAGAATTGTTTTTTGGGTATAGATTATGAAATCAGAAATTATTTTAAAAAATGCTTGCTTAGATTTTCCAGTGTACGATTCTGAATCTTTATCTTTTAGAAACAAGATGAGCAATATGGGAAAGGTTATTGTTACAAAATCTACGAAAAGCACTACTGGTGCTAAAATAATTAAAGGATTAAAAAATATTGATTTTAATTTTAATCATGGTGATAGAGTAGCACTGCTTGGGCATAATGGCTCTGGAAAGACCACATTACTTAAACTTCTTGCTGAAATTTATTCCCCTACTTCAGGGACTATTCGTAAAAAAGGAGAAACTTGTTGCATGTTAGACATTGGGTTTGGTTTTGAACAAGATGCCACGGGATACGAGAATATAATATTATCAAATATTACTAGGGGTTTAACAAAATATGAAGTTGATAAAATTTTACCAGATATAGCTGAATTTAGCGGTTTAGGAGAATTTTTAGACATGCCATTTAGAACTTATTCTAGTGGTATGCAAGCAAGACTAGCATTTTCGTCCGTAATTGCTAATGCACCGGGGATTTTACTTATAGATGAATTTTTTTCTACAGGTGATATAGAATTTTCTAAAAAAAGTAAGAACAAAGTATTAGATATGATGAGTAATTCCTCAATATTGGTTTTTGCTTCGCATGATTTATCATTATTAAAAACAATATGTAATAAAGCAATATGCTTGGAAAATGGAAAAATAATTTTTTCAGGAGAAACGGCAGATACAATTAGATACTATAAAGAAATATATGAAAAATAATTTTGATTTAAGTAATAAGGTAGACCCATCATACAAATGTGTAAAATATGTAAAATCATTTGATGAAAGTTTTTTTACTAAACATAATTATGATGATTATATAATAAGAGCAGATTTATGCCCATCCATAATATCTATTATATTTAATACAAATAATATAAAAAACTCTATATTATCTATAAAAGAATTTGTAGAAAAAGCAAAAAACCCAAAAAAAATACAGTTCTGTATAAAAGTAGATAATAAAGGTAATTTTACTAATGAATTTTTAGATGAATTAAAAGATATAAAGTGTAATTTCGTAATTCTTTCTTCACCAAAAGGTAGAGGGTACATAGATTTATGGCAATGGATAAACTATTTATATAAAGTGTCTTCGAAAAAATCTGATTTTATTATTAATATTTCTGACGAAATGATTGTCAATGAAAAAAATTGGGATATATCCTTAGAAAAATATATTAATATTGAAAAAGATAAAATCTTTAGACTAAGAACTTCAGTTTATAAAAATAGAAATTATAAAACTCTATTCGAGTGTGGTTATGCCCCTGACACAACAGCAATATATTCAAGAAAATATTTAAGTATACAGGGAGATTTTTCACCTTGTTTTGGACCAGATAACGGCCAACAGTTTGTTGCATACTATTTATCTATTATAAATTACCCAAGACATTATCAATTTTTAAGAGATCATGTTATCAACGAAATTAGTTTTACTGGGCAAGGAACAAATAAAGGACTAAAGGGCAAAGCAAGAAATAAAAGAATGGTAATCAACTATTTACTTTGGCGTAATATGTTTAAACATAAATTTCAAAGAGAATATTATATAAGAGCAAGAAAAATTCAGATAGAGTGTTTATTAAGTAGTTTTGATAAAATTAAAGTAACGGAAAATTTAAAAAAGGAGCGCTATGAATTAATATTTAAAGATGAATATGAAAAAAATATAAAGATTTTTTTGCCTTATTCATTATCGAAATTAAGAGTATTTCTTTACAATGTGCTAAAAATTAATTTTTTTAAATACCACACGGGCTATCAGAGACCTTTTTATGAAGGAGTTCTAACTCATATTTATATCATTCTATTTAAAAAATTTCCTAAGCAGAAAATTATTAAACCTGAAGCTGACCACTTGTTAAAACATATAAATACATATATTGAAGATAGTAAAATTATGGGAGATAACTTTTATTCAAAAATACCTATTTTAAAAAAAACACGTATATTCGAATTTATCTCTTTTTATATCGGAGTACTATTTTTTAGTTTTGTAATTATTTTATTATTCTATAAGATAAAAAGAAATTTAATTTCGATTAATACAAGATTTAAAATTATTAAAATTAAATATCATTATAAAAAAACTTCCCACATTTTTTTCAATAGTAATCTTGATCAATCTAAAAGTATTATTTTAAAAGGAAAATAAAATATGAGGCAATGTGTAATTTTAGTTGGAGGAAAAGGTAGTAGATTAGGAAAATTAACTAAATCTTTTCCAAAACCTATGTTAGAAATAAATAACAAACCTTTTCTAATTTATATATTAGATATGGTTAGTAGGTTTGGCTTTGAAGAAGTATTACTTTTAGCTTCGCACTCAAATGAAGTATTACTAAAATATTTTGATAAACTAGAATATAAAAATTGTAAAATAAAGATTTTAATTGAAGAAGAGCCTCTTGGTACTGGTGGTGCATTAGTTAATTCATATGATCATTTAGATGATATTTTCTACTGTTTAAATGGAGATTCTGTAATAGAAGGTAATTGGCTATCTATAAATACAGTTGCAGATGTAAATAGCAAAGCTGTAGTAGCTTTAACTAATACCAATGATCCAAGAAGATATGGGTCTGTAGAATTAAAAGATAATACCGTACAATCCTTTAATGAAAAAAACGCAGCATCAGAATCTAAATTAATAAATGGTGGGATATATTATTTTAAAAAAACAATATTTAAGGAATACGAAAAAACTTTTTTGTCTTTAGAAAAAGATATATTTCCTGATTTAGTTAAAAAAAAATTAATAAATGGGAAGAATATTAATGGTTATTTTATAGATATCGGAACCTCTGAGTCTCTTGAAATAGCCAAGAAAAGAAATTGGAACAAAAATAAAAAAGCAATTATCTTTGATAGAGATGGAACATTAAATGAAGATAATGGTTATACATATAAAACTTCAGATTTAAAGTGGAAAGAGGGCGCAAAGGAACTAATTAGATTTTTTAATGATAATAATTATTATGTTTTTGTAGCAACAAATCAAGCAGGTATAGCGAAAGGTAAATACACAGAAAATGATATGCATGAATTTCATAAAGAGATGCAAGATCAATTAAGAAAGGAAGGGGCTCATATCGATAAATTTTATTTCAGCCCCTATCATACTGAAGCTAAAATATCTAAATATAAAAAAGACAGTATATATAGAAAGCCACAAACGGGCATGCTGGAGGATATTAAAAATGAGTGGGTCCTTAAAAAAGAAAATATGATTTTAATAGGTGATAGGGACACAGATGTAATATGTGCTGATAATTTTAAAATAAAAGGTTTCTTATATAATGGAACAGATAATCTTCTTGACGTATACAAGGAAAAGATAAATGGATAATATAAAATTTTTTAATGAAAATGGATATGTGAATTTGGACAATATTTTTTCAAATTCAGAATGCGATGAGATAATTGATATTGCAAATGATAATAAGACAATTGAAAATTATATTCCTATTATGAACATTCATACATTTTCAGAAAGAATTTTGAAATTTATGTCAAATCCATTAATTATAGATTTTGTAGAAGAATTTTTTTCAGGAACAGCTTGCGGACTTCAGACAGAATATTTTTTTATGCCATCGGGAACAAAAGGATTTAGCCCACATCAAGATAATACCTTTGTTAAAGCTTCGCAAGATTCTTTTATATCTGCCTGGGTTGCATTAACGGATGTAACTAGTGAAAATGGTGGTTTAATTTTATGGCCAGAGTCACATAGAGAAGAACAGCTTGAAACTATTGATAATAAATCTACATCATCAGAAAATCAGGACCCTAATGCAAGAAAAGCTTCAACCGTTATTCCAAAAAAATATAATCCAATTTCACCATTTATTTCAAAGGGTAGCGTTTTAATGATACATAGTTGGCTTGTACATGCTTCTAATGATAATTGTTCAAGCAATAATAGGAATTCTATTTTATGCACATATATTAAAGATGGAGCTGATTTTAGAGCAGGAAGTTATGCAAAAAGAAAATCATTTAATTTACTTAGGCGTTAATAATTATGTTTGAAAAAAGAGGACATATGGGAAAAACAATATCTTTTTCTTCTACAGAAGATAGAGAGATGTTCTACAAGGATTTCAGCAGCCAAAGTATGATTGAAGAAATTTTCTCATCTTGGAAATTTAAGGGGTTTTATAATACAGATGAAATTACATTTAAAGAAGATATCATTACTGAGTTGTTAAAAAAAAATATAGTTAAAGAAAAAAAATTTAACAAGTATGATAATAAGTTAGAAAAACTTCATTTATGCCTTGAATTAAGTAATAAAAGTTTAGATGAGTCAGAACAAAACAAAATATCAATAAGTTTTTATGAAACTTCTGATATTTTAAATAATAGATATGTAGAATTTATTAAAAACATAATATCACCATTGTTTGATGATAGTGTTTATTATCAAGTAGTTCCTACATTTCGATTTCATTTTCCAAATCAAGTTGGATATAACTGGAATGATCGATACCATACAGATGTAATGCTTGGCCACCCGCCTTTTGAATTTAATATTTGGATTCCGTTCACAGATGTATATGAATCAAATAGTATGAGATTAACCTCATATGAAGACAGCCTTGAACTTATAGGAGAATGTAATGAAGATTTTGAAATTCTTGCAGAAAAAGCACAATATGATGATTTATTTATAAAAAAATTGCAGAATAGCTCAAAACCATTGAAGATGAACTATGGTGATTTCATTATTTTTGACCCTAGATGTTTGCATTGCACTCAGTACAATGATACAAAAGACACTAGGATAAGCATGGATATAAGAATAATAATGAAAAGTGAGTTAAAAAAATATTCTAGAACATACAAAACTACTGGTAGAAAAAAGATGCCTTTTATGCCAGGACATTATTTTTCTAAAGAAGCAGTATAAATTATTTCAAGAGTGGATTTATGAAGAAAAAGTTTGATATTGAAAAAGCATATTATTTATCTTTGCTTATTAGAAGAAGCGAAGAAAAAATCATTGATTTGTATAATACAGACAAAATTAAAAGCCCAGTTCATTTATCAATAGGACAAGAAGCAATAGCAGTAGGCGTAAGTATGGCTCTTAGTGAGGACGATATTATATTTAGTAATTATAGAGGCCATGCACATTATATAGCTAGAGAGTCAAATTTAGATAAGATGTGGGCTGAGCTTTATGGAAAAAGCAGGGGCTCATCTAGAGGAAAAGGTGGGTCAATGCATTTAAATGATTGGAACAAAAAATTTATGCCTACCTCAGCAATTGTTGCTACTGCTGTCCCTGAAGCAGTTGGTTATGCTTTTGCTCTTAAATATAAAAATAAAAATAGTGTTGTGGTTTGTTACCATGGAGATGGCGCAACAGACGAAGGTGTTTTTTGGGAATCCTTAAATTTTGCTAGCTTGCATAGATTGCCAATAATATTTGTTTGTGAAAATAATCAGTATGCTATTTATTCCCATCAAAAAACAAGATCTTTGAATGACCCTATTGTTGAAAGAGCAAATGCTTTTGGTGTAAATGCTAGAAAAGTTAATGGATCGAAAACAGAAGACTTTTATAATGCTACTATAGAATGTATTGATAAGATAAGAGAAAATCCAAACCCTTATCTTATTGAATGCATGACAACAAGATGGAGTGATCATGTAGGTATTTCAGATCCAGAATTAAATAAGCAAGAAGTTGAGGATATAAAAATAGCAATGGAAAATGATGATTTAAAAAATCTTGAAAATAGATTATCAAAAGATGACGTTGTTAGAATTAATGAACAAGTAGAATTAGAAATTGATAAAGCAGTTAGCTTTGCTGAAAAAAGTAAGTTTCCTAATAAAGATGAATTATATGACAATGTATATGGATAATATATGGAAAATATTTTAGATAAAAAAGTTATAAATTATGGAGAAGCAATTTATGAGGCTACCTTTCAAGAGATGGCAAAAGACGATAATGTTTTTGTATTTGGATTAGGTGTAGATGATCCAAAAGGGCATTACGGCACAACAAAAGATCTTCATAAAATTTACGGCAAAATGAGAAGTTTTGATACACCCTTGTCAGAAGATGGGTTAACTGGTATAGGCATAGGAGCTGCGCTTGCTGGATTAAGACCTATTTATGTTCACCAGAGAATGGACTTCCTTTTATTATGTATGAATCAGTTAGTTAATATGGCTTCAAAGATAAGATATATTTCTTCTGGAGAGCATAGTGTGCCAATTGTTATAAGAGCAGCAATTGGAAGAAGTTGGGGCCAGGGTGCTCAGCACAGCCAAGCATTACAATCTTATTTCATGCATATTCCCGGTATAAAAGTTATTGCGCCAACAACTCCGCATGATGCTAAAGGAGGTTTAATAGCAAGCATAAGAGACAATAACCCTGTTATATTTATAGAACATAGAATGCTTCATAAAAATGCTGGATATGTTCCATCTGAATCTTATGAGATAGAGTTTGGTAAGGGCAGAGTATTAAAAGAAGGCAATGATATTACAATTGTTGGCGTGAGTCATACAGTAGAAGATTCATTAAGAGCTGCAGATTTGCTTAAGGATGTAGGGGTAAGCGCAGAAGTAATTGATCCAATAAGCTTATCTCCAATTGATTATGAAATAATTAGAAAATCAGTTAATAAAACTAAAAAATTATTAGTTATTGATAACGGCTGGACTACATGTGGGTTTTCTTCAGAAATTATTGCTGATATTGCAATAAACTGTGAAAATATTAAATGTGAAAGAGTAGGATTTTCTGATACTCCATGTCCAACAACACCAGTATTAGAAAAATATTTTTATCCAAACCCAACGTCAATTGCTATAACAGCAAACAAAATGTGTGGTGGAGATGTTGAATGGAGTCCTCCTGAAGTTATTCAACATGAAATTCTTTCTTTTAAGGGTCCTTTTTAAAGTTTTTTTATTTTATTAGTAATTTGTTATCATAAATTAAAGAAAATTATAATTATAAGGTAAATAAGTGAAAGCATTTGTAACAGGAATAACAGGCATGGTTGGGTCTCATTTAGCAGATTATCTGCTCGAGAATACTGATTGGGAGATACATGGTTTAGTAAGATGGAGAAGTCCTTTAGATAATATTAGTGGTTTAATTAAAAATATAAATAATAAAGAAAGAGTTTATTTGCATTACGGTGATTTAAGAGACCCTCAATCCATTAATAAAGTAGTTTCAGATATTTCCCCAGATTATACATTTCATTTAGCAGCTCAAAGTTACCCAAAAACAAGTTTTGACTCACCATTGGATACTTATGAAACAAATATATCTGGCACTTCAACTTTATTAGAGGCTCTGAAAACTTTTTCTAAAGATTCATATGTTCATATATGCGCTTCTTCAGAAGTATTTGGGAGAGTCCCGAAAGAAAAACTACCTATTGACGAAGAATGTTCTTTCCATCCTGCCTCTCCTTATGCAATTTCAAAAGTTGGAACAGATTTAGTAGGAAGATTTTATGCTGAAGCATATGATATGAAAGTAATAACTACAAGGATGTTTACTCATACGGGACCAAGAAGAGGAGATGTTTTTGCTGAATCAACTTTTGCAAAGCAAATTGCATTAGCAGAAGCTGGTATGATTGATCCAATTATCAAGGTTGGCAATTTAAACTCAATGAGAACAATTGCGGATGTTAGAGATGCAGTGCGAGCATACCATATGTTACTGACTGTAAATCCAATTGCTGGCGAATATTATAATATTGGAGGTAGTCATTCATGCACTATTGAAAAAATATTAAATGATCTAATTAGTTTATCAACTATTAAGGATAAACTAAAAATTGAAGTTGATTCTGAGAGATTACGCCCAATAGATGCAGATTTACAAATACCAGATACTTCAAAATTTAATAAACACACAGGATGGGAACCAATTATTCCTTATGAAAAAACAATTTTTGATTTATTGGATTTTTGGAGAACTCAAGTGTCAAAAAATGATGGTAATTATTTAACAAGATAAATAAATTATACTTTTATGAATGATATTAATTTTCTTAAATCATTGGATAAGCAAAAAACTTTTTTAGACCATAAACATGCAGTTTTAAGTGCCCCAGTACGTCATTTATTTATGATAGGAGTTGTTTGGTATTTAAATAGAAAAAAAAGTAATTTGAGTGTTTTGGAAATAGGTTCCTGGTTTGGAGCTTCCACATTATCATGGGCTCAAGGAATTTTAAGATACGCAGATAGCGAAAGTTCAATTACATGTGTAGACGCATGGAAGCCATTTTTTGATATGGATATCCATTCTGACAAAGATTATGCAAAAGAAATGGAGGATTTATTGAAATCAGATTTCGCTTATAATGTCTTTTTGCATAATATGGGTACATTGCAAAATAAATTACTTACAAAGCATTTTAGAGGTCAAAGCGAAACAATACTGCCAAATTTAAAAGAAAAAACTTATGATATCGTTTTTATAGATGCTGATCATACATATGAACCAGTAAAAAATGATATTAGTAAATCTCTTAGATTAGTAAGAGATGGCGGAATTATATGTGGAGACGATTTAAATTTACAATTGCATGAGATAGATTTAGAAAATGCTATAAATAATAAAAATAGAGATTTCGTGAACGACCCACTTACTGGAAAAAATTTTCATCCCGGCGTAACAATTGCTGTAGCAGAGCATTTTGGCGAAGTTTCTTCATGGGCGGGATTTTGGGGAATGCAGAAAAAGAAAAACGATTGGGTAAAATTCTCTCTTAAAGATATGGAAGTTGTATATCCAGACCATTTCACAGAATTACATGCTAAAAAAGCTAGAGACCATTTTAATGATATAAAAGATTCTTTATATTGATTCTATGAGCACAGAAAAATTAATTTCTATTCATTTAAATTCAAATAAATCAAAAAATTTTGAACAATTTATTAATTCTATAATACATAGTGCTAATAATATAAAAAAAATAGAAGTCCTTGTTAGCATTGATAAGGGTGATACAAGTATGATAGATGTAGTAGAAAAAATTAATGAAAAATATTCAAAATTTATTACTTACTTTGAAACCAACCTAATTAAAACATTCGATGATGCTTGGAAACCATTAAATATTCTACTATCAAACACATCTAACTCAGTTAAATATATATCTTGCATGTCTGACGATGTTAGATTTATTTCAAAAGATTGGGATAAAATTATATTAAGCTATAACAATTACTTTGAAGATAATATATTTAGAATTAGATGCTCTAAATATAAGCATGAGAATTATATAGATATTTGGGAATGTGGTTATAAACCAGATGCATATGCTTTCTATACTAAAAAATGGCTTGATATTGTGAATATTTGGAACCCTTGCATTGGACCAGATTCTTTTCAAGAATGCATATCATTTTATATGAAAAAATACGGTAAAGAATATAATAGAAACTTAATAGAAGAAAAAATCTTATTTGATGGGCAAGAAGTTTCTTCAGGTTTAAGTTTTAAAAGTAGAATCAAAAGATCTAGAATATACTATAAAGCCTTTTATAAATTAGTATCATACAAGAATCAGAATCTTGCTTGCAAAAAATCTTACGATATCGTCTGTGAAATTGCAGGAAAAAATGTAAAATTTATAAAAATTCCATTTATAAAACATGTGTATACTAATTTTTTAAGGAGATTTAATTTTTTTTATCATAGAGGGTCTCCTGATCACCTAATTAATACAAAATTAAAAAATATAATTTTTCTAATTTGGTGTTATACAAAATTTTTAGATAATATGTTAATTAAGATAGTAAAAATTTTATATAATAAAAATATTTTAGATAAAATTATAAAAGATGAAAAAAAATTTAATAAGATAAAAAATATTATTGATAATGAATAAAGAACCCAAGATAACAATAATTATTCCTTGCAAAAATGCTGGAAAAACAATACAAAGAACTTTTGATTCTATTAGATCGCAAAATTATAAAAATTTAGAATGTATTGTTATGGACGGAAACTCCAATGATAATACAATGGAGATAGTTAATAATAATTTAGATATTGTTTACAAAGCTATATCCGAAGATGACGATAGCGGAGCGTCAGCATGTAATAAAGCTATAGATATTTGTACAGGAGACATTATAGGTTTTTTATATGCAGACGATTATTTGTCAGACAATGCGCTAAACGATATTGCTAATGCAGTGATTAATTTCCCAAATAATGACGTTTATTCATATGGCTTATCTATAGAAGATTTGTATACTAAGAAAATAATATTTGAGTCTTATTCAAAAAAAAATATTAATTTGTGTTTAGATAATGTTTTGTTTAAACATGTGCTTAATCATTTTTATAGAAATAGTGTTTTTAAAAAATGTGGCCTTTTAAAACCACTATATTTTGATGACACTGTATTCTACTCCAATGATAGAGAATTTCTTATAAGACTATGTTTAAATAATTTAAATAATCATGTTATTGAAAAAATATTATATAGAATGACTTTTCATAAAGATTCATACACTGGTAGCAGAAAAAATATTGTTAAAATAAGAGAAGAGCATATTGGTATTGCAGATCACTTTATTGATAATTATGATCTATCTGATTATAAAAAAAATAAGTTAATAAGTTTTAAGTCTCATAATTTATCTTTATTAATTTGTTATTATATATATAAATTAGATTTTGAAAATTTTAAAAAGATTTTAAAAGTAGGTTTAGATATTAAAGGATATAATTTTTTTATTGATATTTTTAAATCTCCTGTATCTGAAATTATTTATAGAGCGTCAGTAAAGAAGTGGTAATATATTATTAGTTAATTCCTGTTATATGTAATATAATTAAAACTGATTTACAATTAAATTAAGAAATAAATTTATGATTACTACTCGTTCCCCTTACAGGATATCCTTTTTTGGTGGAGGCACTGATTACGAAGATTGGTTTTCAAATAATGGCGGAGCCTTTTTATCTCTAGCAGTTAATTATTTTACATATATAACATTTCGTGTAAAACCAAAATTTCAAGATAAAGAATACAGAATTCTATGGAGACTGGCTGAAGAAGTACAAGATATTAATGATATACAGCACCCAATAGTAAGGGAAATTTTGAAAGAATTTAAATATCACGATACTGGTTTAGATATATCATATATTGGAGATCTTCCTGGCGGTGCAGGGATGGGTTCAAGTTCAGCTTTTACTTCAGCTTTGATACTCGCATTAAAGACTTATACAAAAGAGTCAGTTACTCCTTATGAGTTATCAGAGTTAGCATACGATATTGAAAAAAATAAATTAAAAGAAACAGTTGGAATTCAAGATCAGATTGCTACTAGTTTTGGTGGTTTTAATAAAGTAAATATAGAAAAAGATGGAACATTTCAAGTTATCCCAGTTAATTTGTCATCATATAATTTAAACAATTTTTTAAATAGATTAGTTTTAGTTTATACAGGGACAACAAGAAGAGCCACTGAGGCCGCAGAAAAAAGTGTTAAAAATATGAAAAATAAAAATTTTGAATACCAAAAATTACATCAGATGGTTTCTTATGCGCATAATTTATTATTAGAAAATAAGCTAGATGATTTTGGAAAATTATTACATGAAGCGTGGGAAATTAAAAAAGATTTATCTAACACAATGAGTAATAACGTAATCAATGATTTATATGATTTAGGTAAAAAAAATGGCGCTATAGGCGGTAAACTATTAGGAGCTGGAGGCGGTGGTTTTTTATTATTTATGTGTAAAGAAGGGATGAGAGAAAAATTAATTTCTAGTTTTAAAAAAAATACAATAGTTCCAATAAAAGTTTCATTCAAAGGTACAGAAGTAGTATATAAAGAGCGAGAGCTTATATAATGAGTTTTTATAAGAACAAGGAGGTTTTAGTAACAGGCGGGACTGGACTAATTGGAAGACCCTTATTAGAAAAATTAACAAATTTAGGCGCAAACTTAACAGTAGTTTCTCTCGATGAGCCAACAAATATTAATGATTCTATTAATTTTTTAAAATTAGATTTAAGAAATTTTGATAACTGTATGGAAGCTTGCAAGAATAAAGAAATAGTTTTTAATTTAATAGGAGTAAAGGGATCACCTAAAATGACAATAGAAAATCCCGCAAGTTTTTTTGTTCCTACTTTAACATTTTCAGTGAATATGATGGAGGCAGCAAGACAATGCAATGTAAAAAGATTTTTGTATACAAGTAGCATTGGAGTATATGAGCCAACAGAAGTTTTTAATGAAGATGATGTTTGGTCAACTTCCCCATCAGACAATGATCGCTTTGCAGGCTGGGCAAAAAGAATGGGGGAATTGCAAGCACAAGCATATGAGATTCAATATAATTGGGACAAAATTTCTATCGTTAGACCTGCTAACGTTTATGGCCCATATGATAATTTTGACCCAGAAAATGCAATGGTAATACCAAGCTTAATCCATAGAGCAATGTCTGGAGAACGACCTTTGAAAGTTTGGGGAGACGGAAGTCCTGTGAGAGATTTTATTCATTCACATGATGTTGCTGCAGGAATGATTAAAGTTGTTGAGCAGGGCTATAATAAACCAGTAAATCTTGGAAGCGGAAAAGGTGTTTCAATAAAAGAATTAGCATTATCAATAGCAAAAAATATGACCGATAAATGTGAAATTATCTGGGATACTTCAAAGCCATCGGGAGATAAGAAGAGAATAATGAATACAAAACGAGCAGAGTCTATTGGAATAAAACCATCAATTTCTTTAAATGAGGGGATTAAAAGTACAATTGAATGGTATAATGAGCATAGCATTAATACAAAAGATAGATATAATGCATTTACAGATAAAATATATAAAAAGAATTAAAATTGAAATTTATATAGATTTATGAAATTATTAATTAAATTATTAAATATTTAGTCAAACGAAGGGGACAAAAATGTCAAAAAAAGCTCTAATTCTTACATGGGAAAGTTACCAAGACCACGAAGTTGTTTATCCATTTTATAGAGTACAAGAAGAAGGTTTTGAAGTTGATATAATGGCAAATAAGATTGGAAGAATTTTTGGTATCTTAGGAACTTATAACGAGTGTACTCAATCTGTTTATGATTTAGATGATGAGAAACTTTTTGATAAACACATGAATGATTATGATTTATTAATTATTCCTGGGGGAGTAAAAGCTTTAGAATATTTAAGACAGCATAAAAGTGCTTTGAAGTTTATAAAAGAATGGGATAGCAAGAAGAAAACTATTGCTTGTATTTGCCATGGGGCTCAATTATTGATTTCTTCAAAAATTACATCAGGAAGGGATGTCTCTGGTTACTATAGTATAATGGACGATATATCAAACTCTGGAGCAAATTATGTTGATGGGCCTGCAGTTATTTCTGACAACTTAGTAAGTTGTCCACATTATAAATGGATGGGACAATGGATGAAGGCAGTATTTGAAGTGTATAACAATGAAAATGGTTAATAATCAAACTGAATATAAGAATGTTATAGTAGATAAGCCTTGGGGATATGAATACCTTGCTTATGAAAATGAACATGTCGGCTTATGGTTTTTGCATATTAAAAAAGGACATGAAACATCACTTCATTGCCACCCAAAAAAAGACACCGGATTAATAGTTTTAGACGGAACTGTAGATGTTTCATTTCTTAATGATATAAACAGATTAGTTTCTGGTAGAAAAATAATGATTAGAAAGGGTTTGTTTCATTCTACAAAAGCATTATCTGAATCAGGTGCAAATATATTTGAAATAGAAACACCAAAAGTTAAACATGATTTAGTTAGATTGGAAGATAAGTATGGAAGAAAAGCTAAACCATACGAAGGAAGATCAAGTGAAAAAGAAAAAACTAGAGAATGTATATTCTTTAAGAACCCAAAGAAAAATAAAAGGGATACATATATATTTTCAAATTGTAAAATATTTGTTGAAAGCGTTACAAAAAAGGAAACATTTATTAAAATAAAAGATCATGAAAACATAATGTTTCTTGATGGAGGAATAATGACAGATCAAAAAGATATTCTTGTTGCAAGTCCAGGAGACGTAATTGCATCTCATATAGTTAAGAGACTACTAGGAACTTTTGATAAAATTCATCCAAAAACAATAATTATGATTATAAAATCATTAGACGCAAAAATATAATATACAATGGATTCCACAAGTTCTCACCATGTGCCGCCAGGCTTTGAAAACGAATTAAACAATATTGCTATAGATTTTGATGGTGTCATTCATAACTTTGATAAAGGATGGCATGATGGAACGTGTTATGGAGAGCCCTTGCCTGGGTCTATTGAAGCAATAAAAAATTTATCAAAAAACTATAATATAATTATTTTTACTGCGAAGGCCAAAAAAAATAGACCATTAGTAAACGGAAAAACAGGAGTTCAACTTGTAGAAGAGTGGTTAATAAAATATGGCTTGATGGAATATATTAATGAAATAACCAGTGAAAAACCTAGAGCAAAAATATATATTGATGATAATGGATATAGATTTGAAACTTGGGATAAAACTTTAATTGATATTGAGGAAATTCTTTGAAAGATTTTAGATTAGAAGTTTTTAAAAAAGCATCTTTATGTAGAAATTTTGAGAATACACTATATAAAAAAGTTCAAGATAAAATAATAAAGTTTCCTGTCTACTTATCAGCTGGTCAGGAATTTATACCTTCAGCAATTGCTGAAAAAATGTCTGATATGAGTATTAATCCAGACATATTTATTCAACATAGAGGACATTCAACTTATTTAGCATTTGGTGGTGATATATACGAATTAATAGATGAAATGTTAGGTAGAAAAACTGGATGTGCAAAGGGAATGGGTGGTTCAGCTTCAATCCAATGCAAAGAAAAAAATATATACGGGCATGATGGATTAATGGGAAATCAAGTTCCAATTGGTGTTGGTGCATGTTTCGCAAGTAAGTTACCAACTATTATATTTGTTGGCGACTCAGCAGCCGAAGAAGATTATTCTCTAAGTTCTATTGGTTGGGCATCAACTAAAAAATTGCCTATATTATTTATTGTTGAAGACAATAATCTATCAATACTTACAGAAAAAAAGGTTAGAAGGAATTGGGAGATGCATGATGTTGCAAATGGAATGCATGTTAATAGTTTTGATATTTCAGATGACCCAATAGATATAAAAAATCATTTAAAAAATGTATTTAAAGAACCTTTGCTATTAAATATTAATACAATTAGAAAATATTGGCATGCAGGCGCTGGAACCGATGGTGATAATTTTGATAGATATAAGGAAGAATTAAATTTTTTTGGAAAAGAAGGTAAAGATATTGATGAATATAACAAAAATTTGGTTGAAGAAGCATGGAAAAAACAGTTAGAGAAACAATAAAAGAAATTGTTAGGATTCATTTACTAGAAAAGAAAAGTATGTGCTTTGGGCAGTGCTTAACTGCAGTAGGATGGGTAGGAGGTACATTGCCAGAACTATATGAAGATGACGGCATGGTAGAGGTTCCAACTTCTGATGTAGCAAATGGTGGTTTTGTAGTTGGCGCAGCTCTTAAGGGTGTTAGGCCTATATATGTAGTTAGATACCAAGGCTTTCAATGGTATAATTCTCCCATCATTATTAATTATGCTTGTAAAAGTAAAGAAATATGGGGCGTACCATGTCCTATTTTTATCAGAAGCATAGCAATGGAAGGTGCTATTGGCCCAGTAGCTGGTTCATCACATCATTCATTATTTCAAAGAATGCCTGGAAGTAAAATAATTTCACCAATGACACCAAAAGAATATGATTATGCTTATAAAGAGTTTATGAAAGATGATGATGTTTATTATGTTTCTGAACATAGAAGAAGTTATGACAATACAGAAGAATTAGAAAATGTTATAGAGGAAAAAGCAGACTTTACATTATTCCCTATATCAATAACTCGCTTTGATGCAGAGAAAGCAAGAAGGATCTTAAATGAACAAGGTTATAAAATAAATATAATTCATCAGCTTTGGATAAAACCTTTTGTGTTTGAGGATAAGTGGAAAAAAGCTTTAAACGAAAGCAAATATGGCGGTATGGTTTTAGACGATGATTATGAGGAAGGTGTAGCTAGTAGTATTGCTCACACAATGATGGTTGAATCAAATAAAAAAGTTTATACATTAGGATTACAACATAGAACAGCAGGCTTTCATCCAAATGTAGATAATTTGCCACCAACGCCTGAAATAATTGCTGAAAAAGTTAAATTAATAATAAATAGTTAGTAATATTGATGTGTATCAATAATAAAAAATATTAAATTGATTATGTTTAAAAATAAAAAAATATTAGTGACAGGTGGAAGCGGCATGATTGGGAGACAGCTTGTTTCTTTATTATTGTCTGAGAATGCCGAAGTACATGTTGCTGATTTAAATAAACCAATTAATATGTCAGAAGAAATTATATTTCATAATATTGATTTAAAAAACTTTGGTAATTGTAAAGACGTATGCGAGGGCATGGATTATATCTTTAATTTAGTTGGAATTAAATGTTCCCCTCAAGTTTGCATTGATAGACCAGCAGATATTATGGGTCCTATGCTTCAGTTTAATACAAATATGTTAGAAGCTGCTATGCAAGAAAATGTAAAATGGTATTTGTATACAAGTACAGTAGGTGTTTATGAGCCGGCAGAAGTTCTATATGAAGATGATGTATGGAATACCCAACCATCAAAAAATGATTGGTATGGAGGGTGGGCAAAAAGAATGGGTGAATTGCAATGTCAAGCTTATGAGAAACAATTTGGAGAAGGTAAATGTTCAATAGCAAGGCCTGCAAATGTTTATGGACCATATGATAATTTTGATCCAGAAAACGCAATGGTTATTCCATCGCTAATAAGGAAAGCTCATGATAGTGATATATTAGAAGTTTGGGGAGACGGTTCAGCAATAAGAGATTTTATACATTGCAGAGATGTTGCATTAGGAATGCTGCATCTTGTAAAAAATAAAATTACAGCCCCAGTAAACCTTGGAAGTGGTTCTGGGATATCTATAAAACAGATAGCAAACATAATTGCAAAAAGATTTGAAAAGAAAATAAAATGGCTTTCAGATAAACCAACCGGTGATCCACGAAGAGTATTTGACACTCAAAGAGCAGAAGAGTTCGGCTTTAAAACTTCAATATCCTTAGAATCTGGAATTAATGAGACAATTGACTGGTTTATTGAGAATAAAGATATAATAAATGAGAGGTATAATGTCTTTAAATAAAGTATTAATAACTGGAGCAAGTGGGGGTTTAGGAAATTTTATGGCCAATTATTTTTCAAAGAAAGGCCACAAGGTTATTCTTCATGGTAGAGACGAGAAAAAATTAAAGGACATAAGAAAAAAAATAATAGATGATGGTAATGAAGCCGAATATTATATTGCAAACTTAAATAACGAAAAAGATATTAATTCATTATGCGATTTTGCAATAAAAGAAGGTGTAAAAATATTAGTTAACAACGCAGGTGTTATTTGTCCAAATTTGCCTTTTATAGAAATAAATAATGAAAAAATTGATAGTATGATTAATGTTAATTTAATAGCACCAATTAAAATTAGCAACATGATGTTAAATAATTTAAGTCATATTATTAATATAAATTCCATGGTTGGTATTGAGGCGAAAAAAAACAGAACATTATATGCGGCAAGTAAATGGGGATTAAAAGGTTTTTCAGATTGCTTAAAACTTGAAAATTACCCATGCAAAATACTAGATGTCTACCCAACAAATATAAAAACTTGGCCTGATAGGGAAAACGCAATGGAAATAGATTATGTTGTTGAAAAAATTTATAATGCAATGTTAGATGGGAAAACTGAATTAATTCTTGATGGAAGAAAATAACATGAATAATGTAGATGATTTTTATGAAAATGGATTTTTAGTTATTGATGACTTTTTAGATGAATCTAGAAGTAGCGAATTATTAAATAGATTCAAAAAAGTTAATAGTTGGGATAGAGTTGATCAAGAAAGAGACCATTATAAAAAAGACGGCCCATTTGAAATGTCTTCAAAATATTTCCCAAGTAATGATGAAAAATACTATTTGCAAGGATGGAGAGCAAAAGAACTAGAAAATGATACAGGATGGAAGAAAGATTTTAGAGAAATATTTATATCTAAAATTGAAAAATTGTTTGAAAATACAGTAAATATAGATACAACATATATACTAAAATACTGTAAAAATGATTTTTCTAGAATACATGTTGATGATCTGCGTGGTGAGGTAGATAGAGTTGATATAAGTATTTTATATTATTTATGCGACCAGTGGATTTGGGATTGGGGAGGAATACTAATGTTAGCTAAAAATACAAATTCAGAAGATATGGAAGCAATAATGCCAAAAAATAATAGGATAATTTTTATTAATAATCAAATGAAACTGCCACATTGTGTTACTCCAGTTGCAAAATACGCAAAAAATGATAGATATGCTATAGCATCTTTTATAGGGTGCAGCAAACCATTTTAAAAATAATATCAAGAAATGATAGCGTCAATTTTAATAAACTCAAAAAACATTAAAAATCTTGAAAAGGTTTTTGATTCATACGAAGAAAATTCTTTTGACATAAATTCATTTGAAATTATAGTAAATATAGATAACGATGATAAAGACATAAAAATATTTATAGAAAAGCAGATTGATAAAAGAAGCTTTAAATTAAAATATATATCCTCATACGAAGGCGATTATTTTTCAGGGCATATTAATAATAATAAGATGTTAAAAGAAGTGAGCCATGACTCATATTTTATTTCTTTTACTGGCGACAGAGTTTTAGTAAATACCAAAAATTGGGATAATGAATTAAAAAAATATATTCATTTATTTGACGACGATATTTTT
>MDTC01099173.1_pt1 | contig 27444 bp, 28 predicted proteins | sample 811181 | NCBI WGS metagenome assembly MDTC01 (sample SAMN05326644, study PRJNA326480) | marine metagenome | isolation source: seawater | place: Pacific Ocean: North | collected 2011 | reverse complement strand
CGACTGACCCGATTGGGTGCACAGTCGGCGAAATGGGCTTCGATGATCGACCGCAGCGTACGGCGGCAGCGGCCACAGTCACCGCCGGCACCGCAGGCCTCGGCGATCTCCTTGGAGGTGCGTGCGCCGTTGGCCACCACTTCGCTCACCGCGTGACTGGTGGTTCCGGTGCACAGGCAGACGAACACGGCTACTCCTGCGCGCCGACGCTCATCAGATGGGCGAACCGGCCGACGAACCGCGTCGGATAGGCGCCCATGCCGGCGTTGCTCATCCACTCGGCAGCCGCGTCGGGGTGCTCGATCCACTGACGCGCGCTGACCTCGTTGTCGATCTCCTGCAGGATCAGGACTTCCTGGCCGTCGTCGAGTGCGCGGTAGACCCAGATCTTGCGCACGCCGCCTAGCTTGAAGCGCTCGAGACCGTCGTGGATCTTGACCATCAGTTCCGACACGTCGTCAACCGACGACATCACCCCGACAACGACGCGACCGACATGACGCTCGGATCCGGTCCCGTACAGGTCGATCTTCTCGACGACCTCGCCGCCGAAAATCGGGGGAATGTCATCAGCGCCGGAGATATTGAACCATTCGAAAATAGCCGGCGAGCGCAGCACTTCCCTGATCGAGCGGGCCTGCCGAATTCCGATGGTGACCAGTACCCGCCGCGGTTCCCAAATGGACTCGTAGACCACGACGTGATGCGCCCCGATAGCGGAAAGCCCATCCCGGTGCTTCTCCAACCATTCCCACATCAACTCGAGGTCGTCGACGCGAAAGTCGCAGGCGATAATGAACGAGTGCAGATCGTACTCGTCCATTGGTGACCCTTACCTTTCTCCGTCGACCTCAGCGGTTAGCCGAGTCTAACCTTACTTAGCCTAGGCAGTCCAGACTCCTGCCGTGTTACACCGGTGGTCTCGGCCGACATCGCGGCTACCGGCCCGAAAACATGCCGCACACAGCAGTAATGGTGCGCGCTCGGTGGCGTGCGTGCACTAGATTGGAGATGCTCGCGCACCACCGGGCAGATAGCGCACGCGGACATCGACAACGTGTTTAGGAGCAGCCATGCAAGGCGATCCCGAGGTTCTGAAATTGCTCAACGAGCAATTGACGAGCGAACTGACGGCGATCAACCAGTATTTCCTCCATTCCAAGATGCAGGACAACTGGGGTTTCACTGAATTGGCTGCGCATACGCGCAAAGAATCGTTCGAGGAAATGGTTCACGCCGAGGAGATCACCGACCGAATCCTCATTCTCGACGGTCTACCCAACTACCAACGACTGTTCTCGCTGCGCGTCGGGCAGACGCTGCGCGAACAGTTCGAGGCCGATCTGGCGATCGAGTACGAAGTCGTCGGGCGCCTCAAGCCAGGCATTCTGATGTGCCGCGAAAAGGGCGACGCCACCTCGGCGAACCTGTTCGAGAAGATCCTCGCCGACGAGGAACTGCACATCGACTATCTCGAGACGCAGCTCGAGCTGATGGGCAAGATGGGCGAAGAGCTCTACATGGCCCAGTGCGTGTCCCGCCCACCGCAGTAGCGGTTTGCCGCGGGCGCCGGCGGCTACCCCCGCCTGGCGCGGTAACTTCCATAGGACATCTAACGATGTAGGTGGAGAGTTCTTCGCGCCCCGGAAGGCAGGTATGACAGGCAGCCCCGCGACCAGCGCCCAACACCCCGAACACGCCGAAGCCGCCCAGGTCGGCGCGCAGCGGCGCAACCTGATCTTCGTCGCCGTGCTGCTCGGCATGCTGCTGGCGGCACTGGATCAGACCATCGTGGCCACCGCACTGCCTACGGTGGTGGCCGATCTCGGCGGAGCCGGCCACCAGGCCTGGGTGGTCACCAGCTATCTGCTCGCGTCGACCATCGTCACGGCCGTCGTCGGCAAGCTCGGGGACCTGTTCGGGCGCAAGGCCGTCTTCACCGTCGCAGTGCTGTTCTTCCTGGGCGGCTCGGTGCTGTGCGGCATCTCGTCCTCGATGACGATGCTGGTCGCCTCCCGTGCGCTGCAGGGCATCGGTGGCGGAGCGATCATGGTGACGGCGATGGCGCTGATCGGCGAGGTGATCCCGCTGCGCGATCGGGGCAGGTATCAGGGCGCGCTCGGCGCGGTGTTCGGCGTGACGACGGTGATCGGGCCCCTTCTGGGCGGATACTTCACCGATCACCTCAGCTGGCGCTGGGCGTTCTGGATCAACATTCCCGTCGCCTTGGTCGTCCTCGCCGTGGCCACCGTGGCGATCCCGGCGCTGGGGCAGCGGACCCGGCCGGCCATCGACTACGCCGGTATCGCGACCATCGGCCTCGGCGCATCCGGGCTGACGCTGGCAACCAGCTGGGGCGGCAGCACCTACGCGTGGTCGTCGCCGATGATCATCGGTCTGTTCGTCGGCTCGGCGGTGATGCTGGTGGTGTTCGTCTGGGTCGAGTTGCGCGCCGACGAACCGATCCTGCCCATCCGGTTGTTCGCCAGCCCCGTGTTCACCGTGTGCTGTGTGCTCGCCTTCATCGTCGGCTTCGCGATGCTGGGCGCGCTGACCTTCCTACCGACCTTCATGCAGTTCGTCGACGGCGTCTCGGCCACCGAGTCCGGCCTGCGCACGTTGCCGATGGTGGGCGGGTTGTTGCTGACCTCCATGGGCAGCGGCATGTTGGTCAGCCGAACCGGCCGCTACAAGGTGTTCCCCGTCGTCGGCACCGCGGTCATGGCGGTGGGATTCGTGCTGCTGTCGCAGATGGACGCCGGCACCCCGGTGCTCCAGCAGAGCGCCTACCTGTTCGTGCTCGGAGCCGGGATCGGGCTGTGCATGCAGGTACTGGTGCTGATCGTGCAGAGCACCGCCAACTTCGCCGACCTCGGCGTCGCGACGTCGGGCGTGACGTTCTTCCGCACCATCGGAAGTTCGTTCGGTGCGGCCATCTTCGGGTCGCTGTTCGCCAACTTCCTGGAAAGCCGCGTCGCCACCGCGCTGGCCGTCAGTGGCGCCCCCGCCGAGGCGGCACAGTCGCCGCAGGCCCTGCAGCGTCTGCCCGACGACGTCGCCGCGCCGATCATCAACGCCTACGCCGACTCGCTCGGCCTGGTGTTCCTCTGCGCAGCGCCGGTGGCCGTGATCGGATTCCTGGTCGCACTGACCCTCAAGGAGGTGCCCCTGCGTGACCTCGACCCGGCCGCGGGTGTCGACCTCGGGGAGGGCTTCGGCATGCCTCAGATGGAGACCCCGGAGGAGATTCTGGAGACCGCGGTGGGCCGGCTGGTGCGCCATTCACCCGACATTCGGCTACGCAGCATCGCGGGCCGGCACGGCTGTGTGTCCGACCTCGCCCTGCTGTGGGGCCTGATCCAGATCTACCGGCACAGTCAGGTGTTCGGTTCGGCCACCCTGTCGGCGATCGCCGACCGGCTCAGAGTGCCCGCCGAAGTACTCGAGCCGACGTTCATGCGCCTGGTCGATTCCGGCTACGCGTTGCGCACCGGCGACCGCATGTGGCTCACCCAGGCCGGGGCCGGTCAGGTCACCGCGGCGACCGGCGCGCTCGTGAGCCGAATCGTCGAGAAGCTCGCGTCGTCGCCACTTTTCGAGGGACGTCCCGACCACTCCGATGTCGAGGCGGCGCTGGAGAGGATCGCGGCGCGACTGTTGGTGCAGCGCGAGTGGGATGACCGGGGTGCGGTGCCCGAGACCGCCACGCCCGCGCGGTGACGCGGCGTACGATGCGGCCATGAGCCGAATCGGAGACTTCGCCGACGACGACGTGACCGGCTTCGCGGTCACATCTCCCGACCTCGGTGCCGCGATGGCGAACTTCAGCCACGCCGTCTACACCAAAGGCAGGCTGCCGCTGCGGGTACGGGAAGCGGCCCGCATCGTGATCGCCCACGCCAACGAGTGCGTGGTGTGCCAGAACACCCGAGACGGTGCCGGTGACACCGCCGGCGTTGACGAGGATCTCTACGAGCACGCGGCGGAGTGGCGGACGTGGCCCGGGTACAGCGACGCCGAGCGCATCGCGATGGAGTTTGCGCACCGGTTCGCCACCGATCACACCGGCCTTCGTGACGACGACGACTTCTGGCGGCGCGCCGCCGAACATTTCGACGACGCGCTGATCACCGACCTGGCGATCTCCTGTGCGATGTGGGTGGGCATGGGTCGGGTGTTGCGCACCCTCGACATCGGGCAGGCCTGCAAGATCACGCTGTAGAGTTCGGCCGACCCGCGCACCCGGCTGCTGGTATGAATGGCTGACATGGCAGCCAAACCGCTCGCCGCCGCGGCTATCGCACAACTCGAGTCCGACGGCGTGGCGACCCTCATCGGGACCGTCGTCAATCCGGCGGGCCTCATCCACGCCAAGACCGTGCCGCTGCGCCGAATGAGCTCGTTCGCCGATCCGGGTCTGGGCGCCAGTCCGGTCTGGCATGTCTTCGCGATCGACCAGGCGGGCATCGTCTTCAGCGAATCCACCGGCGTGGTCGGCGACCAGCGCATCCGCATCGACCTGGGAGCGCTGCGCATCCTGGGCAACGGATTCGCCTGGGCGCCAGGCTCGTTCTTCGACCAGAACGGCGAACCCGACCCGTACTGCACGCGGGGAGCGCTGGCGGCCGTCACGAAACGCCTCGACGACGCCGGATACAGCGCGGTGGTGGGCCACGAGATCGAGTTCGTGCTGGTCGGGCCAGACGGTGCCCGTCTACCGCAGCACCTGTGGGCACAGTACGGGCTGGCGGGCGTGCTCGAATACGAGGGATTCGTCCGCGACGTGACGGCCGCGGCCACGAGTTCGGGGGTGGCGATCGAGCAGTTTCACCCCGAGTACGGAGCCAACCAATTCGAGATCTCGCTGGCCCCGTTGGCGCCGGTCGCCGCCGCCGACCAGCTGACGCTGATGCGCATCATCATCGGCCGAGTCGCCAGGTCGTACGGCATGCGCGCGAGCCTTTCCCCCGTCCCGTTCGCCGGCAGCGTGGGCTCTGGTGCGCACCAGCATTTTTCGCTGAAGCGGGGCGACACACCGGTCTTCTCCGGGGGCGAGCACCCGGGGGGCTTGACCGAGGAGGGCTCGTCGGCGATCGCCGGTGTGCTCGCCGGGCTTGCCGAGGCACAGGGCGTGTTGTGCGGCTCGATCCTGTCCGGGCTGCGCATGCAGCCCGGTAGTTGGTCGGGGGCCACGCTGTGCTGGGGCACCGAGAACCGTGAAGCCGCCGTGCGTTTCCTGCCCGGCGGTGCGGCCAACCCCTACGGCGCCAATGTCGAGGTCAAGGTCGTCGACCCCTCCGCGAACCCCTACCTCGCGTCCGCGGTGATCCTGGGTCTGGCGCTCAACGGCATCGAGCAGGGCCTCACCGCGCCGGGTGAGATCGCGGTCGATCCGGCCTCGTTGTCCGATTCCCAACGCGCCGAGGCGGACCTGCGGCTGCTCAGCACCGACCAGTCCGAGATCCTCGACGCCTTGAACGGCTCGGCCATGATCCGGGGCATCCTCGGCGACCCAGTCGTCGACGCCGTCGTCGCGGTACGCCGATACGAACGCGACAACTTCGCCGACCTGAGCACCGAAGAACTGGCCGACAAGTTCCGGCTGGCCTGGAGCGTGTGAATGTCGGCGCTGCACGAGCACCTCGGCGCAGTGCCTCTGATCGACCATCACGTCCACGGGTGCTGGCTGCAGTCACGAGACCGCACCACGTTCGAGAACGCACTCAACGAGGCGAACACCGAGCCGCTGGCCGAATTCGACTCGGGTTTCGACACCCAGCTGGGTTTCGCGGTCCGGGCGCACTGCGCCACGGCACTCGGCCTGGCCCGTCACGCCGAGGCCGACCACTACTGGGATCGGCGCACGTCGGTGCCCGAGGCCGAGCTCGCCCACCACTTCCTGGCGGCCGCCGGTGTCTCCGACTGGCTCGTCGACACCGGAACCCCCGGCGTGGCGTCGCTCGGCGAGCTGTCCGGATTGGCGGTCGGCGGGGTGCACGAAGTCGTCCGCCTGGAATCGATCGCCGAGGAGGCCGCGGCGCGAGCGGGCGATTACGCGGCGGCGTTCGACGAGATCCTCGCCGACCGGTCCCGCACCGCGGTGGGCACCAAGTCGGTGCTGGCCTACCGCGGCGGATTCATCGGCGATCTGTCCGACCCCACGCCCGGGGAGGTTGCCGAGGCGGCCGCACGCTGGCGCGACGCCGGCGGTGTTCGCCTCACCGACCGGGTGCTGCTGCGGTTCGGACTGCACCGCGCGGTGCGGCTCGGGAAGCCGCTGCAGCTGCATGTCGGCTTCGGCGATCGCGACGCGGACCTACAGGCGGCCAATCCGCTTCACCTGCTCGACTTCTTGCGGGGCAGCGGTCCGACCCCGGTGATGCTGCTGCACTGTTACCCCTACGAGCGCGAAGCCGGCTACCTGGCGCAGGCGTTCAACAACGTCTACCTCGACGGGGGATTGGCGATCAACTACCTGGGCGCCCGATCATCGGCGTTCATCGATCGGCTGCTCGAGATGGCCCCGTTCCGCAAGATCCTCTACTCCTCGGACGGCTACGGGCCGGCGGAACTGCACTATCTCGGCGCCAGACTGTGGCGCAGCGGCATGGCGCTCGCGTTGCAGCGCTTCGTCGACGCAGGGGAGTGGAGCGTCACCGACGCGCGCCGGGTGGTCGACCTGATCGCCCACGAAAACGCCAGGCGTGTTTACGGATTGGGCTAACGCACCCCGCGGAGGAGCCTGCCGGGCCGCGCCCCGGTGTCCACGCCGTGCCGCCGGGTGATCACCCCGCTCACCACAGTCGCGTCGTAACCGCGGGCGCCCTGGACCAGGCGCCGCCCTCCGGCGGGCAGGTCGTAGGCCATGCGCGGCACGTCCAGTTGCAGCGCCTGCATGTCGATGACGTTGATGTCGGCCTTCTTACCCACCGCCAGCACACCACGGTCGGAGAGCCCGTAGAGCGTGGCCGTGTCCAGGGTCTGCTTGCGCACCACGTATTCCAGCGAGAACCGCGGTCCGCGGTGCCGGTCGCGGGCCCAGTGCGTCAACAGGAAGGTCGGGTAGGACGCGTCGCAGATCAAGCCGCAGTGCGCCCCGCCGTCGGACAGCCCGGACACCGCGGCGGGATGGGTCATCATCTCGTGGATCGCGTCGTGGTTGGCGTCGGCATAGTTGAAGAACGGCAGCATGAGCATCGCGGTGCCGTCCGACTCGAGCATCAGGTCATACATCGCGGCCAGCGGATCCTGTCCCCGTGCCTGCGCGATCGCGGCCACCGTCTGATCCGGCGTCGGTTCGTAGTCGGGCGGATCGCCGATCGCGAAGATCCGGTCGGCGCTGTGTTGGATCAGCGCGTAGAGACCGTCGAACAGCGGCACCGGTTGTGGCGGCAGATCCGCCTCGGACAGGATCGTCTCGCGCACGCCCGGGTCGGCCAGCCGCGCGGCCAGTTCCTCGTGTCCGAGCTCCGCCTTGAGCCGGCGGTAGGTGGGGCGGTGGGTGAAGGCGTGATACCCGGGGAACCCGAACAGCATCCCGAACGGGCGGGCCGCGAACTGGGCGTACAACTCGACGCCGTTCTCCAGCGCCTTGCCCGCGCGTTCGAGCTGTCGGCGCCACAGGTCCGGAGCTCCGCCGGTCTGGATCATCGTGAACGTCACCGGTCGTTCGATCTCCGCGCCGAGCTGGGTCATCCAGTCCATCTCGCGCATCGTGGCTTCCGCGGGGCTTTCACCCGCGGTGCCCTGCGGGGACACCTCGAACACCGCGCGGCCACCGGCCGCCATCGCGCGGCCCAGGCCGAACAGCTCCGCTTCCGCGGCATAGGTGCCGGGCACGGGTTCACCGTCGATCGCACGGTGGGCCTCTGTGCGCGACGTGGAGAAGCCCAGCGCACCCGCCTCCACCGCTTCCTGCACGATGCGCGCCATGGCGGCGATGTCGTCGGGGGTGGCCTCCTCGTTGCGGGCACCGCGTTCCCCCATCGCATAGCCGCGCACCGCGCCGTGAGCGATCTGGGTACCGTAATCCACTGCCAGCGAGCGCTTCTCGACGGCGTCGAGGTATTCGGGAAAGCTCTCCCACTGCCAGGTGATGCCTTCGGCGAGCGCCGAACCGGGGATGTCCTCCACACCCTCCATCAGTTCGATCAGCCACTGCTCCCGCCCTGGCCGTACCGGCGCGAATCCCACTCCGCAGTTACCGCTGACCACCGTCGTGACGCCGTGCAGGCTGGAGGGTTCCAGCGTGTCGTCCCAGCTGACCTGGCCGTCGTAGTGGGTGTGGACGTCGACGAAGCCGGGGGCCACGATGCGCCCCGTCGCGTCGATCTCGTGCGCTGCGTCGCCCTGCAGGCCGTCACCGGCTTGGTCATCACCGCTGCGGCGGCGTACCTCGACGATGCGGCCGTCCTTGACACCGATGTCGGCCCGGAAGCGCTCGGCTCCGGTGCCGTCGACGACGATGCCACCGGTGATCTTCAGGTCCAGCATCGGTTGCTCCTCACACCAGTCCGGTCGCGTCGAACACCCAGGACATGTCGGCGTTCGCGAAGTCGGCCAGCCAACTGGCCGGCGCATGGTTGGCCAGCGCCCCCATGTCCCAGTAGTCCTTCCACAGCGTGATCAGACCGTCCTCGACCCGGTGCACCGTGACGAACTGCAGAACCGCAGATTCGCCGGTGGCCCAGTGCCATTCCTCGTGATGCTCGTACATCAGATCCACCCCGTTGCTGACCATCAGGCCGGGGAAGTTCGCGTACGATGCCAGCGGCTCGAGCCCGATTTTGAGGCGCTTGACGATGTCTTCCGGACCTCGCGCGGCTGCTGCGGGCCCGACCGGCATGTCGAGATAGATGCAGTGCGGAGCGAGCTGGCGTTTCACACCGTCCCAGTCCCGCGCCGACAGTGCCGCCCACATCGACGAGACGGTCGTCTCGATATCAGTCATCGCGCCTGTCTGCTCAATTGACATGGGCCAGTGCCTCTTTCCCGGTCGTCGCGGTCCCGGTCCCCGCTGTCAGCGTCGTCGCTTTCCCCGTCTCTTGACGTGTCGGCGGTGCCGGCGCTTTGTGCGCGGCACGCAGGAACCTGCCGGTGCGCTCGGATCCGACCGCCGGTGTCAGCGCGCCGTCGAGATACACCGCTCGCCCACCCACCAGCACGGCACTCATCGTCTCGTCATTGCGGTTGACCATGCGCGACAGACCGCCGTACTGGGAAACCGGTTCCTCCGCGTAGTGGTCGAGGCTGGCGTCGAGCCGGCGCGGATCGAGGACGACGACGTCGGCGCGGTCGCCGAGACGCAGGTGCCCCGCATCGATGCGATACCAGTCGCCCAGCTCGCCGGTGAGCCGGTGTACGGCCCGCTCGATGGTCATGAACGGCGTGCCGGCGAGTTCTGCGTCCCGCACGTGACGCAGCAGGCGCAGGCCCATGTTGTAGAACGCCATGTTGCGCAGGTGCGCACCGGCGTCCGAGAACCCCATCTGGATACCGGGATCACGGGCGAGCTTCTTGAGTACCTCGGGCCGATGGTTGGAGATGGTGGTGCGCCACCGCAGCGCCCGACCGTGTTCGAGTACCAGATCGAGGAAGGCGTCCACCGGGTGCAGCCCGCCGCGCAGGCGCCCGACCTCTCCGAAGGACTTGCCGACCACGGACTGGTCGGGGCAGGCGACGATCTCGGCGTCGAAGAAGTCGCGATGCCAGACCCGCATCCCGAATCGGCTGTCGTAGTCCTTGCGGAAACGTCTGCGGTAGCCCTCGTCGCGCATCAGCTCGTTGCGCTCGACCTCGTCACGCAGATGCAGGGCGGCCGCGCCCGCGCCGAACTCTTCGAACACGACCAGATCGATGCCGTCGGCGTAGACCTCGAACGGTACCGGCAGGTGTTGCCACCGGAAGTTGCCGCCGAGGCTGTTGACCAGCCGGGCGAGGGGGCCGAGGACGTTGACTGCGACGGGGTTGGACTTGACGTCGGCCGCCGACAGCAGACTGGTTTTCAGCGGGTTGCGCACCACCCCCAGCGATTGCGCGGCCTGCGACAGGAGGTTCAGCGGGTTCTGGATGTCCGGCCCGGACTGCAGCACGCGGTTGGACCGGCGCAACAGCGATTTCAGCCTGCGCAGCTCACGTGGCTTGGCGTAGGTCGACGGCAGGGTTCGAGACCGGCACACGTCTCCATCGAGCTTGTCGAAAAGCAGCTGCTGCGAGGACATTCCGACGAAGCCGGCGCGCAGCGCCTCGATCAGCATGCGCTCCATCCGCGCCTGCTCAGCTCGGGTGGGGCGCTCGTCCTTGCGGGTGGCGCGATCCAGTCCCATTGTCGCGGCGCGCATGTCGGAGTGCCCGAGGAACGCCGCCACGTTGGGCCCGAGCGGGCGCGACTCCAGCGCGGCGATGTACTCCTCACCGCTCGTCCAGTCCTTGTGCTTCTCGATGGCGTCGATGACGAAGTCGCGCGGGATCGCCTCGACCCGCCCGAAGATGTCACCGGCGTCGGCAGCGTCGAGGTACACCGTGGACAGCGAACACGAGCCGAGCAGCACCGTGGTGACCCCGTGGCGCAACGACTCCGACAGCGCCGGTCCGCCCAGCACTTCGACGTCGTAATGAGTATGGATGTCGATCATGCCGGGCAGCACCCACTGGTCGGTGGCGTCGATCACGTGTGCGCCGGTCTCGTCGAGATCGCCGGTGACGACCGCGGCGACGTGGCCGTCGCGGATGCCGATGGTGCGCACGGCCGACGGGGCGCCGGTGCCGTCGAACCAGCGCCCGTTGCGGATGACCGTGTCGTACGTCACATCACTCACACCACTCATCGAACCGCCCTCACCCGTGGGTGTCAACGACATCAGTGAACAGAATTTACCAATTGTCTACAGCTAGCCTGTGAACTGCATCACACCGCCCGGCATAATGGCTCTGGTGACGCCGCTGCAGCGCTATATCGCCGAGGAAATCGCCACCGACCACGTCGACGGCCTGCTGACCCGGCGCGAAGCGCTGCGCCGACTGAGCCTGCTCGGCATCGGAGCTGCCGCTGCGACGTCCCTGATCGCTGCCTGCAGCGGCAGCGACCCGCAAGCCGCCCCGTCCACCGCCACGTCGGCGCCGCCTGCAGACGCCTCACCGCCGGGCATGGATTCGGCCGTGTCGACTGCGGCTGTCACCTGGGCGGGACCGGCAGGCGAACTGCAGGGCGCCTGGGCCGAGGCGGTCCGACCGCGCGGCGGCATGGTCGTCATACACGAGAACAAGGGCCTCAACGACTGGACCCGCTCGGTGGCCGGCCGTCTGGCAGGCGTCGGCTATTCCAGCCTGGCCATCGACCTGCTCTCCGCGCAGGGCGGGACGTCGACGTTCGACGATCCGGCCGAGGCGACAGCGGCGCTGGGCAACCGGGAACCCGACGCCATGGTCGCCGACCTGAAGTCCGGAATCGCCGAACTGCAACGGCGCACACCGGGTCTGGGGGTCGCGGCGATCGGATTCTGCATGGGCGGGGGACTGGTGTGGCGACTGCTCGACAGCGGCGCGCCCGAACTGGCCGCCGCCTTTCCCTTCTACGGACCGACGCCAGACGATCCCGACTTCTCCGGCTCCGAAGACGTTGCCGTGCTCGCCTTCTACGGAGAACTCGACCAACGCGTCAACGCGACCGAACCCGCCGCCGCTGCCGCCCTGCAACGCGCGGGGATGGTCCACGAGTTGGTCACCGAGCCGGGCGCCAACCATGCGTTCTTCAACGACACCGGTGACCGTTACGACCAGGCGGCCGCCGCCGACGCGTGGCGCCGCGTCCTGGACTGGTCGGCCGCTCACGTGGGTTAGCGGGCACCGACAGGCCACCAGTTGTTCGACGGCACGCCGACTGGCCGTTCACTTCCGCACATGCGAAGGCGCTGTCATGCAGCCATGCGCGTGGTCCAGGTGGCGAATTTCTACGGCCCCCGGTCCGGTGGTCTGCGCACCGCCGTTGACCGTCTGGGCGCCGAGTACTGCGCGGCCGGGCACTCGGTGTATCTGATCGTCCCGGGCCGCAACGCCGAATGCGTCCGGCTGGCCTCGGGGGTCATCCGAATCTCTCTGCCCGCCAAGTTGATCCCGTTCACCGGGGGTTACCGCGCTGTCCTGCCTCGGCCGGTGACCGCCCTTCTGGAAGAACTGCAACCTGATGCGCTGGAGGTTTCCGACCGGCTGACCCTGCGCTCGCTGGGTCCGTGGGGGCGACGCCACGGCGTGTCGACGGTGATGATCTCCCACGAACGCCTCGACCGTCTGGTCGGCCAGATTCTTCCCGAACCGATGGCCCGCGCGGTCGCCGACGTCGCCAACCGGCGGACGGCGACGAACTACGACGCCGTGGTGTGCACGACCGCGTTCGCCCGCGAGGAGTTCGAACGTATCGACGCCACCAATGTGATGACGGTGCCGCTCGGCGTCGACCTCGACCAGTTCCACCCCCGGCACCACTCCCCGGAGTTGCGGGGCCGCTGGGCCGGCCCGGACCAGGTGCTGCTGGTGCACTGCGGGCGGCTGTCGGTGGAGAAACACCCGCACCGCAGCATCGACACCGTCGCCACCCTGCGCGAGGCGGGCGTCGACGCCAGGTTGGTGGTGGTGGGAGAGGGACCGCTGCGCGCCAGGCTGCAACGGCAGGCCGGCCGCCTGCCTGTCGACTTCCTCGGATACGTCGGGTGCCGCGACACGGTCGCGGGGATCCTGGCCAGCGCCGACGTCGCACTCGCACCCGGCCCCCACGAGACGTTCGGCCTGGCTGCGCTGGAGGCGCTGGCATGCGGCACTCCTGCGGTGGTGTCGCGGACTTCAGCGCTGGCCGAGATCCTGACCACCGACAGCGGAGCCACCGCGGACAACGATGCGCGCGCGGTGGCCCGCGCGGTCACCACGGTGATGGGTCGGCCCGAACGCCAGCGCAGACACAGCGCGCGACAGCGGGCCGAGCAGTTCAGCTGGCCACGCTCCGCCCAGGGCATGCTGACCGCGCTCGGGGCGTCCTAGCAGAGCAATTGCGCCGCTTCCCGGTGGCCGACCCGCACCGGTGCCTTACCATCCAGAGCATGCTTCGCGCGTGCGCAGTGGGGGTGCTGGTCCTCGTGTCCCTGGGTTCGTCGGTGGCCGTGGCGGCCGCCGAGCCCGAGCCGACGGGATGCACCTACTCGCTGACCGCGCCCACCGTGGTCAACGTCGCCGGTGTCGACATGGTGACCGCGACGGTGGACACCGGCGCCTGCGAGGGTGCGGTGACCTTCCAGACCGTCGCGTGCATCGCGATGGACGGCGAGTCCAGCCCGGGCCGGTGCGCCCAAGGCTCGGGAATCGTCCCGGCACAGGTGTTCTTCCAGCCGTACCGTCCGGGTGCGACGTACACCGCGACAGGACGCGGGTGCGCAGCGACGGGCAATCCGCCCCAGAAGGTCTGCTCCGAGAACGGGCCCCTCACCGCGACGCTGTGACCAGCCCCCGCGGTTTAACGCGGGGCGCCCTCGGGCATCCGTGCGGTCGAGGCAATGGATGGGGTCGGCACACCTGACCGACCTCCGTGACCTGAGGAGTCGGCATGGATAGCAACAGTGTGCTGTGGATCGTGATCGCGGCAGTCGTCGCCATCGCCGTCATCGGGGTGGTCGTGTTCTTCACCCGCAAAGCCGGAAACCGGCGCAAGCAGGAGCAGGCCGATCAGTTGCGCGCCGAGGTGGAGCAGGACAGTGCGCGTGTCAACCGGCAGGCCTCGCTGGTCGAAGAGAGCGAAGCCAAAGCGCGTGCCGCGCAGGCCGAAGCGGAGGCCAAGGCCGCCGAGGCCGCCCGCCTGGCCGACACCGCCTCGACCCGCCGCGATGCGCTGAGTAGTTCGCAGGACGAGCTGGCGAGCCGGCGCGAGCATGCCGACAAGCTGGACCCGCGGGTGAAGTCGGACGGAACGCGCAAGAATGACGCGGCCGACATGCCCCGGGCCGCCGCCGGCGATTCGGCCGCCGACGCCTCCGCACCTCGGGACACCACGGCGCGCTGACCCCGCGCCGCAATCGAAAGCACCGGGTTCAGCTCACCGGCGACCAGGTCACCGGCAACCTCTTGATGCCGTGGATGAAGGCCGAGTGCAACCGGTCCGGCTCTTCCACGGCGTGGATGTCGGGGACCCGCCGGTGCAGCTCCTCGAACGCCACGGTGATCTCCCGGCGAGCCAGATTCGCGCCGAGACAGAAGTGTGCGCCGCCGCCACCGAACCCGACGTGCGGGTTGGGATGGCGCCGCACATCGAACAACCAGGGTTCGGCGAACTTCGACTCGTCGCGGTTCGCCGAGCCATACCACAGCGTGACCTTGTCACCCTCGGCGATGCGTACTCCACCCAATTCGACGTCGCGAGTGGCGGTTCGACGCATGTAGGCCACCGGCGAGGCCCACCGCACGATCTCCTCCACCGCGGTCGGTGCCACCCCGGCGTAGTCGGACCACCAGGCGTCGCGCTGCTCGGGATAGCGGCTGAGCGCCAACACGCCGTGGCTGATCGCATTGCGGGTGGTCTCGTTCCCGGCCACCACCAACAGGATGAAGAACGACGCCACCTCGGCGGACGTCAGTCGTTCCCCGTCGAGTTCTGCCTGCACGAGGGCAGTGGTGAGGTCCTCGGCGGGGGAGTCTCGGCGGGCGTCGGCCAGATTCGTCGCATACGCGCCGATCGCCATTGCCACCGAAGCGAATTCATCGAAGTCGGTCGCGATGTCCGGATCACCGAAGCCGAGGATGACGTTGGTCCAGTGAAAGACGCGCTGGTGATCGGCCTCGGGGATGCCCATCATGTCGCAGATGATCTGCAGCGGCAGCGGGCCGGCGAAGTCGGCGACGATCTCGCCGCTGCCGTCGGGATGCGCGGCCACCATCTCGTCGACGAGCCGACGCGCTCGCACCCGCACCGAGTCCTCGATCAGGGCCAGCACACGCGGGGTGAACGCGCTGCGCACGATGTTGCGCAACCGGGTGTGGCGGGGATCGTCCATCGCGATCATCGATCCGAAGTACTCCGCGAGTTCCGGCGTCTGGTCCCCGACGGTGATGCCCAACGCCGAGCTGAACAACTCCGGGTGGCGGCTGGCATAGAACACGTCGTCGTGCCGGGTGACCGCCCAGTGGCCTGCAACCGGGGCGTCGTTGTCGACGACGTAGGACTCGTGAAACGACACCGGGGCTTCGCGGCGAAGGGTCGTGAACGCGCCGTCCCGATAGTCGTCGTCGAATCCCCAGAAGTCCCACGAGCCGAGATCGATCTGGGCCAACGGCACGGCCGGCGGCGCGATTCCGTTGGGGCGGACGAGAGGCCCTGCCTGCGAGTCTGGTCGCGAGTCTGTACTCGAACTCATGCAGCCCCAGCGTAGCCTCACGGCGCGGCTTCATGCCCCTTTCTGCCGTGGGTGCGGCGCTTTTCCTTCAGCCGCGCCTCATGCAGGTGACGCGCGCCGTCGGTCAGCTCGTCGCGCAACCGGCGCTCGTGGTCCCGGAACAGCGACCAGTAGGTGTCATCGAATTCCTCGACCACCTGAAAGGTCCACCGTCCCTCGATCACGTTGTGCCCGATCAGTTCCGTTTCGATGCGCTCTGCCGCGTCCACGTGGCCCGCGTCCCGCAGCGCGTCGGACGCTTCGCCCAGCAGCAGGTCGGCGTGGCCGATCAGCTGATGGAACGAGTAGAGGTGCCCTCGCGCGCGCTCGACGAACTCGAGCGCCTCGGTCACCTTGCCGACGGCATCGACGGTTCCGTTGTCTTCACCGTTGTCGCTCACGTCGGCGAAATACCCGTGCCATCACCCCACCAACCACGTCGCCAGATCCGTCAGGATGGGGTCACGGTTGCGGCGTCATGCTGGCGGTCACGTTTCCACGACCGCCTTGATCCGCTCCAGCGTCTTGCGCATGTCACGCAGGTTGCGGCGCTTTCGGAGTTGGCCGCCGAACACCGAGTACAGCGAGACCAGCGGACTGGCGCTGAGATGGAACGACTCGGTGACGTCGGTGGACCCCTGCGAGGGTGTCAGCCGGTAATGCCAATTGTTCACTGCCCGGTCGCCGACAAGGACCTCGAACCCGAATTCCCGGCCGGGTTCACAGGCCGTCACGCGGCACGTCGTCCAATACACCGGGCCGATCTCGTTGCGCCGCACATGCCCGCGGAACTTCGCGCCCAGCGCCGGGCCGGCGGCACCGTCGAGCCACTCGGCCTCGAACGTTTCCGGCGAGTACCGACCGATGTTGGCGATGTCGGTGATCACCTCCCAGATCTGCTCGGCCGAGGCTGCCATCGTCACCGTGACGGCTCCCCGCATCACCGCACTCCGTTCTGTTCCGTCCGTGGCGGAGCCGCCATCGTCACCGTCGCCGCTGTCCGCACAACCACATCACCCCGCTGCATCATGTTCTGTCCCGATCCTGGCGGTCTGCCTCACTCGATGCGGTAGACGTGCTCGGGAGTCAATTCGGTGGTGATCGCGGTCGCCAGCAATGTCCCCGGATCCTTCCCCTCGAAGGGGATGTCGGTGTTGATCAGAATGACGAGCGTGGTCTGCGCGGCGGGCAGGTACACCGCGACGGTCTGGTAGCCCGGCAGGCTGCCGTTGTGACCGATCCACCCGCCCAGATTGAACAGGCCGAGCCCATAGCCTGCCGGCGGGCTCTGCCCCGGTAACGCCACCGTCTGCAGCCGCTGCTCCTGCATCTGACGGGTCAGCAGCTTGCCGTTCGCGAGGGCCGGCGCCCAGATCCGCAGATCGTCGAGCGTGGAGATCATCGCCCCGGCCGCCCACGCCCACGACGGATTCCACTCCGTTGCGGTGGTTTCACCGCCATCGGAGGTTTGTGTCGTATAGCCCTCGGCGTGCGGGTCGGGGAAGGCGCCGCCGGAGGGAAAGCTGGTCTGGGACATACCCAGAGGTTCGAGGATGTGGTGGCCGATGTACTCGCCGAGCGGCCGGCCACCGACCTGCTCGACCACCAGCCCCAACAGCACGGTGTTGGTGTTGCTGTACTGGACATCCTGCCCGGGAGCGAACGCGACCGGCTGGGAAAAGGCGAAGCCGAGCAGTTCCTCGGGAGTGAAGGAGCGCTGCGGGTCGGCGAACAACGCCTGCTGGAAACCCGGATCGGCCGAATAGTTGGCCAGGCCGCTGCGCATGCCGGCGAGTTGCCGCAGCGTGATGGTGGCGCCGTTGGGCACGTCGGGCACGTAATCGGCGATCGTGTCGTCCAGGTCGACCCGCCCCTGGTCGGCCAGCTGCAATACCGCGGTGACGGTGAACGTCTTGGTCAGACTGCCGATCCGACTGTAGAAACCCGTCTTCATCGGCGCCCGCGTCTTCCTGTCGGCCACCCCGAACGCCCGGACGTAATCCCCGCCTGGACCCCAGATCCCGACGATGGCACCGGGAACGCCGGCCTCGGTCATCACCCGCTCCACGGCCGCGTCGAGTCGGTTCGTGACGTCGGCGGCCATCGTCGCCGCAGGCGCGGGACTCGCCTGCGAGGACGTTTCGGGCAGCGGTTCCTCGACCGGCCCGGCGCAACCCACCACGGTCAACAGCACCGTGCAGACGAGGGACAGCGCGCGAAGGATCATCGCGTTCACAGTATTCGTCCCGGCAAGCCGCCGGCCGCGGATGGTCCCAGCGTCAGCGGTCGAAGTCGGCGTCGTAGTCCGGGTCGTCCGGCACGTCCATCGACTGCTCGATCAGATCGGCCTCATTGGCCTGCCAGTCCCGGTCGGCTGAGACACGCTCGGCGTCGGGCCACGACTCCTGATCGGAGTCGTCGACCGGAGTGCGCTGCTCGGCCACATCGGCTTCAGGCGCCTCCGGTGCGTCACCGAATTGGCTGCGGTCAGGTGTCGTCATCAGCGTTCCCTCCAGCGATCAGTGACGGGTGTGCGCCTCCACGATAGGCGCGCCCGGCCGGGTACCCACTCGCGCGCCCGGCTGTACCGCTGCCCGCCGGTTGTCTCGAAACGTTCTCCAGCACTGCTGAACCACGCCACGCCGTCGACCGGGTGGACGGACCTCGCGGTGACCTCCACCGAGCGGCAGCCCGTGGCCCGGCACGGCCGGCGAGGGTCCCAGGCGGTCGGCGCCCTACGTTGCTGATCTGCTGGTCAGGAAGATTGACTGGTCCAGGTGACTGTCGGGTACTGTGCGTAAACTGCCATGACGACAAGACCGGCCCTCGAACCCGGGCGGGGCCGGCGGACAACACCAGATCCCAGAATCCTGAAGGCGTGCACTTTGCCAGATACAACGAACGGCGCCCCGGGGCTGCAACCCCATTTCGAGGACGTCCAGTCGCACTACGACTTGTCCGACGACTTCTACCGGCTGTTTCTCGATCCCACGCAGACCTACAGCTGCGCATATTTCGAGCGCGACGACATGACGCTCGAAGAGGCCCAGATCGCCAAGATCGACCTGTCGCTCGGAAAGCTGGGACTGCAGCCGGGCATGACCCTGCTCGACATCGGCTGCGGTTGGGGCACCACCCTCATGCGCGCCGTGGAGAAGTATGACGTCAACGTCGTCGGGCTCACGTTGAGCCGCAACCAGAAGGCCCACGTCCAGAAACGTTTCGACGAGTCGAGCAGCCCCCGTTCGAAGAAGGTCTTGCTGCAGGGCTGGGAACAGTTCGATGAGCCCGTCGACCGCATCGTCTCCATCGGCGCGTTCGAGCACTTCGGCCGGGACCGCTACGACGAGTTCTTCAAGATGGCTCACCGGGTGCTTCCCGACGACGGCGTCATGCTGTTGCACACCATCATCAAGCCCACCGATCAGGAGTTCGCAGACCGCGGCCTGAAGCTGACGATGAGCTTGGTGCGGTTCTCGAAGTTCATCATGGACGAGATCTTCCCGGGTGGTGACCTGCCCAAGCCGACCACCGTCGCTGAGCACGCCGAAAAGGCCGGCTTCCGGCTGACCCGCGAACAGCGGCTCCGTGAGCATTACGCCAAGACACTCGACATCTGGGCCGAGGCACTGCAGAAACGTGAGGACGACGCGGTGCAGATCCAGTCCCGCGAGGTCTACGACCGCTACATGAAGTATCTGACCGGCTGTGCGGACCTGTTCCGGGACGGCTACACCGACATCTGTCAGTTCACCCTCGCCAAGAGCTGAGTCACCGAGCGCTCGGGCCGCAACAGGACAGGCCAAGGGGGCGGCAGACCCTGCCGGTGAGGCTGGGCCCGCAGAGTGGGGCAGCGGGCCCTACTGGTAGGACCGAGCCGGCTGGCCCGGCTCGGCGCCTCCGGCATCGCGGCGGCGGGCCGCCATCCCGGCGAGCGCCTCGAAGACCACTCGGTGGGCGGCGTTGACCGTCAGTTCGGCGTGGTCGTAGGCGGGGGCCACCTCGACCACGTCGACTCCGACGACGTCGTGCTCGAGGCACAGTTGCCGCACCATCCGCAGCAGGTCTGCGCTGGTGATGCCGCCCGGCTCCGGGGTGCCGGTACCCGGCGCGTGGGCCGGATCGAGCACGTCGATGTCGACGGAGACGTACAGCTTGTCGGCCTTCGCGAGCGCCTCGGCGACGGCGTCGCGCATGACCTCCTTGAAGCCGCGCTCCCAAATCTCCTGCATCGTGTGCCACGTCATGCGTTGCTCGAGCATCCACTCGAACGTGTCCTGGGGAGGCCAATAGCCGCGCAGCCCGACCTGTACGAAGTGCGAACCCGGCACCGCACCCGACTCGATCAGCCGCCGCATCGGCGTGCCGTGTGACGCCAGGTTGCCTTCGATCTCGTCGGCGGTGTCGGCGTGGGCGTCGAAGTGGACGATGCCCACGTTGCCGTAGCCGTGGACATCGGCCACCGCAGTCGCGGCCGGCCACGTGATCGAATGGTCGCCGCCGAGGATCACCGGAACGATGCCCCGCGAGGCGATCGCGTGCACGCGTTCGCGGATGTTGGCATGCGAGACCTCGGTCTGCCCGTGGGGACAGTAGGCATCACCGAAGTCGACGACCTCGAGCCAGTCGAAGATCTCCAAACCGAGGTCCATGTGGTAAGTGCCCGGTTCATAGGCTGTGGCACGGATCGCGCGCGGGCCGAAGCGCGCCCCGGGCCGGTTGGTGGTGGCGATGTCGAACGGCGCCCCCACGATGGCCACGTCGGGCCGCCAGGCGTCCAACTGGTCGGCCTCGGTGAGGAACGGGCGGTGCCCGAATGACGCCACCCCGGCGTAGGCCAGCTCCAGCTGTTCGATCATTCCCGGCGGCAGCTCGCGACGATGACCGTGATCATGGCCCATCGTCTGACCGTACCGGTCAGCCGCCCGCGTGACCGGTCAATGCGGTGCGCAGGTGCGCCGGCAGCGGGCGTTTGGTCCAGTCCTCGGTGGACACCAGGACGTAGACGTTGTGGCCGCGCACCGCGACGCGCTCCTCGGATCCGGCCGACGCGCTCAGCACGTCGAAGCCGATCGTGAAACTCGTCGTGCCGACCCGGGTGCACTCCGCGGTGACCCGCACCTCGTCGCGCCAACGCACCGAGGCGACGAAGTCGATCTCGCTGTGCACGACCTGGAAGTCATAGCCCGCGGACATCAGCTGCGGGTACGTCACCCCGATGTGGTCGAGGTAGCCGGTGCACGCCTCGTCGAACCAGGTCAGATAGTGCCCGTTGAACACCACGCCCTGCTGGTCGATCTCGGCGTAGCGCGGGACCACGGGCAGCGAGAACGTGCGCACCTGGATGACCCTAGCGCCCGGGCGCAGGCGAGAATGCCACCGTGGAACTGGTCACGATCGACGACATCCGGACCGCGGCTCGGCAGGTGGCGGGCCACGTGGTGCGCACGCCGCTGCTCGAGGCTTCGTGGGGCGATCCCGATCGCCCGCTGTGGGTGAAGCCGGAGAGTCTGCAGACCATCGGCGCCTTCAAAGTCCGCGGCGCGTTCAATGCGATCGGAGCGCTGATCGCCGGTCCCGACCCGGTGAGCGGCGTGGTCGCCTATTCGAGCGGCAATCACGCCCAGGCGGTGGCCCATGCCGCGGCGGTGTACGGGTTGCCTGCGCACATCGTGATGCCCGAGGAGACCCCGGCGGTGAAGATCGACGCGACGCGGCGGCACGGCGCCCGGGTCGTGCTGTGTGCCGCCGGACAACGAGAGGTCGTCGCCGAGCAGGTGGCCGCGGAGACCGGTGCGGTGATGATCCCGCCGTTCGACCATCCCCGCGTCATCGCCGGTCAGGGCACGATCGGGCTCGAGATCGCCGAGGATCTGCCCGACGTGCGCACGGTGTTCGTGCCCGTCAGCGGCGGGGGACTGGCCTCCGGTATCGGTACCGCGATCAAGGCCCTGTGCCCGGAGGCCGTGGTGATCGGGGTTGAGCCCGAACTGGCTGCCGACACCGCCGAGGGGCTGGCCCTGGGCCGGCGCGTGGACTGGCCCATCACCGACCGGAACCGGACGATCGCCGACGGCCTGCGATCACAACCGTCGGAACTGACCTTCGCGCACCTGCAGAACGTGCTCGACGAGATCATCACCGTCTCCGAAGCCGAAATCCGTTCCGGGGTACGCGAGTTGGCGTTCCGGGCCCGCCTCGTCGCGGAGCCCAGCGGCGCGGTGGCGCTCGCCGGTTATCGCAAGGTTGCCGCACCCGCCGGACCGGCCGTGGTGATCCTGTCCGGCGGGAACGTCGCGCCGGAGATGCTCGGCCAGATTCTGGCCGGCTGAGCGCGCTCGTTTGACAGGTGTGCAATGCGACCCCGGCCCCGGGTAGGGTCACCGGGATCGCGTCGCACGGCCCGCCGGGAGGCTGCGCTGTGGACGCCGTGAAGGAGTATGTGGTGAACGCAGTACTGGGCCTGTCCGTGACGCCGTCAGCGGTCGGTGTGGCCATTCTGGACGGGTCGGTCGACGGCCGCGAGACGTGGGAGGTTCGACCGACGAGCGCGGGGCGGACTCCGATCGAAGCCGTCGCCGTGGTACGGCGGGCGGAACAGCTGCTCGCCGGACGGGGCCGCCAAGTGCAGTCGATCAGCGTGACGTGGAGTGACGAGGCCCGTGCCGATGCAGCCGCGCTGGTCGACACGCTGGCCGAATCCGGTCTTTCGAATATCGTCGAGGTGCGCCTGCCGGCGGCCACCGATGCGCTGGCACGCGAGATCGCCGAGGATGCGCATTACTCGACGACCGCGGTCTGCCTGGTCGAACCCGGTCAACTCGTCGCGCTGGTGGTGAATTCCGCGGACGGCGCAGTGCAGACCGCGGTCAACCACAGCGCGGTCACCGAAGACGACCTGAGCGACTGGCTGAGCATCGTGTTCACCAAGGCTGACCGCACGCCGGACGCGCTCGTGCTGGTGGGGTCGGCGGAGGACCTCGACGGGCTGGCGCCCGCCCTGCAGGAGGCACTGAAGATTCCGGTGCTCGTGCCCGCCGAGGCGGCCCTGGCTCTGGCCCGAGGCGCTGCCCTCGCCGGCGCACCGGCGACCGATCTGGGGATGTGGGCCCAACCCGATCCCGGGGAGGCCGGCACATCGACGCGCCGGTCCCGTTCGCTCCACCCGGTAACCCCTGCGGCCATGCTCGCCGCTGGGACGGTCGCGTTCGTCGCCTCGGCGTCGGCCGCACTGGCGCTGCAGTTCACCGCAGCGGACGCCGCGCCGGCCGAGGTGACCCGTCCGTCGGCGCAGACCTCCGCGGCCCTCACCCGTTCCGCGCCGGCGGAGCGTCCACCGGTCACCGCGCCCGCCCCGCAGATGCGCCCGCCGTTGTCCGGCGAGGCGGTCGGTTCCGCACCGATCGCCGAGGCTGCACCGATCATGGAGGCTGCCGGGCAGATCGGCGAGACGCCTCCCAGTGTCGAGGCGGCACCCGTCCTGGAGTCGGCACCCGTCCTCGAGTCGGCCCCGGCGGAGTTGCCCGTCGCCCAACCTCCGGCCGCACCGCCTCTCGCGCCTGTCCCGTCCGCCACGCCGCCGGAGATGGTGCCCCCACCGGTGCCCGAGCAGGAGCCCGGCCTCATGCAGCGTATCCGCGACCGGCTGGCCGGGATCGGCAACGAGGACGCCGTACCACCGCCGCCCGCACCGGTTCCCGCGCCACCTGGCGCCCCGCCGCCACCGCAATAGCGCGTACCGCAGGCCGGCGCCACTGCAACAGCGGCCAGCCGCCGCTCCGCCACCACTGCACATACTCTCGGTGAAGTGATCCGACCCGTCTCACCCCCAGGGCCCAGGACGATGCGGATCGTGCTGCGCCTGGGCATCGTCTGTTCGGTCGTGGCGGCGGTGCTCGTGGTGGCGACAACGTCGCGCTGGGGCCTGTGGTGGCGTCTGATCACGTTCACCTATCAGGTCAATCTGCTGGCGGCGGGCTACTACCTGTGGACGCTGGTCTACCCACGCGCGGAGAGGCGAGTCGGCTTGCGCGGCGCGATCGTCCTCTATGTGGTGACGGCTGGGCTGATCTGGAATCTCTTCCTCACCGGTCACAGCATGGGGTACACGCTCGCGAACTTTCTGTTGCACGTCGTGGTTCCCGTACTTGCGCTGGCCGACTGGATGCTGGTCGGTCGCGGGCTCGTGCGCGTGACATGGTGGCAGCCGCTGGTGTGGCTCATCTATCCGAGCGCCTACCTGGCGCTGGCGCTGCTTGTGCTCAACACCGCGGGCAGGCGGGCACCGTATTTCTTCCTGGACCCGGCGACGGTCGGAGCCGCCGCGGTCGCCGTCAACGTCGGTGCACTCGCGGCCTGCGTGCTCGCGCTGGGTTACGCGTTGCTGGCGGTACACCGGGCTGCTGTCGCGTCACACCGCGATGCGGTGTGAAACGTCGACGGTGCCCGATCCGATAAATGCACCGAGACACTTTTCGATCAGTCGCCCGACCTGCGTTTTCGTCGGCGGGTCGGCGCCACGAACTAGGATGGCAACGTGTTGAGCACCCACCCGCAGGACACTCTCCGACGGCGAGTGAGCATGCGTCACCTGGCCGCGGTGGTCGGTGCACTGACTTTGATGAGCACCCTGTCGACCGCGCTGCCCGTCGTCACGGCGTCCGCTGGCTCGACCCAGCCGGGGCCCGTCGCCGGTGTGTCGCCCCAGCCCGGGCAGACCGTCGGGGTGGCGCATCCGGTCACGGTCACGTTCACCGAACCGGTGGCCGACCGCTCAGCCGCCGAATCGTCGATCACGGTTCGCCCTGTCGGTGCGCCCGCGACGCCGGGATCATTCACGTGGCTCGACGACCAGGTCGTCGAATTCACCCCGGCCGAGTACTTTCCCGCACACACCCCGATCACCGTCTCGGTCAACGGGCTGAAGAGCAGCTTCGAGACCGGAGCCTCGGTGGTCAGCGTCGCCGACATCGACGCACACACCTTCACCGTGAGCATCGACGGTGAGGTGGCACGCGAGATGCCGGCGTCGATGGGCAAACCGAAATTCCCGACCCCGACGGGCTCCTTCACCGCACTCGGAAAGGAGCGGTACGTCACGTTCGACTCCCGGACCATCGGCATTCCGCTCGACGATCCCGAGGGATATCTCATCGACGGCGAATATGCGGTGCGGGTGACCTGGGGCGGCGTTTATGTCCACTCGGCGCCGTGGTCGGTCGGGTCGCAGGGATACGCCAACGTCAGTCACGGCTGCATCAACCTCAGCCCGGACAACGCCGCCTGGTACTTCGACACAGTTCGGGTCGGCGACCCGATCGTCGTCCAGGCGTAACCCTCAGCAGGCCGCTTCGATCCGGAAGTTCGCGGAGACGGCGTTGCCCGGTTCGTCGGCAAACGAACCGGCCGCGGTGCCCGTGATGACATAGCGTCCGTCGCGGCCACTCACGCGCGCGTCACCGATGTTGTCGTTCCAGAAGGACCCGGTGAATCCTTCGACGTCACGGAAGTTCACCGAGGACGCCGAGATGTCGCTGCCGGTCTGCAGGACAGCGGTGAAACCGCTGTCCTGTTCGGGGGTCTCGATGTACCAGGTGGGACCGGTCTGGTGGCAGCGCACGGCGCGGACGCCGGAGTCATTGCCGTCGATGCTGACCGATGCGGTGGTGCCGCCCAGCGCCGGCTCGGGCGCCGAACACGCGGCGATCCCCAGCACGGCGATCCCGGCACCCGCGACGCCTGCGACCTCTCGGATCCTCATGGCGACAGACTCTATGCGCTCGACCCTCTCGGCCGGTCAGAAACGCGCGCTCGACGCTTTCGGCCGGCCAGCAACCACGCGCTCGACCCCCCTCGACCGGCCAGCACGCGCTTCGACACTTCGAGGCCCAGTTCACCGGGGGCTCAGACCGTCACGGCCTGTCCATCACCAGACTCCTCAGTCCACCATCGGCCGCCGGGGCATCGGCGCTCCGTCGCCACGACCAGGCGAGCAATACCGGACTCAGCGCAGCGCCGCTGCGGTGGCGTCGTCGGCGGGCAGGAACGCCTCGATACTCAGTTCAGCCGCAGTCAGATCCAACGCCGTGCCGAAGGTGGTGACCACACTCAGGAACGTCAACCGGCCGCCCTCGAAGGTGTCCAGTTCGAGAGGCACCGCCACTCCACCGAGCTCAGTCGGGGCTGAGCCGCCCGGGTAAGCCTCCATCTCGGCCAGCAGTGCATCAGCACCACCGCTCTCTTGGGCCTCTCGCCGTAACCGATCAAGGAGATGTCCGCGCCACTGCGCGAGATTTGCGATGCGTGGCGCCAGGCCGTCTGGATGCAAAGCGATGCGTAGGGCATTCGGCTGGCGCAGCAAGTGTGCGGCGACGCCCTCCAGCAGCACCGCGGTGCCCGGATTGGCCGCCAAAATGTTCCATCCTCCGTCTACAGCCAGGCAGGGGAACGGGTCATAGGCGGCGAGAACGCGGGTCACCCCGGCCCGCACGACCGACATCTCTGGGGCGTCGAAGGGCCGCTGAGAATAGGCCGGCGCCAGCCCGGCCGCGACCAGCAAGCGATTCTGCTCGTGCTTCGGGACATCCAGGACGTGGGCTAGGCGCAGCACCATCGCCCGGCTCGGAGCGGAGCGACCCGTCTCCAGAAAGCTCACGTGGCGCGCGGAGACATCCGCGGCGGTGGCGAGCGCCAACTGGCTGAGTCGACGGTGGTGCCGCCAGCCGCGCAGCAAGTCACCGAATGTCGCCGCCGTGGTCGCGCTGTTCACCGGCTCAGTGTGACCCGGGCGGCGAGCAGTGACCACTACCTGAGACGTAATTGCGGCGCCTACCTCCCGCCCGCAGGCTAGAGGTAGCCGAGGAGAGGAGCGATCCGATGGGTGAGCCGCTACCTAACACCGAACCACTGAGTGCGGTCTCCCCGTGGCTGCGGTTCGTCCTGATCTGCGACCGCGCCGGTTCGGCCTGGTACATCGGATTGGGGTTCTTCTTCGCGCCGGTGTTGACGCTGGCCTCTCCCTGGCCGGCGCTGACCACCGCGCTCTGGGTCGCGATCGGCCTGGCAGCGGTGTGGCTGGCCCTGCTCGGCGTCGCCATGGCCGCCGGGCTCGCGTTGGCAATGCGTTCGAATATCGATGTCGGCGAGGACTTCTGGCGTTCGATCGTGGCTTATCCGCCCGCCGAAGCCGTCAACCGAACCGGCCCCGCTGGCTCTTGACGGCGGCCCGCGTGGTTGATCGGCCGTGCAACCGCGTGGTCAATCGGCCGTGCGGCTTTGGGGCTGTTGGGCGTTGAGCAGTACGGCGCTCAGGCGGCTTGGCCGTCTGGGGGTGCGGGTCCGCCGGGTTGGTCGGGGCCGCGGGATTTGTCGGGTTTGTCAGGATCACCGGGTTCGCCTGCCTCGCAGGGTTCGTCGGGTTCTTCGGTTTGGCCGGGGTTGTCGTTGGGCGATGGTTCGGTCAACTCATAGTCGATCGGCGCATCGTCCCTCAGCCCGTCGTCGATGGGCTTGCCGTCGATCTGCTTGTGGTCGATCGGCTCGTCGTCGACTAGCCCGTCGCCCCTCGGCCCGTCGTCCATGGGCTTGCCGTCGTTCGGCTTGTCGCCGATCGGCTTGTCGTTGTTCGGTTCGTCACCGACCAGCTCGTAGTCGATCGGCGCGTCGTCGATCAGTTCATAGCTGATCGGTTCGTCGTTGATCGGGTGGTTGTCGCCGCATGGGGTTTCGCCGGGCCGGTCGTGGTAACCGCTCGGGGTGGATTCGGCGGCCCCGCCGTCGCTCTGCAGGCCGGCGTCCGGGCTGCAGGTCGGCTCCTGGTCGGGGGGTCTCAGGAGTCGTTCGGGGCGGTGGTAGGTGTTGATGCGGGTTTGGCCGGTGTCCAACGCTGGTGGGGGGATCCATTCGACTTCGCCGCGTTCGTTCATCCGGGTGCTCCAGCCGTCGGGGCCGACGGCGCGGTTGTCGGGTCCACAGGCCAGGCCGAGTTCATCGACGTTGGTGTTGCCGCCGTCGGTCCAGTCGGTGACGACGTGATGGG
>MDTC01004765.1_pt1 | contig 27454 bp, 40 predicted proteins | sample 811181 | NCBI WGS metagenome assembly MDTC01 (sample SAMN05326644, study PRJNA326480) | marine metagenome | isolation source: seawater | place: Pacific Ocean: North | collected 2011 | reverse complement strand
CCTAGATCGTAATATTCATTCCAAGTTTTCCAACACTCATCCCACTTCGCTCCATCGCGATTGAATTCAAATGCATCGCCAACACCATCCATTGATGTTCTTAGTTCAATGTTAAATGGTTTGAGCAGTTCAGGGATAGATTTATTTTTCCAGATACCTTTTGTCACATTAGTATTATATTGAATACGAATATTTTTTACATATTCTGTATACTCTGGATCTTCTAATAGTTCAACAAGTTTGTCCATAACCTTCCAATGTATAGGCGACATCATTGGTTCACCACCAGCCCAATTTATTTTCTTTGCTCTTTTTTCGAGTACCGCATTGATAATAGAATCCGTCTGTGCTTGTTCATATTCATCATCCATATTACTCGCCCACTTGAAATTAAACATCTGTTTCTCGAGGTTTGCCCAAGTCGAGGATAATACAGGTGAACAAGTTTGACACTGCAAATTACAATGTATGGTTTTATGTTCAAAAAATTCAGGAGGAACATCAACCGATCCATCAGGTTGTAAATGGCTCAATAGTTCATCAATATCCCAATCTTGTAATCCTTCTTGTCGAATTGATTCTAAGCCATTGTCTTCTCGATAGTAACACACACCGCACATTTTTAATCTTTCGCCTCGCATCATCTGACGTCTGATGCTTTTCATTTCTTCGGAGTTCCACCACTCCTCGTCTGAACGCTTTTTATCCTGTGAAACTCTAGGTGTGGATGCGCAACAGAGTCTACGTTCGTTTCGCGTTCCTGTGTAAACGTGATTGAGAATGTATGGACATATTATATCAGACATCCCATTCATATCCTGCCTTCGCTAACATATTCATAGCTATGTGTATATGTCTTTTAGATCCATAATGTTCTAGGTCTCTCGCTAGATCCAATTCGCTACCCTCAAAGATAGAAAAGTAATCATCACCATTTCCTGCATCTGTGATCAGAGGAGTTTTAAACTGCTCACATAAAGATGTGATTGATCGCATTGCCATCTCTTTTTGAATGATTCTGTTATCATCAGTACAAGGTATTGGATTGTCATATAATTTTACTAAACCAGATCTTGTATGATACTCGTAACCTTGCATATCATCTAATAAAAAGACATGTGATGGTTTTATTTTAGGAAGCCAATACATGAGCACACGAAACGCGGAGTCTAGTGTGCCATTTATCATACCAATATTGTATGCTCGTACTTTCATACTCTGACCGACCAGAGTCGTCCAAAGTTTACCCTCTGGCATACCAAGACCAAATGTATTAGATCCACCAATACAGAGGACACTACGTTTCTTTGGTTCAGTAGGCATTTCTTCACCTCTGAAACCATGCTCGTTTATTCTATACGAAAGATTTACCCAATCATTTATTTCAGGTTTGTCTGGGTTGTAGTCATATTTGTAACCAATAACGCGATCGTCTATGCTTGGCTCGTGATGGATCCAGCCATTTTTTTCTAACTTATCTAAGTTGAAATCAATGTTCTCATAGTAAAGTTCTTTTGTATCACTTCCATAGAATGGCACTTCGGCTGGAGTCACCTTCCAGCCTTCTGCCGTTCCCCAATACTCTTGCATAGTTTAATCTTCTTCTCTCTCTCGCATCCAAGCATTGAATTGTAACTTACCAACCTTTTGCTCTACCCATTCTAGAACCACTGCAGCACCAATTATATTTCCTTGTTTGTGCCCAAAGTACCAACCTAGTATGTAAGCAGCAGCTGTCCAGATTAATGATATGATTAAATGTGTGATGGAATCCATTTTCTACTCCTTAAAATTTCTGTGCATTTTTCTGCAATGACTCGATAATTTTCTGCAGATTCGTGGATACCATCCCTTGCAGGTTTACCAGCCATATATTCTTCTTTCTCCTGATCAGTCCAATGTTCAGCATCTTTCTTCCAGTATGTCCAAGGATTGAGTACGATATCTTCGTGTTCTAGATATTTTTCCTTAGTCGAATTATCTACATCTAATTTGCCATCTGTCTGTAAATCCCACATCACATTTAGATTGTTTTCTAATTCAAGCAGTAAATCTAGATCCTTTTCCCATATTCCAGTCATAAGGTTATCTATCTGCTTTTTATTTGGCTCACTAATCTGACCATCATTATTTTTATAATACTGTTTGAAGATACGTTTATAATTGTGTGCACCAACTTGTACTGCATCTTCGAATTCTAATCTTGTTTTATCCCAGACAAGATGAGATATCGTGCAGTAAGGTTTCAATATATTTCGCCATGCTTTAATAATTCTATATGCAGTCTTACTGCCACCATTATTTATGCCCAGATTATAGACAGGTATTCCTGAAAACTCTTCTAGATGATAACAGAACCCATCTTCCTCGTGTGAGCCAGTTGCAAATGCAGCTGAATTACCAGTGACCAAAATACAATCACCCACATGCTCTGGGTTGATCATATCTTTTTGTTCACGATATCCGAAGTCGTTAGTTTTGTATACAACTGGAATTAAAGTATCATCATCGTCAACATATCCAGCTTCCCGAATATAGTCTTCAGTCTCGATACAATTATCGAGAGTATCTGGTCCAAAAAAATAAAATTCTGCATTGAGCATGCTCATGGGAGTAGCACGACCGAATGCATATGCTTCAGGTGGGAGTCGATAGTTTGGACGATGTTTGCCTTTGAGCATGCAATGTCGCGTGTCAAGATACATTTTCTTGACGTTAGAATCGTCCTTTGTGTGCTTGATAGCCATTGATCAACCAGTGGCTAGTTCACACCACAAATCCTTTTCCTTTTCGAATTCTTCTTTCAGGAATGGTAGATTGCGAGCAATGTAGACATCTTTATCCAAGATCTCTTCTTGCCAGTCACTACGTTCTTGACAATTTTCTCTCCACATGTGAGAGCAAAAAGCATAGAAACCTGATTCTTTATCCAGTGATGACGTCATAGATTTCCTCCCAACTTTTAACAACTTTGAAATCTCCTTCAGCACCCATACTATGTCCATGCTCAAGAAGTAAACTATCATAACCCAGTTTAGAACCGAGTTCAGCGTTAGTAATCTTATCTTCGATCCAGTAACAACCTTCGTATTTAAGAGCCAACTCTTTTAGGATCTCATCTTTATCAGCACCAGTCTCTAGACAGATTACCTGATCAAAAGTACCTGAACCAAATAATTTGTTAAGGTTTCTTTCTCTTAGTTTCTGTGCATACTTATCTGAAGACAAACTGGTCACCGCTATAAATTTATATTTATGCTTCTCAGCCAACTTCTTGATATAGTATTGAGCATCTCTCAGAGGTGGTAAGAACCCAATGGCAGCTGAAGCATTGAATTGTGCTACCAGCTTGTTTGAAAGTTCTTTAGTAATACCGAACCTCTTGTGAACACCATACATAAACTGATACCCTTCAACAGTCTGGTGTCCCATCTCTTTCATCCAACACATGAACGCTTCTTCCCAGTCGAGACAAACGCCATCACAGTCAGTTAGTATATATTTTTGTTTTTGTATCATCAACTTATATATCCTGAGTTAGTACCACCCCAAACTGCTTCCATGTCATCGTGTATCTCTTGGATATACATCTCAACAGTTTCAAGTGCATAGTCAAACTGACTCGCAGGGAATGATTTTTTAACTTCCGCGACAACGGTCTCTTTTGGCTCGTTGAAGTAGTCTTGTGCGATAGTCTGACACTCAAGAACAAATTCACCCATTTTACTCATAATTTACCTCTCTTTTTTTGTTTAGTAACCCTTTCTCCCACTCGCTAGTCTCTATGTTTCTAACGGACATACTCACCGCGAGTAAAGAGAAAAGGTATCGAATCATCATTATATAGACATTATACAGCATTTTGTGATCAATGTCAAGCGTTTTATTAATAAATCTCTGCCTCATCTAAGTTCAAATATGGCTTAATTTCGCCGTTTATTATGGCGTGGACGAGTTCAACCGAGTCATAACTGTCCCCACCGATATGCCAGTCATACTCTCCGACTGGTGTTCTACCACCAGATTTCCAGTTATAGACTGATGCCCTTACATACTCATTATCGATCTCGCCATCTTCATCTTTGAAGAAAACTTTACCCTCGATATACCAGCAAGTCTGGACTTTTTCATCTGGATCCCCAGTGTCATAAGACGGTTTACCGAATAACTCTCTCAACTTATGGTATTCAGTAGTTACTTCACCCTGATATGAAGTAGAGCCAAAGAAAGACTCTACGATCTCATATTCAACGTCTTCAGATTTAATTTCATCAACACATATCATAATTTACCTCTCTTGTTTTATTGAAACTTTGTAGCTAGTAACCTCGTTGTCGTTAGCTTTTGCGACTGCAATCACATTACGAACAAACGCTGTAGATTCTACATCAATTGATTCTTTAGAATTAGCAGTCATACATTTGGCTCCAAAAGAACCATCAGAATAATTTACAGTTATATCAGCTTGATAAGTCATATTAGAAATCTCCTTTATCGACTTGTAAAACTCTCAACCCTTCCGCTCTGAACATATCAACGACTTGTTGTCTGTCGTCAACCGCCATAACTGGATTGAATCCATCTTCCTTCATCTTGATCAGAAAACCTTTTTTAAGTTCATCATCAGGTCTGAAGTCAGTATCACCTCTCATGTACATGGCATCAAAGACAAGACCATTCATCATCAATTGCTTGAGAGTGGTGGCTCTTTGTCTTTTATTTCTACCAGTAGAAACAATAATCCTATTACCAGCATCTTTCAATGCTTTGGCTAGGGCAAATATCTCTTTATTGGGAGTGTCTTGCATGACGACTTCAGGATCTCTGAAGGCATCAAAGTCTTTAGGTCTTTGTGTTACGAAATGTCTCCTATGCTCGATATCCATAAGAGTACCGTCAACATCAAATATAACATCCATAATTTTCTCTCTCATTTATACCCATATTTTACTACATTGGAGCAAAATGTCAAGCGTTTTTTTGCCTATAAATACAAATAAATTATGAGTAAAATGAGTTAGTTATGAGCCGTTCAACACGATTTTTCGCCTTCAAATCGAGAGATGAGTTCTGGATTGTAGACGAAAACACACTTCAAGACGTACCAAAACCTCGCGAGATGCTGATCAAACTCTCCTCTGTAGAGTCGATTCGCGAGTATGTACTAACTCAAAACAAAACCAACTCTCCTATTGTGGATAGATGTCGAGATAGGACTGAATGGCATACACCTGAAGGACGTGAGAGAATACGACAAGCAAAAATGGGAGATAAACATCCTCATAAAAGTGGTCTCAAAGATTCCCATCGAGAGAAAATTAGTAAAACTATGACTGGTACGAGGATTGGAGAGTTCAATCCTATGTATGGTCGAAAACATTCACCAGAGTCGATCGCCAAGATCCGTCAAAAAGCATTTGAACGACCAAAACGAAAGTGGTGTGTTGAACCTGATGGGAGTATGCATCTGATCAATGAAGATGCAGATTTACCAAGTGGATGGCAATGGGGAAGATACTTCGACCCTTATAAACCTATCTAGAATTTTATTTTGCTGGTCGGCTCCAGGATGGTATCCATCTCTAGAACCACCATACCATTCAAAAGGACTATGGTCGGCATAATGTAAATTTGTGTCTCGGCATATCCATTGTATCGCATCCAGATTCTTAGCTTTTTGAACCTCTACTTGTGGATCTAGTGAAACATGCTCGAGAAAAAGTTTTTCTAAGAAGTAACTCTGATCAGTGATTTCTTTACCACCCATTTTTTGGACAACTATTTGATGCCATACTGCAGAAGACCACCCAACACCATCATTGTCCATAAACTCCTGACGATTTGGTGCTGGTTCTAAGAGCCATACGTTTTCTGGCTCGAGTACTGGAACCCAATAACCTAACAAACGTGTGATTGTATCAAGACCGCATGATGCTTGTGATAGATTTACAAACTGACTTTTCTGTTCTGTTTGAACAAAGTGTTTATATGCCCATCCGTCTTCAAGATTTAGACCAAAAGATAATGTGGTAGAATCGCCAATGTAAATATCACATCCCTTTTTAACTTCATCCATTTCAATATCCATACGGAATCCATCTTGGTTGAAGCGATATTCAATTGTTTCACCTTCTTTATCCCAGTGTGCACGATCTGGAGTGTCCATGACAAACCATTTGAGAGTCTGTCCGCGAACACCGTCGTGAAAATCAATCGGTTTTTGCAATTTTTTTCTTCCTTGTTTTCTTGGTAGTGGTTTTATTCCAATCAGTAATCCCAATATCTTTCAATATCTTTTCGAGTTTTGGATACTGTGTGAGTAAAGTTCCGTCTTTGACGTGTGTCAAAACTTCTGCTTCTTTCCAATGCAAACCTTCTAAGATTTGCAACCAGTTCATTTCTTGTTTCCAAGTAGGAAGATTTTTCAGATTACCATTTGGATCTAGGAATGTATTAATCCTTCTCCACTCCATCTGAATTGATGTGTCACTCATTCCGTCTGGAATATCTTTGTCCAGTTTCACAGTTTCAGGCATACCTGAAGGTAAACCAAAATCTACTTTTTCTGCACCGACTCCAAATCTAACGAGAGGAACAACAGTTTGATTCGCTGATGCCCATTCTTTTAAACGAGCGATCTGTTCATCTTTTTTTGTGGCTTCGAATACCCATTCGAAACCTTCGTTTGCTTGTCTAAATTTTCTAGCCATGATATATTTTCTCCATTGTCTTTCTATATATACTAGAAGTCATCAAGGACTTCCATCATATTTTTTAGACGAAACTTAACAAAGTAGTTCAGCAGATGCTGACGACTTTTGCCTTGTTGTCTTTTATATTCATCTATGATACCTTTTTTGATTTCATCAGGTGTTAATGCTAAGTCTACCAGCTGACGATTTCTTACATATCCAGATGCCATTTCACCATTTACAAACTGTTCTGGTTTTTGTTTCTTCCACTCTGCAAGGATTGCCTTTCGAATTGGCTTTTGACGTTTACCCTCAGTGACAAATGTATCATCGTCACTTAGAATATTTGGCACACCATCACCTTTATCGCCAGTGATAATATGCTCCATCAATACCTCTTGTGGAGATCCAGTAAGTTTTACCCAACGTCTTTTGATTGGTGACCACTGCTTCACATTATGAAACTTTTGTAGCTGTTGGAAGTCATGGTCGCCAGATAGGATTAAGAATGGTTTTGGGTCAGCAAATAAAGTCTGATCATTGTCTAAATCATTATCTTGACTATACTCTGCTAATGCACCAATTACATCATCTGCTTCTGCACCGTCCACATCAATTACTGGGTATGGAAGATACTCGTCCAACTCAGTACGAATCTGATGTAATGCATCAAAGATAGATGACCAATCATGCCCACTAGACTCTCTGGTTTTTTTACGCGATGCCTTGTAATAAGGATAAACTTCTCTTCGCCAGTAGTGGCGATTATCACAGGCAATGACAACTTCACCAAACTCAGCTGTAAACTGCGTTCTGTATTTACGAATCTGATTTAGTATCATATGACGAAGCAAGTCAATGTTCATCTCAACATCTGGACGACCACGAGTTTCAGCCATATAATTGGATATGAAAGTTTGGTTATAATCTATAACAATCATCACTCTTCATCCTCTGGTAGATTTAATATCTGATCAAGTACAGGATCTTCGTCTGGTGGAAACCCCCAACGGAAACCTAGATCTGGATAGAATACACCATGAGATCTTTTAATCTCTCCGTTCTTGTCATATCCTGGAACTAGGTTTATCCATTGGATCTTCTTCTCTTGGTGTTCACCATAAAAATTATCACACCAATCACCATGAGCAAGATATCTTTTCATGTTTCTAAGATAACCTTCAATTTGTGCTTGTTTTGCACGTGCACCTTTTACGTCTCTTCTGACGTCTGCTCTTGCTGCAGTAAGTGCTTCCTGATTTGCTTTTATCCATCCCTTCACTTTGACGTATGACAAGTAATGGTCTTCTGGAAGATTCAGAACATGGTCACACACATTTGCAGGTTTTGTAGGATTTGCAGCTGCCTTTGCCTCTCTTGCTTTTCTGAGACGTTCGACAGCTGCAGCTTTTTGCTCCTCAGTCATCGGCTTTCGTCTGCGCCGAATCTTCTTTGGAGTTGGACGAAAATCGTCCTTCGTTATACGTTTTGCCATTTAAGGACTCCTTTAGTAATATACCAAGTATATATCAAAGTAGTCAAAATGTCAAGAAGTATTTTTAAGCGACTTTTTTGATTCTGTCGACAATAATGGTTCTCCACCCTTGTTTGTCAACATCAAACGCGACTAAATGCGTATCGGATGATTTAGAAGTACCACCCTTAGTTTCTGGTACGACAGACTCTTGAAGAGTAGCATTCATTACTCTTTCAGTTCCATCAAGTTTATCGAAAGTAATTTCAACAACTCTCTTTTTTAGTTCATTCACTATATCTTTCATAATTATCTCCATAGTTAAAAATGTACTCATTATAATATATCAACAAGACCTAAATGTCAAGCATCACTTTTTCTTTTTCTTATCTATTAGCCATTCCAGACTAGATTTCAATGTTCTTCTTTCAGCAGGATTAAGAGCATCTCCGTTCTCTGCTTTTTTTACCACTTTGTCATATTTTGACATTACATCTGCAGCATCGTCAACCGCACTTGGTGGACTTGGCTCTCTTGGTAATTCTTCTTTCTCGATGATAGTTTCAGTTTCAGCACTGGTTTCATCGAGAGATAAAAATTCTATTTTTCTACCTGTGGCGTAATTCAATTGCATATTTGCAGCCACTATCAGTAAGATAGCAAGTGGATCGAATACTAATACAAGCAAGATGATTACCCATCTCACAGCTTCTTCTAGATTTTCTTTACCGTCTTCATAGATTAAATCAGCAATGTATTTGATTGGACCAACTTCTACCTCGAATGCTCTTACCTCTGTTGCGAGTTCAGCACGTTTATCATATAATGTGTCATTGTCTGCTTCAGCTTCAGAGATAATTGTACGCATTGCGTCACGTTCTTCTTTTTGTTCTTCTCTTTTTGTCAATCCCCAAGAGATGTATCCTCTCTCGGTAAACTCATCCATAGCTTTATCAAAAGCATCGAGTGTACGTTGTGCACGTGCTATCTGTCTGTTATTAGATTCTATGCGGAGTTCAATCCTTTCGATTTTAGCTGATGCATCTCCGCTTTCGATACCCTGATCAATATGTGCTTTCGATAGAAATCCAAAGATACCCATACTTGTGATCAGAGATAAAATTATTACAGCTGGAATAAAATAGGTTTTCATAAAGAGATTGGCTCGTTCCCAATTCTGATACAGCCATGATGCTGTTACCAGTTTGGCAATCTCTAACACAACACCCATCGCAAGGATGGACATCGCTGCTGCTGGAAATATCGCCATAAGACCGACGATAGAAAAATATGCTGCAACGACAGATACTGCCAGTGCAGAAAAGAAGAGTAAAACTACATATCCCATTTTGGCTCCCATTTTACTGGCTTAAAATCTGCCAGTGGCTCTTTATTGAGCCGAATATTAAGCATGGAGTTAAGACATTTTGGATCGTGTCTTTGCTGCCATTGCAATAGAAACTCTTGCATTTTTGCCCAAGACTTCATCTCGAACTCAGCAATAGTTTCTTTTTTCAATTCACCTTCATATTGTAGCACATACTTTGATGAGCCATAATATTTTTCATATAGTCTCTGCGGTTTCCCAGAATAGCCAATATAATAATCGCCATTTGGAAAATAAGTACAATAGACTCGGTGAACCTTTTTCTCTTTAGGTTTCCGTTTCGCCATACACCTATTTATTCGGTGTAGAGAAACCTAAAATTGAACCGAAACTCCGCATCCACAAGAGGACACTTCATTTGGATTGATGAATTTAAGGGTTTCATTCAACCCTTCTTTGACATAATCTAAAGTTGTCCCTTGTAAAAAAGGTTTACTTTTTTCACTTACAACGATATTAAACTTGCCATAATCTATAACAATATCGTCGTCATTGATATTATCGGAAAACCGAATATCATATTCATACCCAGCACAACCACTATCAACAAGATCAATGCGTACAATATCCTTTTCGGAATCAGATTCTCGACATCGTTCAGCAATTTTTGCAAACGCTTCATTTGTCAGTTCAATATCCATACCCATTTGGATCTTCCCACCTTTCCTGTTGGTTGTGCTTTCTATGTGCAGATTTCTTTTCCCAGTCTTCTATTGCTCTGTGTATGCCTTCTTCAGCAAGAACTGAACAATGTAATTTAATTGCTGGTAATTCAAGAGCGTCTGCTATATCCTTGTCTTTAATTTGTTTTGCTTCTTCTATGGTTTTACCTTTCAGCATTTCAACAAACATCGTACTCGATGCAATTGCTGAACCACAACCATAGGTTTTAAATTTTACATCTTCAATAACATCTGTCATAGGATCTAATTTAAGGTCTAATTTCATCACATCACCACATGCTGGTGCACCAACTAAACCTGTCGCTACATTAGGATCTTTAGGGTCGAATCTTCCTACAGAGTGTTTCTCTGGATTCGCTAATACTGACTCAAATCTATCTACTACCTTTTTTGAATATGCCATATCTACTATTTATAATTATTGCATCAAGAGTATTTTTTGCAAACTCCTGATGTTGTGGTATTCCCCAATGCATTTTATCTCTAGCTTTTTCACCATTCAGATGAACATGAAACCAGTCAGGGTCGCACATTATTAAATCACTGCCATACTCATCACAAAGATTTTGTATGGCTCTTACGTTTTTATCTCTATTAAGAGAATATTCTTCCTCACCAAGAAGCAATGCATCAACTTCAGGGGATAAGTTATGGTTTGGTAAAATTCTTCCAATACCTAATGTCGAGTGAATAACCTCGCGTCTACATGTAGGTTCTTGGACACAGACCAGTTTTGATTTCATTACTGGCAACCATTGACTTAAAACTCTAAATGCAGTGTCCATACTACCACCACCGACACCTAAATTATATCCGTCTTTTTTCAGTTCTCTCGCTACAATCGAACACCACACATCTTCTAATGGTAAACCAATTCCCATTGTATTACTACAACCTAAGAAAATAACAGAGTCTGGATTCTCTTCAAATGGAACAGTCGATCTGAAACCCCATTCATTTGTAACATATCTGATAGGATTGCCATGCCATTTTGCATTAGGATTATCATCTGGTGACTCTGGGAAATAATCTAAATCCAGATTACACTTTTTATTTTCACCAAATGCATAACGTAAATCAAACATTATAAATCCATATTTAATCTTTCGATTAGTATTTTCCTGTTTTCTAGATGTTCAGCTTCGATGTCTGCTTTTGACTGTCCAAAATATGCCACACCAAGATTGTCTCTAATCATAATTTCGTGGACTGGCATATCTTTTCCTGTTACATCATCGTTCACGATAAATTTACCGAGAATACGACCAAACTTACCTTTACCATCCATGACTGTTTGCATAGTGCAAGACTCTCCTAATTTTTCTTTTAGGAAAGCACCAGCCATTTTACCAAATACTTTTTCAACTTTATCTCTTGTACGAGATTCTGGTGTATCAATACCATATAGTCTGATACGTTGATTGGCATATATAACACCAAAACCAAGATCGATGTCTACGTCTACTGTATCACCATCAACCACTCTTCTAATTATCGCTTTATATTCATACATCAGCTTCAAAATCCTCCTCGCCGTAATCTAAAATTAATTCTTCTTCAAAATCTAATTCATCCCCACAGAATGGGCATTTTTCGATTGGATAATAATCACTTTCTAATTCATGCTCGACCCAAAATACTGCATCACATGACGAGCATTCGCATCGTATTCTAGTTGGAGATGCCATTAAGCAGCCGATCCCCAAACATCTCCCCAGTCACCTGTGATTGCGCCACGTGCATAATCTGTGGCTCGGTTTTCAAAGAAGTTAGTGTGTGTTGGTGCATTAATCATCTCTTCAACCCATGGCAGAGGATTTTTCTTAACTTTGAAAATACCCTTCATACCGAGACTGATCAGACGACGATCTGCAATATAACGAATGTATTTTTTAACATCTTCTGATGTTAAGTTTTCCATTGCACCCAGAGCAAAAGCGAGGTCAATAAATTTGTCCTCGAGTTCTACCATTTTTTCAGCAATCGTATAGATTTTACTTTTCAATGAATCGTTCCATAGTTCTCTGTTTTCTTCTATGTATGTGCGGAATAACTTGATCATAGATTCAGCATGCATAGTTTCATCTACGATTGACCATGTAACAATCTGTCCCATACCCTTCATTTTGCCGTGTCTTGGGAAGTTCAATAACATAATAAAAGATGAGAATAACTGCATACCCTCAGTGAATGCACTGAATGCTGCAATGTTAGTTGCTACACTTTCTTTCGTACCATTCTTGCTTGAGAGATCCATGAAGTATTCGTGTTTATCTGCCATCGCTTCATATTCTAAAAACTCATTATATGTAGACTCAGGCATACCTAGTGTTTCAATCAGATGTGCATATGCTGCAATATGTAATGCTTCCCTTGCAGCAAAACCAGATAACATCATACGGACTTCTGGCTGTGGGAAATATGGAAGATAGTTATTGACATAACCACCTGCTACATCTACATCTCCTTGAACAAAAAATCTAAATATATTAGTCAAGAATGTTTGTTCTGCATCTGATAGTGTATTTTTCCAATCTTTTACATCTTCTGCCATTGGTACTTCAGTGTGAAGCCAATGTGATTGTTCGTGTTTTAGCCATGCTTCATATGCCCATGGATATGAGAAAGGTTTAAAATAGTCGCGTTCGTCTTGTAAATTTAATTTGTTAGCCATTGTTTTTTCCTAATCTATACGTTAAAAGTTTCATCCCACTTAGACAAAGATTGAGATAACTCAACTAACTCTGAATAACCACCAATGTGTTTTTCACCAGCATATATCTGTGGAACTGTACCAGTCGGCTGATGAATTTCTTCGAATTCGATCTCCATTCCGCTTAAAAATTGTTTTGCTTGACTGCAGAAAGAGCAGTCATCCCTTGAGAATATTTTTGCTTTGATAGTCATTAGTTGATTCCTTTGTCTATTTTGTTAATCTTTTTAAATGCCCATGCACGTTCTTTGCACCATGGACAGTAACCGCATCTCCCCTCGTCACGTTCTGTGCATGAGTGAGTGATGTTCATGATATCTTCAGCTATGCCTAGATCGAATGCTAACTGGACAACTTTGTCTTTTGTCCACTCAGCAAAAGGTTGCCGAACAATTTCTTCGAATGGAGTTCCTTTCGTAAACTGACGATCGTGATCAGGTTCCATCTCATCATAATAAGAAGTGACAGCAGAATATACCACATCAGCATATCCATTAGCCAAAATCTCAACGACGCCACTGGTAACATATTGAGAAGGGTCTTCAGATTGAATAGATCCCACTATGTTTGTTTCAGTGTCGTATCCTGACCACTTCAGGACTTGATTTGCATAATTAACTGCCCCATCGATCTTGGGGACGGTATACGGTCTACAACTTTGACCGCGTTTTTTGCATTCATTGTAAATGATGTGCCATAATACTGCACTATCCCAACCGCCTGATACACAAACTGCTATTCGTTTGTATTCAGGTATGTCAGCCTTCACATGCGATACATTCTTCATCATTTACCAACGCATTCATATCCAATTCATTAATTACTTGGCGTTCAATACGTTTTGACACTTTATCAGCTTTGCCGAGTTTTTCTGAACGACAATAATAAAGTGTCTTTAATCCCTGCTTCCAAGCCAAGTAATGGATAGCATGGAGGTATTTTATATTGACATCTGGACGGAAAAATAGGTTGAGAGATTGTGCTTGGTCAATGAATGCTTGCCTATCTGCAGCGTGTTCAATGAGCCATCTCTGATCAATTTCCATTGATGTCTTGTATATATACTTTTCAGATTCTTCCAAACAATCTAAGTGTTGAACCGAACCATCATTAGCGATTATTGACGACCAAATTTCGTCATAATCCAATTTTTTGTTTTTTTCAATTTTTCCTTTGATGAGAGCATCCAGATACTTGTTTTTGTTAAGAAAAGATCCCGATATAGTGTCCTGTCGATAGGCATTTGCTCTAAAAGGTTCAATAGAAGGCGAAGTGTTTCCCATAATAATACTAGAAGATGCATTGGGAGCAATAGCCATAACATGGCTAAATCTCTTGCCTGTTCCTTTAGCGTCTGGGGACTCTCCTCTTTCTTTTCCCAATTGAATATTTGCTTCATCTAATTTACTCCGAATAAGTCGGAACATACGCATATTTGCACCTTTGGCAACTGCGCTCTCCCAAGCAATACCCTTCTTCTGTAGATAAGCATGAAAGCCAAGTGCACCAATACCAATAGAGCGTTCTCTCGTGGCACTATATTTTGCACGTGATACAGAATCGGGAGCATTGTCAATGAAGTATTGAAGGACATTGTCCAACATTTCTGCCATGTCTTTCAGGAACATCTGGTCTTTAGACCAAGCATCATAATGTTCTAAGTTCACTGAAGATAAACAACAAACGGCAGTTCTCTCTTCATTTGTAGGGAGAATAATCTCCGAACATAAGTTACTCTGGTGAATTTTCAAACCTAATTCTTTCTGGAATTCAGGCATCAATCGGTTGCTTGTGTCAATATAATGAATGTATGGCTCACCAGTTTCCATACGCAACTCGAGAATTTTTTGCCAAAGTGCTTTCGCTGATACTGTTTCGCGAATTGCACCTGAATGTGGGTCTAGTAGATTCCAACCATCGTCTGCTGTCGGATCTTGCATACAGCGTTCAATAACTTCCATGAACCTGTCGCTAATATTAATGCCATGGTGCAAGTTCAATGCACGCATGTTTTGATCACCAGTTGGTTTCCTCATTTCGAGGAACATCATAATGTCTGGATGAGAAATATCTAAGTAAGCTGCATAACTTCCGCGTCTAGTTTTTCCCTGTCGATAAGCAAGGGAACTAGCATCATAGGTTTTAAGATGTGGCATGACACCAGTCGATTTGTCATCGGCAGCACGGATGCCGAACCCAATACCAACACCGCCACCCAACATAGAGAGCCACGCTGTTTCACTAAAGTTTTGAACAAGACCTTCAGCTGTATCCTCAATGTAGTTGAGAAAGCAAGATATAGGCATACCACGTTTAGAGCGACCATAAGAAAGGATAGGTGTAGAGTAAGAAAGCCAGTGTTTGCTACTGTATTCATATAACCTCTGGGCATGTTTTGGATTGGATGCAAATGATTTAGATACGAAAGCAAACCTCTCTTGCGGTGTTGTTTCGTCTTCGCGCATATAACTTTCTTTTAAACGCTGTACTCCTAATTTATCAAACAGTTCGTCACGGGACTCATCTATTTGAATCCCCATATATTTTCTTTTTGCCAACGTCATAACTCCTTGCGCGTATTTCTATTTAGTTTAATTTAAAGTTTGCCTGTTCGAATCTATCATACACTTCTTTATGTGTCATTCTGTAGGTTGTGAACCTTGCCATAATTCGGTGACTGTCTGTTTTGTTGTAAACCACATGTGGTCGATCGACATTCAGCACACCGCAACGATACTTCCAATCAGTGAAGCTGTGAAAATCATTATTAAGAAAAGAAACAGCCGTATTAATCGCATTTTGTTCGTCCAGTACTATGTTTATTGATGCACGAGGTGCTTCGTCCATCCATTTATTCCAGAAATCATCACTGATCAGACGTTCAAAGTGGTCTTCGTCTTCCAGCAGATCCCATTTTACACACCACCGATACAGATTATCAACGATATTTTTACTAATATCATCCTGATCAGCAGCATCCCTGTTAATCATAATCTGGAGATCTAACCATGATTCTCCTAGATTTTTTTCTTTCGCTCTTCCTCGTTCTAAAAACTTATTCCACTCAGTCATGTCATTTCTATCTTTAAAAAATATAGAAGCCATGATATCAGTATGCAAGGCAAAAGATGAATTTGGGTTTTGTATCGTATACGAACTTCCCATCTCCATCGGCACTTGCAAAAAGTCTTGCAACTGTTCCCTATGTTTTTTCAACACTGGCAACCACATCTGCTTTTCTGCATCATATGGCGAAACAGCCGAGTAAGAGTTTACATCTTCCACATCAGAATTATCTTTTGTGGGTAATGCTGCACCCATAGAGAGTGCTTGTTCTTTGGTCATCAATTTTATGTCATCATCTTTGACATACTCGCTGACCTCGTTTCGTAGACCATCAAAGTCTACATCCCAGTCTATGGTAAAGACTGGATCTCTCATCTGAGAGCCTTCACAACATCGGGAAAATGTTGCTCAATAATCTCCCAGCATTTTTCTGCAACTTTGATATGTTCTTTCTGCGTACCGTTACCAGTGCGCAATTGACAGTAGTGTATCCAAGAGCGTAATGAACCAGCCATGTATAATGTAGACATGGTATTACCCTCTGGTAAAACAGCACGTGCTTGTTCTTTTGCAATGCCAGACTCGAGTGCCCACTTGTAGGCATCTTCAGCATTTTTGATCAGTTTCTTTTGAACGATATTCCACATTTCATTTATTTCTTCATCATCAGTTTCCATTGAGTTCTGACGATTTTTGAGATCTTGTAATCTCGCTTCTCTTGTTTCCCATTCAGTTGCTTCAGCATATCGCTGACTAAACTCTTGGAAGGAAAATGACCTGTGACGTAATATCTGTCTGGCAATATCCCTAGTAGTCTTAATCTCCATTGTCATGTGTACCATTTCAAAAGGAGACCAGTGTTCTTCGCGTATCAGGTAGCCCAATAATTTTGGGGCTGTCGCGGTATTATTTTGGTTTGTAGGATTACTCACCCTAGCAGTATATGCAACTAATTCAGCAGCAGTGTTACAGTCTGTTATAGCTGATGGTTTACTCAGTGCAACCAAAGACACTTCACTCATGTTTTTCTCCATAACGAAAATTTAGCTTTAGCAGTGAGTCCACTAAAAGTGTTCTCCCTTATTAATTTATACGAATCAATCCCTTCATTCTCAATATCATTTATATCTTTACCAGTTACAGTGTCGGGATAAATCACGACATTATATCCCAGTTCAATATACTTGTCAAGCATTTTACAAACTTCTTTATTTCTTGGTTGATTATCGAAGACGATTGTCGTATTTTCTTTGCTCAACCCCAACTCATCTATCTTGTTGAAAGAAGTGCCAGCACAAGCGATAGAGTTGGGGATGAATAGACTGTCAAGTGGTGCTTCAACAACGATAACTGGCTTGTTCTTATCGACTGTATCCAGACCATAGACAGTTGGAGCATCCTCGTCTACCTTAACGAGAATGTACCTTAGAGCCTCATCTCGCATCCCTCGAAGGCTGACTGCTGTCAACTTACCCTTTGCATCTATAAATGGAATGGCTAATCTTGGCTCATTAGTTTTGATTGATTCTTTATATTTCTTATTCAGACCTGCTACGTTTTGAACATTATCAACGTAGAATAGTCTTTCAAGAGATTCAGGTGGGAGTCCACGACCGAGTGCATACTCGACTGCCTCATGATCAGCTGGAAGATCTGATAGTTTATCCATCAGTTGTTCAATGATAGGTTTCTTTTCAAACTTAGGTTTGAAGTCCATCACAACTTCTGGTTTAGAGTGTCCTTTACCCTTACCAGTCTCGCCGTCAGCAAATCTTTCTAGGACATATTGTTTATAAAGAATCTGGTCTACTTCTTTCAGCAGTTTACCAAAAGATCCAGACCATTGGCAGTTATGACATTTATATAGTAGATCGTTATTTCGTTTAAAGAAATAACCACGCATCTTGCGTTTATTCTTTTGAGAGTCGCCACAGATAGGGCAACGGACATTGAACAAGTATTCGCCTTTCCGCTTGAATATCTCGAAGCGAGAAGATGCCATGTTCAGATATTTTACATCCACATATAAAGACATAGAGAGAGTATGCCTCAATCATACTAAAATGTCAAGAAGTATTTAAGAAAAGATTTCGGCGATCCAGTCGAATGCGCCTACGAGAAACCCTATAATTGCAGCACCACCCATCATAAAATAGGACTTTTTTTCAAGACTATTGATACGTTCTTCTAGTTGTGCTTGTGATTCGTTAATTATGCGTTCTCTGGTCACCATAAGGTCTTTTACATCATCTATGGCATTCATAATCTTGATCACATTATCATTCATTTCTCTTCTCGTGTCTTTACCATTGCTGGTAATACGAGAATGTAGTTCTTTCAGATTCTCATCATTTTCGATTCTGCGTTTTTCTACCAAATGAAATAGATCTTCCGTATCTTGTGCTTGTGATTGAATTTGTGTTTCATGAACGGCAAGCATTTGCTGGATTGCTCCAGAAATCTCAGCCATCTTATCAATTGATTCGTCCAGTTTACCGAAAAGTCCACGCATCTGGTTGACTTCATTCTCGAGCACTGCAATCTTACTTTCCACTTGACTCACGTTTCTTTTTCCTTCTTCTAGCGAGAGGCATTAAACGTGGGTCTCTTCCAGGCTCACCTTTTGGACCAACGCCTATACCGTGTATTGCACCACTACCTGCATTATTTGCAGCTAAGTCTTCACCGATGAAGTTATTGAAGGAGATGAGATTGGAACTTTCTAAAAGTTCAGCTTGTTTTATAACATCTTCGTCTTGTTCAAAAACTTCCAATAATGCATCAACATTATTTTCATCTTCTTCTGTATATTCTTTTAGTATAGCCATCGCAGCAGCGAAAGTCAATAGACGTCTTGCATTTCTATCAGGGGATCTCATGAGAGACTTCTGCACTTTGAAAACAAATCTTTGCAGAAGTGAATAGGCATCCATTTCTTGGGATGTTTGTGGCTCTTTCAATTTGTTACCATCACGATCGATGATGCCAAGTTGAAACGCACTGGTGCGTTCAATCGGAGTTGCCAATAATCGTAGAAGACGATATGCAACAACTGTATCTACAAATCTTGACATTAAAGTTTCCTTAGTTCATCCAATATATTAGCATCTAGAGGAATATCTGTATATTCATTCGAGCCAATTATTTCTAGTGGTACTCTATTGAGATATACTAGAAACGATTTTAAAATAGCAAAATGTTCTGGGTCAGTTTTAAAAAATAATAACTCAGTGGCATTTTGCCCAAATACATTATAAAGTACGATTAAGTGATTAATTATTAATCGTTCACTTAAAACACCGTTCCTTTCATAACGTCGGAAGAGTCTTTTTAGATACTTAAATCTTTTCAGATCTTCTTCTAAATCTTCCATGCCCTCGCATTGAGGGTTATTATATTTCTTTATGGCATATATCAAAAAGTTCGAATCATTCAATTCCATGATGTATTATTTTTCTAGTTAGTTGGTGACTGCAGCAGTGCCTCCTATGACCCACCACTTCGACCCAATATATATTAGTGTCGCAGTGTCACCTTTTTCGTTAAATACCACAGTGTCGTGACCAAGATCTGTATCATCTAACGTCAAGGTGTTACTGCCTGTGTTAGATGTCATAGTTATAATCTTGATTTGACCTGTAGATCCTGCTGCGATTGTCAATGTTCCAGATGCTCCTGGATTGCTGAGTACTGTAACTGTTTTAGCGACAGATACAACACCAGCACCAGTAAGAGTTTCCGAATCATCAATCGCAACTGTTGAACCGAGTTTGACTGGTGTGTCTACATCGGCAAACAGACTTGCGACTGTAATTTTCTGACTTGCGCCACCTTTGACGAGATATAAATTATCTGCGCCTTCAGCACTTGTTGCAGCAGTTAGTTCACTTAGCTTTTGATCAGCCATTATTCAGACTCCTATAATTATTATTAGGAATCAGCAAATTCTGTATCTTCAGCATCGCCCATATCGGATGCAGAAGCAGAAGAAAGTGCAACCAAAGTTTCGTATTTTTTACGAGAACCTACAGTTTGAACATGTACCCACCCAGCATGTGCTGGACCATTGTTTGCAGCAACACCCATTTCTGTTTGGTCAACACCAAATACTGTTTCGGAAGTAAATCCACCAACAGAATTAGATTTGATCATACCAGAAGGTTTCTCGCTCAGTGTGTAGTTTTCACCAGCAGATATAGCAGCAATGTCTGCTCCTGCAGTGTCAGCGTTCACGACTGTGCAAGCTGTGTTTGAAGCAATGGCAGTAATTCTAAAATCAATAGAATTAGCAGTGAGGATATCTCCTACTTTAGCTTCAGTTGTAAAGGCAGTTGATGTACCAGTTACCGCACCTGCAGTAGACATGGCAATCGTGCCTGTTGACGTTTTGTCGTCTTTATTTCCCCAACCTGACATATTTTTCTCTCCTAAATTGAGTTTTTTGTTGTTAAATTATTTATAAGTGTTTCTTAAAAGCATCATGCGAATCGTGTGCACTATGCATCTTTTCTTTATCAGCAGGTTTCTTTGCTTGCATATACTTATTTAAGTATTTGTGAGCATCTGCCTTACTAATATTATGACTCTTGCCATCTTTAAATTTGACTGGCTTATTAATGCTTACAGCTTTGCGGAGTTGCATGACGATATGACCGCCATCTTTCTCATCTCCAGCTTTTTTGCCTTTATGTTGCATATCTGGTTTGTCTTTTTTAGTTTGAGCCAAACCTCTTGAGTCCATCTTAGCATCTCTTCTTGCATCTCTTCTTGCATCAGATTGCGCATCTTCACTCGGATGGAAGTACATTTTATTAGATCTTCCATACTTATCTACTTTGGGTGTCATATACGATCGATTGTTTCCTTGCGGTTTTTTCATCTTAGCAAGTCTTTCTTTTTCCTGCTTATCAGTAACCATTCTTTTGAATGCGCCTTCACCCAGTTTTTCTACAACCTTATCGATTAGACTTTCTTTCATTGCAGCTTTGAAACCTTGATCAGTTTCTCTTTCTTTTCTTGCATTAGCATCTGATTTACGCTTCATCTTTCTATTCATAACTTGCTGTTTTTCCATAGAATCAGAGTTAGCGTCTTCAAAACTACGAAGAGCACGACCGATTGCTTTGTTTTGTGCTTGTGGTGTTTTGTGACCAGAGTCTGGAACATTTGGATTGTTCAACTTGTATCGAGCACCACGACTAGCATCCATCATTTTACGCTTCATTGCGTTCTCTTTATTACGCTCTTCAAGACCTTCAGTTTCTTCTTTGCTCATTTTGGACATTGCAGTTTTGATACCTTGACGTCTTTTCAAAGTGTCTTTATCCATCTTTTTATTTACAAAATCTTTGTCGCCTTTAGACAAATTCATTTTGCCCATTGATTTGTTCTGATAATCTCTAAATTTTTCTGTATCAGTAACCTGTTTTTGTGCCTTACCAATATAACTTTTCATTGTAGACTGTTTAAGTTCTTCAAGACCTTCAGTTTCTTCTTTGTTGTTTTGGAAGAATTTTTTCTTATATTCAGGAGTCTGTCTCTCAGGATACTTTTTCCTTGTTTTAGGATTCTCAGCATCAGGATGTCCTTTCTTAATAGCAAATGCTATTCCTGTTGGACCACGACCCTTTTCATAGTTTTCTTCAATTTCTTCTTTTTTTGGCAAAGGCAAACTTAACTTTGACCCAAGTTTTTTTAAATCAGACGATTTACCTTGAAACATTAAATCATTTTTACTTTTTTGATTTTTTGGTTTTACAACTTTTACATTAAGTCCTTTGGCTTTATCCATTGTAGACTTCTTCATCATTGTAGGATTTGGTTGACTATCAAAATTCTTTCTAAGTACTGCTTCTTCAACTTCTTCTACATTTTTTCTGTATTCCTTATCATTTGCATCAGGATACATACCAGTTTTCATTTGATCTTTACGTTGTTTGTTAGACATTTTCTTGACTGGCTCGGATGAACCACTATCTTGACGTGTCAAATCTATCATACGATCAGAAGATTTCTTTGCAGCTTTGTTTGCAGCTTTTGCCATACCTGTTTTAGCTAAAGGTTTTTTCAGTTTACGAAGAACTTTCTTTCCTGCTGCTCTTGCTTTTGACGTATCTCCTTCTGGACCACCGTCGCCAACAGCACCAAATGTTCTTTTAAATGTATCACTGGCTTTAGCTTTTGCGTACTTTTTTATAGCACCATGCTGTGGGTGCATTTTTAATTCCATAAGAGCATCATGGTTTTTTACTGCATATGCTTCAGCTTCTGCTTTTGAGTCGAACTGCTTTACTTTTTTACCGTCTTTATTATATACACAGTATTTGTCGCCTTCTTTTTTTACATGACTCTTAGGATCCATGGTGTGGTCTTTATCAGGATCGTAATCCTTTCCATTTTCCTCTTCCTCATTAGCTTGTCTTAATGCTTTTTTGGCTCCAGGATGGTTAGACAAACCTTTCTTGATTTTCTCCATCTTCTTGGCTGCACCTGTCATGTCACCACCTTTGTGGCGTTTGTCAAATGCAATACCTTTAGCCATCTTTACTTGTTTAGATGTGATGTATTCTTTAATGTCTTCTTCGTTTACAGACTCATCTTTAGCTGAATGAGAAGCATCAACTGCATTGAAGAATTTTTTCTTTTCTTCGTCTGACATATCTTTCAAAGACTTGCCAGTTTTCTTCAACATAGCTTGGAATTTTGCTTTGTAACCGCTATCCATTTTATCTTCAGCTGGTGATTCTTCAGCAGCCATAGCATATACGTTTGGTTTCTTTTTCTTACGTTTCTTAGTAGAAGCAGTCATCATGCCATATTCATCAAGACCTTTTTCTTTCTTAGCAATGGCAATTGCAGCTTGTTGTTTTGAATTTTTTGCTTTACCTTTTTTAGTAGAAGCATACATTGTTTTCTCATGACCTTCAGACTGTAAGATTTCCATATCTGCAGCTGGTACTTCTTTTTCAATACCGTGTTTAAACTGCACATCATACCATTCAACATTCCCTTCATCGTCTGGAATAGCATGAGATTCGTAAATTGGTTTTCCTAGACCCCATTCAGGGTGATTTACTACTACAGCACAATCGTGGTCTTTTGAATGACATAACTCACGAACTTCTTCTTCTGTATAGCTTTCAGTTTGGTATCTAGTTTTTTGTGTATGTTGTCTTGCTTTATTGAAAACCTGTGAGTCTCCAGTTACGATAAAAAGCATAGATTGCATTACTTTGTTTACGGCTTCACGTTCTTGTGGGTTTAATGGTTTACCTGATTGCAACTTGTCTAAGCCACGATGTAGCATAGGAAGTTGTGCTGGTGACATCATACCCTGACGGACAAGTTGATCTAGCTTTTTATAATCAGCAGCTTCATTGATCAGCTTCTGTCTAATTTCTTTTTCTAATGACATCTTTGGTTTTCTCCTAAGAATTATTCTTGCGTATAGTATTTATAAACTCAGCTTCTTCCACTTATAATTTTCTATGTGTTCATCTGTGCTTCTCATTAACTCAGCAATATTAATCTCTGTTTCTTTTACCTTTAATAACTCATCATATGTACCCATTCCAGTAGTATGATAGTGGTGAAACCACCAAGATCCAATACCAGAGTTCAAAAACTGTGGTCCAGTCAAGGTTTTAGCCCAATGTACGTGTGCTTGCCAGTTATCAAAGGTTGCATGCTTCCATTTTGCAGCCATTGGGGATTTATATCTAAGCCATACATAATCTCTCATAAATTCATCTAACTGCATCTTATCTGCACCGACCTCTGAATCGTGTTCATAAGTTTCAAACAGACCAGAATCTCTCCAAGTTCTATCAAACTCAGACTCTGCACCCTTGAATACTCTTCTTTGTTCTTCAGATGCAGAAGAAATATAAAGTGGGAATGACATCAAATGTTGTAATGGCATATTATCTGCCCACCAGTTTATACCATCCCAATATGTTTCAACTGTTTCATGTGGTAATCCTACAATAAAACTTGCTGTTGCTCGATAGTAACCATTTTTGGTACTTTCAAAGTGTTTTTTAATTTTTAAGAGTTCAGCTTTTAATTTGTCTGGATTTATACCTTTACCAATACTTTTCCCAGCTTCGTGATTGAAAGTTTCGATACCATAATAATGTCCCCAGAAACCCATTTCAGCCATCAGTTCTCTGTCTTGTGGACGAGAGGCAATCAAATCAGCACGAACATATCCAGCCATATTTAAGTCAAATGGCAGTTTTCTTGTTTGTTCAACGACTCTTTGCATTTTAGGAATACTGTCATTGAATGTTTCATCAGCTACTGAATAATTTGTAAGACCCCATTTATCATAGTTTCTCATCGCTTCAGTATAAAAATTATCCATATCTCTAGTGTAATCACCCTTGACACCTATCATATTATATGAACAAAATTTACATTTGAATTTACAACCACGAGCAAATTCAAAGGTCATATGCTCGTTTGGTAAAAGAAAATCTCTGTCTTCATATTCTATCGAAAGATCTTTTTGTGGTGCACAAACATGGTGTTTATCACAATCAACAAATTTCAACACACCATCAACTACACCTTGTTTCTCTCCGACTGGATGTTCTTCAATCACGACAGAGGATGGACGACCTGTAAGTTTTTTACAAAGTTCGTGGAAACCATATTCTCCGTATCCAAACAGATAATAATCTACATATTCATGAATGAAAATACCAGTGTATATGGCTTTACTACCACAAACAATAGCTACATGGGGATAATTGTCTTTGACGTACTTGAGATATTTTTTTGATTTTTCTACATTCTCGCCGAATACTGGGAATGTAAGACTTAGACCAATGAATTGAGTATCTTTGGTGACACGAGAGTCTATGAGTTCTTTGAATTCTTCATAGTCGAAACGCAACCAATAATCGACCACTTCGATATCCCAGCCTTGACGACGCATGAAATCAGCAATCTTGTATGCACCAGCACTACGTTTAACGCCGATCCAAGATTCGTCTCTGATCAGGATATGGGATGCTTGGAAGACTCCAAGGATAATTCCATGGTATTTCATAATATAAATTTATAAGGGTTGCAGGACTTAGTTTTCTACTTTTGCCCCACCACGCCATTGTTTACATGACCAATATCGTGCTTTGGTTTTTGGTCCAGGATTGTCGCAATTATGTCTGGCACGGAAGTTTTTCCTGCGATTAGGATCGTCTCTTTTAATTTCCATATTTGGGTCGCCAAACCTAACGACTTTAATTTTTTTTGTTGCTGGATCACGAACATATACCTTAAATTTTTTATTTGGATTTTCAGAGGTACGAATGATGTTATTTAATTTAACACCTTTCTTTTCTCCGTTTTCTATAATCATTGCATCTTCAATGACATCTTCATACTTACATTCTTCACAACAAGATTCTTCTACCTCTTCTGCCATGAAGTCTGCCTTTGATAATCTCTGCCTTGCTGATGATGAATTATTCATCTTCTGAAGCATTGTATGAAAACCTCTTGGATTTTGTTTATACATATCTTCAAGAACTTTAGCAGAAGTCATTCCTAGTAAATCTTGCAATGCGCTTTTATGACCTCTAGTGACTGCTTTTACTTTTTTCATTAAGTCAACTAACTCTCTTTTTGACTTTTTATAATCTGCTAAGTTCTCTTCAATAGATTCAACTTTAGCATCTAGATAATCTGCCATACTATCGAGTTTATCTACTGCGACTGCAACTTTATTTGTCCACCATGTAGGTAAGTCACCATCGTCTGACAATTTAGATAATTCGGAGTTCATTTTTGAAAGTGCTGACATTGCAGTTTTGACTTTCATCTTCATAGAAGATACATCTTTAGAACCATCTTCTTTTAACCTTGCCATTGCAGCATCGGTTTTTCTATTCATTTGTCGATATGCTCTGTTCATTCTTAGTTTCATATTTCTTTCAATACGATCTACAGCATTATCTTTTGCCTGTTTATTTTTTTGAATGATGGCATTTCTCATCGCCTGATTTCTTTTCTGAGTGACTCTGTTGACGACCTTGTCACTAATTTCTTTTACTACGACTGTTTCAGAAAATTGTTTCATTTCATTTCTACTTTGTTGTTTGGTAATAATTTTACTTGAATACCTAATATTTTTCCGATTTGAGTCATCATCTGGATTCTTCTATTCGCACCCTCTTTGGATAATCTTTTCACTAATTTATCAGCCATTACTTTCAGTGCACCTTGACTCATCATGACCAATGGTGCTTCTTCGAGTTCATTTTGCTCTCTAAATTCGCGAAAGGTTTTCACTACGCAAGATCCTTATCGTGGTTTAATCCACCTTTTTTCTTTTTAGTAATGAATGCATTTACACGAGCATGTCCCCATTGTTGTGGGGTTGTTCCTGGACGGTGACCAGTCTTCCATGCAGCCATACCACGATTGTAGACTTTACGCAATGTTCCAACTGAGATACCAGACTTCTTTGCTTTGTCTGCCAATGCACCTTCAACTATAAAATCATTAAAAGTTTTCATTTTTTCTTACCTTTATTACCAATAATGGTGTTGTCTTTCCAGACTCTTTCCATCGCTTCTGCCTTTGTTACTGGCTTGAGTTTTGGTTTCTTTATATATTTATTCGCTTTCATTATTTTGTCTTTGCTTTTTTCGCTTTTTGTGGTCCAGAACCTTTTGGTTTGTTCTTGATCACAAATTTCTTAGCTTTATACTTAGAAGCATTACCACCTTTCTTGATCACAAATTTCTTAGCTTTTTGTGGTTTCATACCAGCACGTTTGTTTTTCAAACGACTAAGTTCTGTCTTACGAATCTGTGGTAAAATACGAACAGCGATTCGAGCAATCAATGGCTGGAATCTTTGTATCATTGTTTCCAGTCTTGCCTTCTCTGATGGTGGTAATCCTGACTTATCACGTCCACGTAATAGACGTTTATACATCAAATTTCTAGCACCACGTGTAGCACGTAATTTAATACGAGCGTTACCACCTGCACGTTTCAATGCACGAACACGAGCGAGTTTTAATTTTGTTTTGTTTCTTCTTGCAGCTTGTCTACGTTTGATACGACCAAGTGGTGTAAGTGCTTCTGTAACTTGAATCTCTGCTGTATCAATCTCTAGTTCTTCTTCAGGTTCATCCTCGTCTATAATGCCAAGATCTTTCATATCATCGATTGAAAGATTATCTGCCTTTATTAATAGATCGCGAATATCCTCTGCAGAGAGGACATCTTCAATTGGTTCAGCGATATGTGGTTTACCATTATCATCGAGTTTTTCGATTAAATCTTTATAGAGTGCATTCACATGCTCAATGGCTTCTTCTACAGTTTCACGGATGATATATCCATCACCTCTGTCTTTGTAACCGTCTGGAATAGGAACACATGCTTTACGTTGTCTGCACCAGTACATGCCATCTTTGCACAT